>ERZ1370068.5213-contig-4245_pt1 | contig 29259 bp, 43 predicted proteins | sample MGYA00561227_ERZ1370068 | MGnify/ENA primary metagenome ERZ1370068 (study PRJEB38410, sample SAMEA6850437) | metagenome | study: Metagenomic assessment of the ecological functions of the soil: analysis of the soil microbiota associated with the...
GTTGTACTTCGTTCAGTTACGTATTGCTCAACCAGCCCAGGCGCACGGACTCGTGCACGCCAGCCTGGCGAGCGCAAACATCGTCGAACCTGACGCTTCGAGCGGTGTCGAAGGGTCATCGAGCAGGATGTGGAACCCGCCGGTTGGGTCCTGTGCGCGCGACAATCCATCGGCAAGCACGCGCCCGGAGATCCGACATGAAGCCGCTGAAGGCTGGATGCCGCGGATCGAGCCTTCGCAGCATCGCCGTGATCGCCCAGAGCAGCCAGCCCGACGCACGCGTCAATACGTCTTCCCGACGCTGCCATTCCGATAGAGCGTTTTCACCAGACCGGTGTTCTTGATCAGGAACGTATCGATGGCTGTGCGCAACTGGTAAAGCGCCTGCTCGCGATACGCCACGGCATTCTGCGGATCTAACGTGGCGCCAATCGCTGGTGAGCTGACTGCGAGAAACGTCACATCAGGAATCGTGAAGTCCGCCGTGTCATCGTGCCGATGAGACCGAGCCGGTTGCGAGCGGTGCGATGCAGCACGATGGCCGCGACATCCTGCCAGCTCGCGGTCCGCGCCCGGTCATCCTGGAACTGCATGAACATCTGTTCGCCAGGCTTTGCGAGATGCCGAAGTGACCTGCGTAAGTGGTCAGCGGGATGCCTCCCGCCCGCGCCGTGCGCGAACGATTGCCCGATAGTGATTGCAACCTCCGTTGTCTGAAGATGATGAGCGAGCCACGCTTTTGAGAAGGCCTCGACCTCCGCGACGCCACGTCGGTGCCCAATGCAGCACTCCGACAAGTTCCATCGTGCCGAACCAGTCGGTATTCACTGACGAAGGCTTCTGAGCGAGAAAACGTTTGAGTATCGCTGCGACGCCGATCGGCGGCGCTTCGTATGAAGTGAGCAGGAATCGCCGCCGCGAACCTCGGGTGTCTGCAACCGAAGAAAGACCGCCGGTGATGAGCGCGAGCGCGTGTCGGCGCGTCATGATCATGTCAGTCACTCGCCGATCGTAGCGCAGACCGTGACACGTCGCCGGACGAGCCGGCGGGTCAGGCTCGACCCCGGACTGAACGATGTCGTCTCGTCTGCCACTTTCCAGACACTGTGGCCGCCTGCATGTGATAAGAGCGGTCGTGTTCGTGATGACCATCCGCGCATGTTGTTGTCGCCCCGGGACCCAAGCCTCCGACGGGCGGCGCTGTGCGCGAACGGACTACGATCGACTGGCGAGTTTTCAAGTTCGACCCGTTAGCGGCTCAAGGCCCGGAAGGCGTTCATGCTTTTCCGGGCCTTTTTGTTTTGGCGCCGTGCGCATGCACTGGGGCAGAAGGTGAGGAATGAGTGAAGTGGCAGCGGTGTGGCGTGGATCAACGTCGCCGCTTTGCGCACGGCGACGACGGGATCGCAGCGGCTCGGCGGCGGCCACGCGCCGGCGGTCGTCGCGGGCGCAGCGGTTGTCGCCGCGGCGCTCTACCTCCATATAGATGCCGGCGAGCGGGGACGCCAGTCGCTGCTGTTCCTGATCGGCACGTCGGCCGGACATCGTGCTGTATCACGCCGCGTTCGGGTTCACGTCCGCCTGGCGGCGGGCCATCACCGCCGGACGAGGCGACGGGCTGCGCGCGCAAATGCTGATGCTGGCGCTGACCTGCGCCGTGTTCTTCCCGCTGCTGTCGGCCAGGGCGCGATCTTCGGGCAGACGTTGCGCGGATCCGTGTCGCCGGTCGGCGTATCGGTGCTCGCGGGCGCGTTTCTCTTCGGCATCGGCATGCAGCTCGGCGGCGGCTGCGCGTCGGGCACGCTGTTGCACCGTCGGCGGCGGCAGTACGCGGATGGCGATCACGTTGCTCGCCTTCATCGCCGGATCGGTGATCGGCACCGCGCATATGCCGTGGTGGAGCGCGCGTCCGGCGCTCGCGCCGATGTCGCTCGTCACGCTCTGGGGTCCGGCGGCCGCGCTCGCCGTCAGCCTGATCGCGTTTGCGGCGATCGCGGCCGTGACGGTGGTCGTCGAGCGTCGGCGATCGGTCGCCGATGATCGAGCCGGCGCCGCGGACACGCGCGCCGAGATGGATGCGCGGTCCGTGGCCGCTCGCCGCCGGTGCGATCGGTCTCGCCGCTCAGTCAACGTCGCGACGCTGCTGACGGCCGGACGCCCGTGGGGCGTGACGTCGGCATTCGCCCTATGGGGCGCGAAAGCGCTCGCGCTCGCTCGGCGTGGGCGTCGACGCGTGGCCGTTTTCGGTCGACCCCGGTGCAGCGTGCCGCGCTGCACGCGCCAATCGCCGAAGACGTCACCTCGGTGATGGACATCAGGCTGATGCTCGGCGCGATGGGCGCTGCGGGGCTTGCCGGACGCTTCGCGCCGATCTGGCGCGTTTCGGCGCGTTCCGCGCTCGCCGCGACGACTCGGCGGCGTTGCTGCTCAGGTACGGCGCGCGCATCGCGTACGGCTGCAACATTGGCGCGTTTTTCAGCGGCGTCGCGTCGGGCAGCCTGCACGGGTGGGCGTGGCTCGTCGCGGCGTTCATCGGCAACATCGTTGGCACGAGGTTTCGCACGCGATTCGGGCTCGACGCGTCGTAGTGAGGAGTTCTTTCGTGGCTGATCTGACGCGATGAGCCTCGAGAGCCTCGCGCTCGTAGGTCATCACCCTGGCGGCCGCCGTCGTCAACGGCGCATTGGGCTACGGCTTCTCGTCGATGACGGTGCCGCTCGCGCTCCTGATGTTCGCGAGCCGCGTGCTGAACCCCTCGCTGGTCATCGTTGAAGTCGCGCTCAACGCTTACGTCCTCTGGGTAAACCGCGATGCCGTGCCGCGCATCCGATCCCGCGTCCGCGGCGATCGTGATCCGGTCTCGTCCCTGGTGTCGCCGTCGGCGTCGCGCTCGTTGCGCGCGTCGATCCGACGCCGCTGAAACTGGCCACCTACGTTGGGCTCCTGCCGATGATCTTCGTGCAGGCGGCCGGCTACCGCCGGCCCATCCGGGCGGAGCGTTCGGCCGGCCTTGCGTTCGAGTGGTGGCATCGGCGTCCTCTACGCGATGACGACGATTTCGGGACCGCCGCTTGCCGTGCTGTTGAACAATCAGGGCCTCGTCGCGCGCGAGTTCCGCGCGGCGCTCGGCCTGATTCGCCTGGCCGAGTCGTCATTCACCGCCGTCGCGTATACCGTCGGCGGCCTTTACACCGCGTCGAGCCTCCGCGCTGCTGCCATGGATTCTCCGAGCGTCGCCGTCGGCGTTCCGATTGGCGCCGTCGTCATCCGGCACGTGCGTCAGGAGACGTTCCGGCGCGTGTGTATGAGCTTCGATGCCTGGATCGTGGGGTTCGGTCTGTCGAGCGTGGTGCGGCAGTTGGGGTGGATCGAGGGCGCCGGCGCATACTCGATTCTTGCCGCGGTCGCGCTCGCCGACTTCTGGCTTCTATGCACGCTTCTTCCGTCCGTCCTCCGCACGGCGCATTCGCTCGGCGCCGAAGGTCATCCGATGACGTTTTGAGTCCCGTACTGTTGGTGGATCGCCTTCCGACGGCCGGGAAGTCATTGCGACATGTGGCCGATCGGTGATACTACCCACATCGTCTCTGTGCCATTTCCGGCTTGCCGCCTTGCTGTGCGTAGCTCGCGAGTCGCGATTCGACTGTCAGCCCAACCTACCGTCCCGTTCGAACGCTTCGCTGCCGCGGCCGCTTTCTCGACGCCGACCCGCTGCTGAGAACCCAGCTGGAAGTCAACGTCGAACGTTGGTCGGATGACGCGGAGGGAGAGCAATTAGCGGCTGCGCTTCGCCACGGTGGCACCGGTGCGGTGCTCGACGAACTGAGGCGCCATCGTTCAGTCGGTCAAATCCGTTCAATCAGCGGCATGACGCGGTCGATTCGCTACGCTCGCGATATCCGGTCGACGACGGGCGCACGGTACATGTTGCTGTTTGCCGATCCTCCGTTCACCGAGCGCGAGTTCTTTGAGGGGATGAAGACGTCGGACGGTACGCTTGTGGCGGTAGCCATCTGGCTCGGCGCAAATGGCGGCGGTGAAGGCCAGGTGACGCTGATGGAACGGATCGGCATCGATTCCGCCGGTAGCATCACGGTCGATTTCGAGATCCGCCGGTCGTAGTTGCCTTCCATCGCTCGCCAGCCGCAGTGAGCATCGGCAGCGGTTGACTTGCGCCGCGTCGAACGGGGATCGCGAAGCGAAGCTGCGATTCGTTTCAGCGCGAGATGTTCGTCGCTCGAACGGTCACCCAGCTTTGGTCTCCGGCGTGCCGTGCTCGGCGTGTGACGCGGTATCCGCCGACGCAGTCGCCTTCGGGACGTCACCTCCGCTGTTCCTCGACACGAATCTCGTTCTCGAGCGAACTCTGAAGCTCGTTGGTGGCTTTCTTGAATTCGGCGATACCTTTACCGAGCGAGCGGCCGAGTTCGGGCAGCTTGCGTGGACCAAATACGATCAAAGCGATCACGAAGATGACGATGAGCTCGGGCATGCCAAGCGTGCCAAACATCTGGTGCTCCTAGGTCTTGGACGGAACGGGAAGCGTGGACTCGGTGACTCGAATCAGTCGGTGAGAGGGATGGAACGCCGCTCGCGTCGCTGGCTGTTGGCGACGCCTGGGCGCGACCCACGCCGTTAGAGTCGCGAAGCGGCCGTGCGAAGCCGTTCGAGGAGGTGGAACAAGGCGTGGACCGTCACTGCGACGGCGACGAAAAACAACGCAGCCGGACCGACGAACGACCAACCGTCAAGTAGTGCTCAGTTGCGCCATACCTCACAACGAGTGTGGCGCGATCAACCATAAGGAATCCACACCATCATGCCGCCGCTTTCTTTGCGGATTTACGAGCGGGCCACTGGTTCATGTCTCGTGCGCTCCGCCGGCCAACCAGTGTCCACTGGCTTGGACTTGTCGGCGGTGATCTGCAGATCGGCACAATGATGATACGTGTAGCCGCCCGGGTTGTTGAAGGCGTGTTCCTCCATGAACTGGACGATCTGCAGCGTGCACTTCCTGCAGCTGATGTTGGGTGAGTGTGACGTCGGTCTCCCATGGCGCCATCGTCGTGCCCTGTGCGGGACGCGTGTTGTGCACGAACAGGCCGTCTGCCAGCACCGGGATGCGAGACGGGTTGTCGACCTTGCCGAGACGGACATCGGTCCACGCTCGCCGTCTTTCGTCGTTGCGACCGGGTCCGGCGGCAACTCGTTCGGCGAGATTCACCGCCAGCGCGACGCGGTAGAAGCCCGGATGATAAATCGTCTCCTGCAGCTTGAGGTGCAGCTTCGACGCCGCCGATCACCTTCGTGACCGCGTAGCTGGGCTTTCCCAGTCGGTGTTGCCTGCCGCCACAGGGTCCGGACTTCTGCGGGTCGCCACGTTCGTTCTCGACGATCCACGACGTCGGCTCGACGAGTTTAGAAGTGGGCGTAGCCAATCATCGGCGCGGCGAGGACGACGCTTGTCAATACCGAGACGAACCATACAGAGCGAACCATCGGAACTCCCTTCTGCACCGCGCAAAGAGTCGCGGCTGGGCAAGCAGACCAAGCAGCAATTGGCTCTTGGATGATAGGCCAAAACGCTCGGGCCTCGTTTTGGAGACATTTTGGCGACGGATGCGTGCGACGCGTCGAAGGACGAACCTTCGTTCGTCGCGCACGCGAAACGTTTGAGTCAGCACGGACGATGGTCGGACGCCGTGACGAGGTGTGCACAACCGCACAGGCGAACGTTCGTGATTCCCGCATGCTGTAGAAGGGGCCGCTTGATGACGCTAGTTGTCGCCCTGAAGCTCCCAGAGGGTGGATATGTCCGTACGGACCGAACGACCCTGCCATTGCCGACGCCTCCGGCGCGGTCGATGTCGTTGCCGAAGTCCGACGTAACGAGGCTCTCCTGAAAACGGGCGCCTTGCAGAACGCGATTTTCAACAGCGCCAACTTCTCGAGTATCGCCACCGACGAGAAAGGCGTCATTCAGATCTTCAATGTCGGCGCCGAGCGCATGCTGGGCTATACGGCCGCCGACGTGGTGAACACGGATCACCCCGGCCGACATCTCCGATCCGCAGGAAGTGATCGCACGCGCCGAGGCATTGAGCGCCGAGCTCGCCACGCCGATCACGCCGGGCTTCGAGGCCTTGGTCTTCAAGGCCGCGCGCGGGATCGAGGACATCTACGAACTGACCTACATCCGCAAGGACGGCAGCCGCTTCCCGGCCGTGGTGTCGGTCACGGCGCTGCGCGACGATCAAGACGCGATCATCGGCTACCTGTTGATCGGCACCGACAATACGGCGCGCAAGCAGGTCGAAGCCGAGCAGAAGAAGCTCGATCAGCGCCTGCGCGACCAGCAGTTCTACACGCGCTCGCTGATCGAGTCGAACATCGACGCGCTGATGACCACCGATCCGTGGGGAATCATCACCGACGTCAACCGGCAGATGGAGGCGCTCACCGGCTGCACGCGCGACGAGCTGATCGGCGCGCCGTTCAAGAATTACTTCACCGATCCGGCGCGGGCCGAGGCGGCCATCACAGCTGGTGCTGCGCGAGAAAAAGGTCACCGACTACGAGCTCACCGCGCGCACCAGGGACGGCAAGACCACCGTGGTCTCCTACAATGCGACCACGTTCTACGATCGGGACCGGACGCTGCAGGGCGTGTTCGCCGCCGCACGCGACGTCACGGAGCGCAAATACAGCGAGCAGATGCTGCAGGAGAAAAACGTCGAGCTGGAGAGCGCCAAGTCGGTCGCCGAAAAAGCCAACCTCGCGAAATCGGATTTCCTTTCCAGCATGAGCCATGAGCTGCGCAGCCCGCTCAATGCGATCCTCGGTTTCGCCCAGCTGATGGAGTCCGACTCTCCGCCGCCGTCGCCCGCGCAGAAGGAGAGCATCGCCCAGATTCTCGATGCCGGGATGGCATCTGCTGAACCTGATCAACGAGATCCTCAATCTTGCGGTGATCGAGTCCGGGAAGGTCGTCGCTGTCCGGGGAACCGGTGTCGCTGGACGAAGTCATGCTCGAATGCCAGGCGATGATGGAACCGCAGGCGCAGCAGCGCGGCATCACCATGACCTTTCCCAGGTTCGAACGACCCCTGCTTCGTCACTTCCGATCGGACCCGGTTGAAGCAGATTCTCATCAACCTGCTCTCCAACGCGATCAAATACAACAAGGTGCGGGGACGGTCGGCGTCGACTGCACCGTGAACGCCGCGGGCCGCACGCGCATCAGCATCAAGGACACCGGCGCGGGATTGCGTCCGGAAAAGCTGGCGCAGCTGTTTCAGCCGTTCAACCGTCTCGGACAAGAGGCCGGCGGCGAGGAAGGGACGGGCATCGGCCTGGTGGTGACCAAGCGCCTGGTCGAACTGATGGGGGGCGCAATCGGTGTGGAAAGCGAGGTCGGGGCGGGCAGTGTGTTCTGGATCGAACTGAATTCGGCTGCGGCGCCGCAACTGGTCGATGGCGGCGAGGCTCCCGCATATGTCCCTCCGCACGTGCCGGACGGCGCGCGGCTGCGCACGCTGCTCTGCGTCGAAGACAACCCGGCCAACCTGAAGCTGGTTGACGCAACTCATCGCCCGTCGCCCCGATCTGCGCCTGCTGACCGCGGTGAACGGGACTCTCGGCATCGAGCTGGCGCGCGCCTCGCAGCCCGGAGGTCATCCTGATGGACGTCAATCTGCCTGACATCAGCGGTCTCGAGGCGCTGAGAATCCTGCGCGAAGACCCGGCCACAGCGCATATCCCCGTCGTCGCGCTGAGCGCAAATGCGATGCCCCGCGACATCGCAACCGGAATGAAGACAGGATTCTTCAAATACCTCACGAAGCCCATCAAGGTGAATGAATTCATGGAGGCGTTGCAGCTGGCGCTGGAATCCGGGAGCAAGGCGCGTCGATCCGGAAACATCAGCCAGGACCACCGGCGTGATCAGCGCATCCGACATTCTTCGCGCCAGCATCCTCGTCGTTGACGACCGCGAAGCCAACGTCCGCCTGCTCGAGCAGCATCCTGAGTGGCGCCGGCTATGCCTGCGTCGCGTCGACGATGGATCCGCATGAGGTCTGCGAGCTCCACCGCCAACATCGCTACGACCTGATCCTGCTCGATCTCCTGATGCCCGGCATGGACGGATTCCAGGTGATGGAAGGGCTGAAGGAACTCGAGCATGACGGCTACCTTCCGGTGCTGGTCATTACCGCCCAACCCGGTCACAAGCTCCGCGCGCTCCAGGGCCGGCGCGAAGGACTTCATCAGCAAACCGATCGACCGGGCCGAGGTGCTGACGCGCGTGTACAACCTGCTGGAAGTGCGTCTGCTGCACGTGGAAACGAGGAAGAACAGCAAGATGCTGGAGCAGACGGTCGAGCGGCTCGACCGAAGTCGAGCGGCTCAAGCACGGCGTGCCTCTCGACCGTGAGCCATGAGCTGCGGACGCCGCTCACCTCGATCAGAGGCTCGCTCGGCCTTCTGGCCTCGGGCGCGGTTGGCGCGCTGTCCGACGAAGTCGTCGAGATCGTGGCCATCGCCGAGCGCAACGCCGTCAGGCTGATGGCGCTGATCGACGACATCCTCGATCTGGAGCGGCTCGAGACCGGAACGATCGAGCTTCAGTTCGCGCAGGTCCCGATCGAGTCGATCCTGCGCCGGGCGATGGAGTCCTGTGCGACGTTCGGGCAGACGCACGGCGTCACCGTCGAAGCGGCCGATGTCTCCGCCTCGGTGTGGGCCGACGCCGATCGGATCGTCCAGGTCATCGGTCAATCTGCTGTCCAACGCGGTGAAGTTCTCGCCGCCAGGCGGCGTGGTGACAATCGGTGTCGGGCTGCGGGAGCGTTGGGTCGAGTTCCGGGTCGCCGACCGCGGCCGCGGTGTGCCGGTGGCCCACCGCCTGGCGATCTTCGAGCGATTCCGACAGCTGGAGACGTCCGATGCGCGCGAGAAGGGAGGCGCCGGCCTCGGCCTCGCGATCTGCAAGTCGATCGTCGAGCAGCATGGCGGCACGATTGGCGTCGAGAGCAGGGAGGGCGGCGGCAGCTCGTTCTGGTTTCAGGTCGCGGCCGCGCCGGACCGATCGCGCCGCTGCTCGGACGTGCGATCCCGGTCTCCGGCGAGAACGCTGAGCGCCGAGACGTCGAAGAAGTGACCAGCGATGACGGCGACGACCGTCTCATCAGCGTGTCGGCCAGACGATCATGAAGGCCCTGATCATTGACGACGACGCGGACATCCGGTCGATCGCGCGGCTGAGCCTCGAGTCGCGTCGGCCGTATGGATGTGATTGAGGCCGCCAGCGGCGTCGAGGGAGTGCGGAAGGCGCGGGAAGAGAAACCCGACGTCATCCTGCTCGACGTGATGATGCCGAAGATGGACGGCTTCAAGACACTGGCGGCGCTCCGATCGCAAGCCGCCACCATCACGACGCCCGTCATCTTCCTGACGGCCAGGGCCGTCGGCGACGACGTCGCGCGCATGACAGCTCTTGGTGCAGCTGGCGTGTTGATCAAGCCGTTCGATCCTCGCACGTTGCCGGAATTGGTGTGCAATATGGCACACGCGGCGACGCGACGAGGTGCATAGAGTGACCCGATGAACAGATCCCTCCCGCTTCGAGGAACGGTCTACGGAGGAACGGCCCAGGAATGAATCGGCTCGACGCCCGTTCAACTGATTCGTCAAACGACGCCCTCCAACACGTTCTGGACGAGACACGGCAGCGTTTCATCGCCGCGTTCGTCGCCGATTGCGATTCCATCCGCATCCTGGTTGATAAAGTGGCGATGTCAGGCCCTCGACGGCCGGTCTCGGCGCTGACGCGCGCCGCTCATCGATTGAGCGGCCTCGCAGGAACGATCGGGTTTCCGATGGTCAGCGCCCGCGCCGCCGAGTTGGAAACTCTCGTTCGCGGCGCCGGCCGCGGCGCGATCGATGCCTTGCTCGCGCGCGGCTGCGTCGACGCGATCCGGCATGCATTCGCCAGCGACCTCGCCCGCCCGCCGGTCAGGTCGACAACGCGCGCGGCCGCCACCGCACGAGGCGCGAGCAGACCCGACGGTGCATCCGGCGAGCGGGTGATCGTGCGGGCGATTGCGCCGCCGACGTGCCTCGAAGGTGCGGGAGACGTCCCGCCAATACGCGTCCTCATCGTCGATGACCACGCGATTGTTCGGCGTGGCTTGACGGCGCTGCTCGCCGATGAGTTCCGGGACGCCACATTTGGAGAGGCCGCCGATGCGTCGCAGGCGCTGGAACATCTTCGGAAGAACACGTGGGATGTCGCGCTGCTGGACATCACCCTGCCGGGGAAGAACGGCCTGGATCTTCTCAAGGAGATACACGCCGAATGGCCGGCGCTCCCGGTGCTGATCCTGAGTGGTCAGCTGGAAGACCAATTTGCGGTGCGTGTCCTGAAGGCTGGAGCGGGAGGCTACATGACGAAGGCGAGCGCGCCGGAGGAGTTGGCGAAAGCCGTCCGCAGGATCCTGGGCGGAGGGCGATACGTCAGTGCCGCGCTGGCTGAAAAGCTCGCCCTGGGACTGAACCAGGATCTCACGCGCACGCCGCACGAGTCGCTGTCCGACCGCGAGTATGACGTGATGTGCCGTATCGCCTCGGGAAAGACCGTGACGGAGATCGGCGACGCTCTGTCACTCAGCGTCAAGACGATCAGCACCTATCGCACTCGGGTGCTGGAAAAGCTCGGGGTCAAAAATACCGCAGCGATCGTCCAGTACGCGATCCGAAACAGCTTGGTGACGTGAAATCGTCCCAGACGTAGGCGTCGCCGCCCCGCCGGTCACGCGTTGTTCCTGCCTTCAGACTCTACCTAAGACAAACACCTACACGTCATTCAGCCTGCGTCCTACGAAAGAATCGGACGGCGGCCGATGGCTGCGATCCGCGTGGAGATCTATTCTCCAATCCGAGATTGACAGCAGAACACGGGCGCAGAGATTGAGTGCCGGGAAGACGCGGCAGGCGGAATCACCGAACGACGAGAGTTAACCAGCGGCAACAACAAAAGAAGTAGGACAGAACAATGACCAAACCCCTGACGCAGTCGATGGCGCTCCCTGGCGAATGCTTGCTGGTGGTCGCAGGCGCAAACGTAATCGCAGGCAGCGGCCCGGTGCCGGTATCCCTTCGCTCAGCCGGAAGGTTCGCCATTCTGACGAAGACCGGAATCACGGACGTGCCGTCATCCGCGATCAACGGCGATGTCGGGACGAGCCCCATCACCGGTGCCGCGCTCCTGCTCACGTGCGCGGAAGTGCGCGGCAACCTGTACCGTCGACGCGGCCGGTCCCATCCCCTGCGCGGTGACTGACCCGATCCGCGTGGACCTGGCGGTGAGCGACATGGGATTCGCGTGCGACGACGCGGCCGGACGACCGTTGCCCGATTTCACCGAACTGGGCGCCGGTGAGATTGGCGGGCTGACCCTCGCTCCTGGCCTCTACAAGTGGGGGACCGGTCGTTCTGATTTCAGACGAATGTCACGCTCTCGGGCGGCCCGGACGACGTCTGGATCTTCCAGGTGGCGGGAACGCTGAACCAGGCCAGCGCGACGCGGGTGACACTGGCCGGCGGCGCGCGGCCAAGAACATCTTCTGGCAGGTCGCTGGCGCGGTGACGATTGGAACCACCGCGCACTTCGAGGGCGTCGTCCTGGCGAAAACGATGATCGCCGTGAACACGGGCGCATCGGTGAACGGCAGACTGTTGGCGCAGACTGCGGTCACTCTGCAGATGAACACCGTAAACCAGCCCGCCCGTTAAAGGGATCCCGGCTGTTCGTCAAACAAGGGTTACGGACTTCGGTCCGTAACCCTTTTCACGTTCGCGCGACACGAGCGCGCAAATACATCAGGGTTCTCTGTCCTGCAGCTGGCCGGTAATGTTCGCGATCGCCGCAGCGAGCTCGACAGGCTCAACCGGCTGGGGATATGCGCCTGGAATCCTGCCGCCAGGATGCCAACTCGATCTTCGGCGCGCGCGTAGCCGTCAGCGCAATCGCGGGAAGGAACCCTCCGCGTTCAGCCTCGGACTGCCGAATATGTCGGACCAGCGCGAACCCGTCCTCATCCGGCAGGCCGATATCGGTGACCAGTCATCAGGCCGCTCCATTTCGAGCATCTGGAGCGCTTCCCGCACCGATGCCACCGCCTTCACGCTGGCGCCCGCCTGACTCAGCACCAGAGACGTCAACGTCCGCCCGTCGGAACTGTCGTCGACGATCAGGATGTGCAGGCCGTCGAGCCGCGGTAACCGCGGCGCTGGCGAGGCCGTCGACGCCGTGGTACGTCGCTCTCCGAGAGCGACCGCCCGACCCTGCTGAATCTCGGGGGCTGCGATCGGCAGACAGACGGTGAACGTGGCGCCGCGCCCCTCGCCCTCGCTGGCCGCGCTGACGCTCCCGCCGTGCAGGTCAACGAGTTGCCGAACGATCGCCAGCCCGAGGCCAAGTCCGGTGTGCCTCTGCATCGTCGCGCCGGCGGCCTGGCGGAAGCGCTCGAACACATGTGGCAGAAGCTCCGGAGATATGCCCTGGCCGGAATCAACGATCCTGACCTCGACGTGGTCGTTCGACGACTCGATGAAGACGTCGACACGCCCGCCCGCCGGCGTGAACTTGATCGCATTCACGAGCAGATTCCACAGCACCTGCTGGAGCCGGCCGGTGTCTCCGCTGATTGGTTCGATGGCCTTGAGACCGGGCGAGAACGCAAGTTGGACGTTCGCGGTCAGCGCCAACGGGCGGACGGCATCGAGTGCCCCCTGCGCCACGGCGACGAGATCGACGGGCTGGAGCGCGAGGCGAAACGTTCCCGCAACGATTCTCGACAGATCCAGCAGATCATCGATCATGTGGGCGAGAGCGACGGCATTTCGCTCGATCGCCGCGATCGCGTGTGTCGCGCGGTCGGGCGCCAATTGCTTCGACCCCAGCATGCGTGACCACCCGAGCACTGCATTCAGAGGCGTGCGAAGCTCGTGCGAGAGCGTCGCGAGGAACTCGTCCTTCAGGCGGTTGGCTTGCTCGGCGTCCTCGGTCATCGTCTGTGCACGGACCGACCCGACGATCAGATGTTCGTTCGCTTCGCGGAGCTGGGCCATGAGTTGTTCCAACTCCGCCCGCGCCCGCGCCGCTTCGTCCCGCGCCCGCACAGCTTCCGCGCGAAGCGTCGAGATCTCCTCGCGCAGAGCGGCGGGCTCGTCGCTCGCGCCGGCCGGCGACGGCCGGTTGGCCGCTCCGTGTTCTTCGGTCATGTTTCAGCGCCGCGGACGCGGCTTGCTGTCCTTCGTCTGTGACGGCGCGCTGGCGATCGGCTTCCGGGCTGCCGGTCAGCAAGCCCTCGTAAGAGCCGAGCGTCTCGCCCATGACGATGCCCTGCTCGGTGATCTGGAACGCCCGCAGATCCTTGCTGTGAGCGCTGCCACGCACTTTCACCACGGCCATGACGCGCTGCAGCTGACCCTTCACCTCGATATACCGCTGCATGATGATGGCGTCGGTCAGAAATGCCGTGCCGTGCGGGCTGAAGCGCAGATCCACGTAGCTGTCCTCCAGCTCCGCCGTCATCATCATGGTGATGCCCATCCCCGTGAGCACGGCAACCATGCGATAGAGCGACTCTCGAAAGTCCTCGCGAAAGGTCGGCGCCAGCGCCAGCTCGAACCCGGAGAGGGAGTCGATCACCAGCCGGCGCGCCTCGAGACGGTGAATGGCTTCGACAATTTCGTTGAGCATCTCGTCGATGGAGAGATCCAGCGGGCGCGTGTGGATGACGCCCACTTTGCCCTCGCGAACGAGCCGGTCGAACTGCTGTCCAGTACGTCCGCCCTGCGAGTACTCGATCGGGCGTTTCTCGAACACCGCAATGATCCCGGGTTCATCACGGCGCGCGCCCTCGAGGATGAACTCGGTGGCGAGCACGCTCTTGCCGGACCCGGACGGGCCGGCCAGCAGCACGGAGTAGCCGGCCGGAATGCCCCCGCCGAGCATCTGGTCCAGGCCCTTGACGCCGACCGAAAGCCGCCTTCGCGGCTTGGGCTTCGCGTCTGGCGCTGCCGGTGCCGCCTTCTCGCCGACACCGCCGATGACGCGGGGGAACACCTGGATGCCGTCGTCGGTGATACGGAACGTGTGCAACCCGGGAATCGGTGCCTGTCCGCGCATCTTCATGACCTGCATCTTGCGAACCATCGAATTCCGATCGAGGCTTTGCACGAGCCACAGCAGGCCATCGGCAACAGTGAAGACCGCGTTCTGTTCCGCCTCCTCGGGCCGATATTCGCCGACGAGAAATGTCGTCGCTTCCCAGCTCGTGAGGCGGACAGCCAGTTGCTGCACGAAGTGCTGCAAATCGACGGCGGCGTTGTCGGCGCGCTCGCCGGCCAGGGCCAGCGTTCGAAAGGAATCGACCACCACGACGCCGGGGCTCGTCGCCTCGACTTCCTGAACGATGCGTGCGAGGAGATTCTCCAGCGAGCCGTTGACCACATCGAGGCCCAGATTGACGAAGCGGATCGACTCGTTCACGCGGGCCATCTCGAAGAACGTGAACTGCTGCTGATAGCGCAGCATCTTGAGCGGAGGCTCGCCGACGACGGTGATATACAGCGCGGAACGCTCGGGCCCCGAGAGCGCGAACATGATCTGCTGTGCGAGCGTGGTTTTCCGGCGCCCGGGGCGCCGGCAATCAGATTGAACGAGAACTCCGGCAGGCCGCCACCGAGGATCTCGTCGAGGTCCCGGAACGCCGGTGGGAAGCCGTCGAATCGCCACCCGGTCGGTCATGCCTGAAGCTCCTCGGTGCCGCGCGTCGGAAAAGGCGCCGGGCCACGCTTTTCGCAACAGGCTCGTGGTCAAGTGTTCGCCGATGAATGTGATCAGCAACCCGGCGAATGCGGCGAACACCGCTCCGGCGGCTTCGATGGCGACGGCAGGATCCTGCCGCTCCAGAGAGGAAATCACCTGAGCAAATGGCCGTTCACCCTGCTGCGGTTCGCGCGTGCGGACGAGCGACGGGTATTCCTGTTGCACGAGATGGAACGCGCGACCGGTCAGCGCATCGACGCCGACCTGGCCGATCAGCGGAGCCGAGACCCGATCGAGGTCGTCGTAGGCGCGGTGCGCGGCGGCCGCCAGAGCCTTCGCATCCGCGGCTTCTCCGGCGTGCTGCGCCAGCACTTTCAGCGCCAGCTGCCGCAGCGCCGCGTTTCCAAGCGCCGTCATGCTGCGTCGCGGCCGCGCGCGGTGGACGTATCTCGAGGTGACATCAATGTTCGCGATGTGAGGGCGGTTATCTCCGCACCCGGTGTTACGCCCGCTCGCCGCGAACGATGCGACCGAGATACTCGGTGAGTCCCGTCACATCGACGCGAACGAGACTTTCACGCTCATACTGCACGAGCCTGCGATTACGGAGCCGCCCCATCGTGACCGTGACGTGCGGGCGGCTCATGCCGGCGAGCTGGGCCAGCTCGTTTTGACTGACCGATACCGCGACGGTGTCCCTCATGCCGAGGCTGCCCTTGCGTCCGGGAGAAGAGGCGAGACGAAGCAGCAGGCGCCCGAGCCGCTGCTCCGCGCCGCGATGCGCCATGACCTCGATGCGATGCTCGGCGTCGGTCAGGCGCAGGCACAAGGTGAACATCATCGCTTCGATGACAGGCCGGTTCTGGCGCAGATAGTTCAGGAACTGGATCAGCTTGATTTCGAAGGTTTCGCTCGCGACCACCGCAGCAGGCCGTCGTTCCCCGAACCCCTCCCCGAACGCTACAGATACAGAGTTCGCCGAACGGCTGGTTCGGCTCGATCGTGCGCAGGGCAACCGGCCGCTCGTGAGGCTTGGCGGTAGAAACCACGACCCGCCCTTTCGAAGGAAATAGATGCGGTCGGCCGCGCCATCCGGTCGCCACAAGAATGCGCCCTTCGCGAAACGCCGCACGCGCCCCAGCGACCCATCGCGCGGCAGATGGTCCAGGGTGATGCCGGTCAATGCCTCGCAGTCGCGATGATGCGGAAACTTTGGCGTGTCCATGGTGCGATGCTCAGGCCATCAAACCGTGCGGACACAGCGGTGCGTCGCCACTGTAGCTGTGAGTTGACAGTCAAAGAGTCGGAATAGCGTACTCCAGCCGGGGGCCGATTGCAAGTTCGCCTGCGAACATCCAGTCGAGCGATGATAAGCAGCTCAACAGCAAGAGCCGTTAGCCGTTAGTCGGTGCGCTTGGCAGCCCGATTCGGCTGTTGGCGTCCGCCCGCTAACGCGCCTGCGTGCGCCCGGGCGAAGGGCGCGACCGGGTAGTCGGTGAGCGACGCGACGTCGACGCGGACCACACCTTCACGCTCCGTATCGACCGGGCCGCGAGCCCGCAGCCGTCCCATCGTGACCGTAACGTGCGGACGGCTCATGCCGCCGAGCTGGGCCAGTTCGTTGTGACTGACCGACACGTCACTCTATCCCTGCGCCAGACGCGGCCCTGGCGGTTCGCGCGATGTCGCCAGACGGAGCAGGAGGCTGCCAAGCCGCTGCTCCGCGCCGCGATGCTGCCATCACCTCGATTCGATGGTAAGCGTCTTTCAGCCGGCAGGCACACCGTGACCATCACAGCGTCAGAGCGCCGCGCGGTTCTGGTGGAGGTAGGGCAGGAAGGGTGGTCAGCTTGATCTCGAGTGCTTCACTGTCGACGAGCGCCCCGTGTGCGGACAGCAGCTTCACTACAGTGTTCACAAGGGCGGTGTCCGAATCGAGCGTCAGACAGCCGATCTGGTGTCTTCGCAGGAGAGGCGGCGCTGGCTGCCGTCGGAGAGAGAAGCGAAGGAGTGGGACGAGCGACTCCACCAGCCTCTGCGCCTGCATGGCCGCGGCAGCCCCGAGGGGTCGCTCACGTCCCGCGCCACTGAGGTGTCGATCCGAGTCTGATCACGTTCACGAAGTCGATCAGGGTATTCTCGGTTACTCGATGGAAGGTTCAACACGGGGCGGTGAGAAACCGGCGGCAAACACCGCTGCAAGCGTTTGATGGTCAGGTGGTTTGAAGAGCGGGCTACGGGATCGAACCCCGTGTCCGAGGCTTGGGAAGCCTGGTACTCACCATTGACCAAGCCCGGCGATTGCCTGCCAGTGCTGGTCCGTCACGATCTGATTTTACTGCCCCTGATCGTCGCGCTACCAGGCTGGTCCCGCCAGCTTCCGGCGTCCGCCTGGCCGTCGCAGCCGTTCAGCCGCGGCAGAGCGGCTCGGTGTTCGACGGCCGCACGTTGAAGTGCCAGTCGGGATACTCCACCGAAATGCCGTCGAGCTCGTACTGTTGGCCGTCGGCGTAGCTCGCGCGCGATCGCGACCAGCTTCGGCCGGCACCAGGTCCATGCTCGTCGAGCTTGGTGTTGATCTCGCCGGAGATGAAGTAGCTGCTGCGCGCAGCGGCTCGCAGCAGCTCGTGCAGGCTCTGGCCCTTCTTCGACATCAGCTCGAGGATCAGCAGCGCCGGGATGAAGCCGTTGTCCGCGTAGAAGTTGTCGCGGAAGTAGTAGTGCCCGGTGACCTCGCCGCCGAAGATGCGCGTTGGTCTCGCGCATCCGCCGCTTGAAGAACGCGTGGCCGACGCGGTTCATCAGCGACGTGCCGCCGTAGCGCGCGACGGTGTCCTTCACCGCGTAGCTGGCGCGCAGGTCGTAGATGACCGTCGCGCCGGGATGCTTCAGCAGGAACGCCTCGGCGAGCAGCGCGGTGATGAAGTCGCCGGAGACGAACTCGCCGGTGCCGTCGATGAAGAAGCAGCGATCGGCGTCGCCGTCCCAGGCGATGCCGATGTCGGCCTTCTCGGCGACGACGCGCTCGACGATGTCGCGGCGGTTCTCTTCGATGAGCGGGTTGGCCTCGTGGTTCGGAAAGCGTCCGTCGATCTCGAAGCACAGGCGCGTCGTCCTGCAGGGCAGCCGCTCGAACAGCTTCGGCGCGACCAGCCCGCCCATGCCGCTGCCGGCGTCGAGGACGACGTTGAACGGCTTGATGACCGACACGGATCGATGAACGACATCACGTGCTCGACGTAGGCGTCGAGCACGTTCTTCGTCGTCACCGTGCCGCGCTGCGCGGCCGCGCGGCGGGAGTCGCGTCGTCGGCGATCATCTGGCGGATGTCGCGCGATGCCCTTCCTCGCCGCTGAGCGGCCACGCCTCCTTGCGCGCACCATCTTCATGCCGTTGTACTGCTTCGGGATTGTGCGAGGCGGTGATCTGCGACGCCGCCGTCGTGGCCGTCGCGCGCGACGGCGAAGTAGCAGCATGTCGGTCGCCATCATCCCGTAGTCGACGACGTCGGCGCCCTGCGACGTCGCGCCGTCGATGAACGCCGCGGCGAGCGACGGCGACGAGAGCCGCATGTCGCGGCTGACCGCGATCCGCTTCGCCTGCGAGATAGGCGACGAACGCGCGCGCCGATCGCGCGCGCGGCGTCCTCGTTGACTTCGCCGGGATAGACGCCGCGAACGTCGTAGGCCTTGAAAATGTCGGGATTGCAGTGATTCATAGGCGGCTGTAGTCGGTGACGACGGACTTGTCGCCGAGGACGACGCCGTCCTCGACCAGGCGCGTTGCGGCCGATGTGGCACTGGCGGCCGAGGATCGAGCGCGCGGACGACCGCTTCCTGGCTGATGCGGCTGTTGGCCCAGACGATCGCGTGTGTCGAGGACCGCGTGCTCCTCGATGTGGCACTGGCGGCCGACGACGCTGTACGGACCGATGTGCGCGCCGGCCTTGACGACGCGCGCCCTCGTCGATGAAGCAGGGGCCCTCGACGATCGCGCCTTCCTCGATCGCGCGCCTCCGGCGAGATCCAGGCGGCGCCCGGCGCCGCGCGCGAACGGCATGCGCGCGATGGCCGTGTAGCGGCCGTCCATGATGTCGCGGTGCACCTGCATGTACTTTCTCGGGCGTGCCGATGTCGATCCAGTAGCCGCGGTAGACGTAGGCGCACGAAGGTTTCCTTCGCGCTCGATCAGCGACGGGAAGAAACTGCGTTCGATCGACCACGGCGTGTCCTTGGGAATGCGATCGAAGGTGTCGGGCTCGAGCACGTAGATGCCGGCGTTGATCGTGTCGCAGGTGATCTCGTCGGCGTTCGGCTTCTCGAGGAAGCGCTGGATGTTGCCGCGCGCGTCGGTTTCGACCAGGCCGTAGGCGCGTCGGGTTGTCGACCGGCGTCAGCACGATCGTCGCCTTGGCCTTGCGCTCGCGGTGCAGCGCGATGACCGCCGCCGAGATCGACCTGCGTCAGGACGTCGCCGTTGAAGACGACGACCGATTCGCGCAGCGACTCGCCGGCGTAGCGGACCGCGCCGCGCCGTGCCGAGCGGCGCCGGCTCGACGACGTAGCGGATCGCCGAGGCCGGAGTCGCCGCCGTCGCCGAAGATCTCCTCGATCCGCCGCGGCTGATAGTTGAGGCTGAGAATGACCTCGTCGATCTCCGGCACCTGCTTGAGCAGATCGAGCTGATAGTGGAGAAACGGCCGATCGAAGATCGGCACGATCGGCTTCGGCGTGTGAATCGTCAGCGGGCGGAGCCGCGTGCCTTTGCCCCCGCGAGCAGAATCGCCTTCATCGCAACCACCGATGTTATCATGTGAGCACGCGCCGTCGATGAACCTCCCGAACTCGCTGACCGTCACGCGCATCTTCCTCGTGCCGCTGCTCGTGGTGGTGCTGCTGACGAAGTTCGAGGGCCGTCAGATCCTCGGCGTGCCCGAAGGAAATCGTCGGCGCCGCGATCTTCGCGCTCGCGTCGCTCACCGACTGGGCCGACGGCTATCTGCGCGCGGCGCCGCAAGCAGATCACGCCGCTCGGGCAGGTGATCGATCCGCTCGCCGACAAGCTGCTGACGCTCGGCCGCGCTCGATCTCGCTGGTGCAGCTCGGATCTCGCGCCGGCGTGGATGGTGGCGGTGATCATCGGCCGCGAGTTCGCCGTCACCGCGCTGCGCAGCCTCGCCTACGCGCGCGGCGTGGCGATTCCGGCGTCGCCGCTCGGCAAGATCAAGATGGTGGCGCAGGTGGTGGCGATTCTCGCGCTGATTCTGCGCGTCGACCGGCGAGATTGCGCTGCCGCTGCTGGGTGGATCGGCCAGGCCGCGCTGTGGGTGGTGCTGGTCACCGCGCTCTGGCCTCGGCTGCCGACTATCCGCGTTCCAACCGGTCTCAGCCTATTTCCGCGCGGACGACGTAGTCAGCGCCGAGCGACGATCCGCGTCGCGTGACCGCGTAATCCGCGTCAGCGACGCATCGATGTGCCAACCGACGAGCACCACGCCCTCGCCGACGCTGGCGAGCGGCAGTGCCGGTGACGCCGGCATCGCGATAGATCTGCGAACCGCGCGCCGGGCTGCAGCGCTTGATCGCTGCCCGGATCGATCAGACATCGAAGTCGCCGACCGCGCCCGAGTTCGCTGTCTTCGGTGTCCGATGAGGATGCGCCCGAGCGCGCTGAAGTCGGGTTCGCCGCTCGCGACATCGCGATCGGTGCCGTTCCGGAATCCGGCGGCGCCAAGAACGGTTCGAGGTAGTCGCCGGTCGATGATCGTCGCAGAACATGCTCGACCCTCGCAATCGAGGTCTTCTCGTTGACCGCGACGATGCTGCATCCAGCCGCCGGTTGTCGCACCGCGACGCTCTGTCGATCGCCGGTAGCCATCGTGGATGGCGGATCGATGAACTGCTGTCCCAGCTGCACGCCGCTCGCGGCTGCCGCCGTCGAGCGACCAGCAGTTCGCCCGTCGCCGAATACGCCGCACGGTTGACCGGGTCTTGCGAGCCGACGATGCGCAGCGGCGCGGCGGGGACGTCGCGAGCGACGGCGGCGGGCGCGCACGCGACGCTGCACTTCGAGCGGCGTCGAGCCGGCGCTCGGCGGGTTGCGCCGACACGGCGGCAGCGAGCACGAGATACCGACGCGACAACCAAGGCCAACAGACAGCGGACCGGCCGCATAACCTCAACCTCGTGGTTGTTTGCCTGGGCAGGGCCTTGAGTTCCGTCGATCGCGCTTCTGCGCTGCGACGAGATATTCGCTCTGCTCGAATTCCTGGACGAGTTTTTCGAAGTAGCGGCAGCGCTTCGGCTTCGCGCTTCGTTTCATCAACGAGTTCGCGCGAGGTAGAAGTAGACCGCGTCGCGACCGGTGAAGCTTTCGTCTTCCTTGAGCACCGACTGAAAGCGATCGATCGCGCCGGGATACCAGCGCTGACGGTAGTAGAAGTAGCCGACCAGATAATTCGCTGCGACAGGCGATCCCTGGCCTCGCGCAGCTTGGTCGAGCCTTCCGCGACATCAGCTGCTGTTCGGATAGCGATCGACGAACGCGCTGCGAGCTCCGGTGACCGCCTCGCGCGTTTCGGATCTGGTCGCGCTGCGGCCGCGCATCTGCCGGAAATGCGCCATGCCCAGCTTACTGCGCGTAGTCGGCTCGGCGGATTGGTCGGGTAGAACGACAGGAACTCGCTGAAACTCGTTGATCGCGAGCGACCAAGGCCTCCGAGGGTCCTTCACCGAGATAGGTGTCGCCGATGCCGAGCTTGGCGTCCGGGCCGATACGTGCTCGGCCGTGTAGGTCTCGGTGACCTGCTTGAAGAACCTCGCGCGCCGTCAGCCACTTCTTCTGCGTTCAGCGCGTCGGTCCCTTTGTCGAATAGAAACTTGTCCGGCTCGCTCGTGCCGGGCGGCACCATGCCGCGCGGGGTCGAAGCGCAGCCAGCAGCCGCGATCAACGCGACCAGGATCACGCAGACGCGGCGCACGATGAACGATCGCATTTCGAATCACAGCATTCCAGACAGCCAGCTGAAATTCTCGCCGTCGAGTCCCTCTTCGAGTCCGACGGTGGGCACGAAGCCCAGATCCGCTGCGCGCGAGCTGGTGTCGGCGTAGGTGTGGCGCATGTCGCCCTTCTGATCCGCCTCGACGTTCAACGCGCGGCGGCGGCCGGTGACGCGGCCGATCACATCGAGCACGTCGATTGACCGAGACCGCGAGCCGCCTCCAATATTGTATACACGCCCGGCGATGCCGCGCCGTGCAGCCAGACGTTTGCGTCGACCGCATCGGAGACGAAGCGTGAAGTCGCGCGTCTGCTCGCCGTCGCCGTAGACGCGCGATCGGTTCGTCGCGCAACGTCGCGCGCAGGAACTTGTGGAAGCCCATGTCCGGCGCTGCCGCGGTCCGTAGACGGTGAAGTAGCGCAGCGACACGGTCGGCACGCCGAAGTTCGCGAAGTAGAGATAGCAGAGCTGTTCGGCGGCGAGCTTCGACACGCCGTAGGGCGAGACCGGCTGCGGCAGCGCGTCCTCGCGCATCGGCATCGCGACGCGGTCGCCGTAGACCGACGAGCTCGACGAATAGACGAACCGTTCGAGCGCCGGCGTCGTGCTGACCGGCCTCGAGCAGCACTTGCGTCGCCTCGATGTTGTTCGTCGTGTAGATCTCGAAATCGCGTCCCCAGCTTTTGCGCACGCCGGCCTGAGCGGCGAGGTGAAACACGTGCGTGCGATCCGCGAGCAGAGCGCGGCAGATCGACGTCCTGAATGCGCGACTCGACGAAAGCGAAAACGCGGGTGGCGATGCGCGCCGCTGAGATTCCGCTCCTTGATCGGCCGCGCGTAGTAGTCGGTGAAGCAGTCGATCGCCGACGACGTCGCGCGCCGTCGGTCGAGCAGGCGTTCGGTCGAGCGTCGAGCCGATGAAATCCGGCCGCGCCGGTCACCAGCGCCTTCATGCGGTCGATCCTCGAGCGAACAGCTCGCGGGCGCGGACCGGCAGCCGGCACGGGCCGTCCGTCGCGACCGAGCGTCGCGTGGATCGTGTGCCTGTGCGCCAGCGCGGCGCCGTCAGCGGCGCGCGCAATCCTCGTAGTCGAATCGCAGCCGGATCGGCGAGACCAGCACACCGGCGGTTCGGACCTCGAGGTCGTCATCGTAGCGCGCGGATTCGACTGTAGCTCGCAGTGCGCTTCAATCACCGGCAGCGAAAACCCTCGGTTTCCATCTCGCGATAGCTCCAGCCGGCATGCGCGGAGCAGGTCGGTGCGGCCGACCTCGAACCACACGAAGTAGTTCGCGTAATAGACCACGCCCATGTTGTCGGTTTCGGCGTAGCGCACGCGCACTGTGGAGATGAGCGAGGGCGGAAGCGTCTCACCGACTAGATTTTGACACCCGCCGCTGGCAACGCGCCTTGCGCTGCGGCCTTCAAGGCGCGGGTGGCGCGCTCGGGATCGGAGGTGCCGAAATTGCGTTCCCGGCAACGATCATCCAGCGCGCCAGGCGCCGACCCACCTTCGCGATGTTCGTCTGGTCGATGCCGCCGTCGATTTCGATCGCTGCGCGGCTGCCACGGCCCTGATCGAGCAACGCGCGGACGTCATGAACTTGGACTCGCTGCGCTGGGATAAAAGTCTGGCCGCCAAACCGGGATTGACCGACATCACCAGCGCGTAGTCGACATCGCCGGCCACCTCTTGAATGGCGACCACCGGCGTCGACGGATTCAGCACCGCACGCGGCCTTGTGCGCCGAGCGCCTGGATGGCGCGGATGGTGCGATGCAAGATGCTGGCAGCATCGACGCGCACCGAATCGACCGCCGCTCCGGCCGCACGCGAATGCATCGATACGCCAGCGATCTGGTCGCTGATCATCAAGTGCACGTCGAGCGGAACGCTGGCCACTTTCAGCGATCGACCGCACCACCGGCGGACCGATGGTGATATTGGGGACGAAGTGGGCCATCCACCACGTCAGGCGCGTGAGATCGAATCCGCGCCGCCTGTTCACATCGGCAGCGATCACGCATCGCCAAGCTTCTGGCAGTGAAATCCGCGCCGATGGATCGAGGGCGCGATCCAGGCGCGCTCATCGGCTGACCTCGAGCGAGACTCGGTCTCGCCCGGCCCGATTTGGAACCCGCCCCAGAGTGGCCTGGCGGATGACGATCCCGGCGGCGATTCCGGATACGGTGTCGAGGCCAACCACCGCCGCTGCCGGAAAGCCGTGGTTGCCGCAGTAGATGCTCAGCCGCTTTCGCGATCGCCATTCACGCCGATCAAGTCCTGTATCGCATGAAGCTGTCGCCACGCTCGCCGCGGTTGATCGAGGAGTGCCACTCCAGGCCGGGCCGTGCAGCCTTGGCTTGGCGGATTCTGTGCGATTCGATCGACGCCCGATGGCGAGATCGCCGGGATCGGGGATTCCGAAACCGCGGCCCAGCGGCTGCCCGATCCTGGCCAGCCGCAATTTCGCGAACTGGCGGCGCGCTGGGTTGTCTCCGCCCACCAGCGGCGGCATCATTGCTCGCGGCGTTGCCCGGCGCTCAGCCAGACCCGCAGCGTCTCGCTGCCGCCGCCGTCCGAGCCACGGCGCAGGATCCCGCTGACACGGCGCGCGGCCAGGCCGCGATCTTCGGATCTCGGCCTGCCGGGTTTCGTCCACCTTCAGCGCCAGACCGAGGTCCCCGGCGTCGCATTCGCTTCATTGGCAGTGCGGTTGAGGTCAGGATCGGGCACGGTGGATTTCACGCGTCCGCAAAGACGCGACATCGAAGCTGCGGCGGACAGCACGTAGGGTCGCCGGCAGCGCCGATCGGCAGCAGCGACTTTACCCGCGCCCCAGACGCGGGTTTTTTAATGCCATGGATTGGGGATCGTACCACATTCGCGCAAGTTCGCGGCAAAGAATCGCCGCGAGACCGTGCCGATGCGGGCCTCGGTGCGCAGGTGACCGCGCCGATCGACAAACCGCTTCGGCAAGCGCGGGCGCCGCGTCGCGCGCATCAATCGGCGTGAACTCCGGTCGGTCGAGGCGACAGACTGCATCCTGGCTCACCGCTTCGTTTTCACTCGGGCTCGGCGCGTCGAGCAGGTGTGCGCAGAGCAGCCGCCCGCCCGGCGCCGTCACGGGCGGCGGCGACTCCGCAGTACATTCGCTCCATTCGGTGGCGGCCAGCGCCGGCAAGTCATGCTCGCTGCGCCGCCAACGGATGCGTCGGGACGGTCGCCGCCGCGAACGTGCGTCGAGATGCGCCTCGAACGGTCGGCGACTCGATCCGGCTGACCGGATCGAAGGACGCCGCGGACGGCAGGCGGATTGAGCGGGCTCCCGTCTGAGGCTGATCGCGATGTGGCTGGCACGCGCAGCCTGCACCGTTTGCCGGTTGAAGCGATTGGGCTCGGCGGACTGGCGGCGGTCGCGGCTGCCACGATCAAACCGCGGCCTTCCATGCTTTGCGGCAGCCATCGCCAGTCGTCTTGCCGCGCGCGGTGAGGCGCGAGATGGCGTCCATGCATCGCGTAGATGCCCGGGCGCGCCACCGCGGCGATGGCTATGACGAGCTGGCGACGCCTCGTCCTGCCACGACAAAAACCAGCCGTTGGCGAGGGGCCTTCGCCGCAGCAGCGTAGTAACGCTTCTGCGACGCGGGGCGCATCGGGATCGGACTCTCCAGACGCACCTCGCTGGACGCGAGCCCTTCGCCCGTCCAACTGTTTCGCCAGTGCCTCGGGCGCCGTCACCAGGCGATTCGCTCGCAGCGTCAGCGGTGCGGCGGTGTTGTTAATTTCATCCACGCTTCGGCAGTACTCGAAGCTGGGAGCCGATCCCAGCCAACGGGCCGGGGTGGTCGCAGCGCGCGGATGCGAGAGGTGGACGCCGAAATGCCTCGAGCGCGCGCGGCGCGATCGGTCGGCCGGCGCGGACGGAAAGCGCCGGCAACGGCAGGTCGCTGCGCCGCCGCGACGATCGATCCGCAAGAATCGCGCTGATCGAAGCCCGACGCGCCGCGCGGCCGGCTTGCTTCGGCGTGAGGATCAACCGCGGCCGTCCACGATGCGACCGCTGCCGCCGTGGAACGCGAGCCAGGAGCTGACAGCTGGCAGATGTTTAGTCGCAGGGGATCTCGACGGATCTCTCGGGCCTGAGACGGTCGATTTGCCGCCGTGGCTGACGCACATCGGATCGATGCGCACCAGGGCGCCGCCTTGATAGCGTTGGACACCGGTGGCGATTTCCGAAGCCAGCGCGCGATCGATCGTCACGCAGGGCGCCGCGCGCGCGAGGCGTCGCACCGGGAGAGTCGGCAGCGCCGGAGGAACGCGCGGCGAAGACGTCGCGTGGCAGGCTTTTGAGCAGACCGTGCAACGCCGCGATCATGAGCGCCGTGGGTTCGCGCCGCCTGAACGCGGCGCCGCCGGGTTGCGCGTAGGCCCGCCAGAAACCCGCGCGCGCTCAGTGCCGCACGCTTTCCCTCGGGCCAGCAATTGCAGGCAGATGCGAACCGCCCTCGCCGGTGGCCGCCGCCAACCGTGGATCCAGCCGACGCACTCGAGGACCTGCTCCCGGCTGAGTGTGCGAGAGGCTCGTCATCGACAGCGGATCGAGCCAGTTGGATCGGCCGCTCGGCTCCTCCAGGTGGCTGAAGGCGTGCGGCCAGGGGTGAAGGCCGCCGAATCCGGGTTACGAATCCGTCTTGCGGGCCATCGCCCAGTCCATCGACGCCATCTATCTTTGGTCAACCGACTCGCGTAGCTTGGCAGCGCTGTCGTCTTGCGGCAGCGCTTCAGTCGCGCCCTTGCTAAAGAGTTGATCGACGACCTCCACCAGTGAATCGGCGTGCGCCAAGGCGGGCTGGTGATCCGCTTGACTGCGCTGCCGTGCTCGTGTCGTCCACCGATTGGCCGCACTGTGGCTACCCACTGCATCGGACTGGTGTCGAGAGCTTCTGACCACCCGGACGATCGTGATATAGCATCCCATTCACATATGATCGCTTGCCGGATGATCGTGCGATGGACTGCGCGGCGCCCCCGGCATTCCGGCGGAAGCAGCGACGCGGCAACGCTGATCATCCCAAGCCAGTGGCGTTGGGTGATCAACGGATCGGTGTAGCAACTCTTCCAGATGGTCAGTATTGTCCGTATTTCGGCAGAACTGTCAGGTCACGGACTTGTAATCATGATTTAATTCGATTTCCAGTTGTGGTGATCTGGCGCTTTCGATCGCCAGCGCCCGTGCCTTGACCGGCGCGTCTGAGGTTTTCTTGCCTTGCGCCTCTGCGGACGATCGCCACGTGGAGGCCACCACGCCGACGACGTGGTGCCACGACGAGAGAGTACCGAGCATGAACTGGCGAATCGCCATGTGCTGAAAAACACGACGCGAGCGACGTCACCGACTTTGCCTTCGGGCGCAGCTTCGATCCGCCGCAGCGATCAGTCGTGCCTGATGCCGCAGCCGGTCGACGAACAGCAGGCCCCGTCGGATGGTCGATCTCGCGCCGAAACGCCCGCGCGAGAGCGCTGGCGGCGCTTCTTCGATCGGCGGTCGGTTGCTCGGGACGGATTTGATAGGCCCAACGCCCGACGGCGTTGGCACGACGCTGGTGCTGAACCAGGATGCCCAGGTGGCAGCCTCTTCCCCTGAGCTGCATTACCGAGATCGACAATCGTCGAAAGAGTACGGCGATCGCCTTTCGATCGCGGACCGATTTAATATCGCCAACGGACGAAGAGCCGCAGCGGGACGCCACCTGCGGCGGCGCTGCATAGCCTGACGCTGGTTATGCATGATCAAAGTTGACTGATGCTGCCGACCAACCGGTCGATCTCGGCGTGACCGATTCGCTGACGGCGGTGCGGTGCGGTGCTCATGGAGCGGGTGTTCGCCATACTGGAGGGATTGGTCGGGACGGCTAAAGAGTCAACGCAAAGTCGGTGAAGGTTTGGGTGACATGCTCGGGAAAGCCACGGAGACTTTGACGCGCGTTTGATGCCGTTTCAGGGAATGTTCGTGAAATTGACAGTCAGCCGAGTTTGCACTGCTGAGATCAGATGATGCGAGATAATTTTGTGCACTGTGGGACCGGATGGAGCGCTTCAACGCCTTTGACTTATTTGATCACGTTTTTCTGCTCGATCAGCCGATTTTACTCGCAATTCCAGTTTCAAACAGGTGTAGTGAAATGAAAAACAATTTCGCCGTTCAACCGACAGGGCCCATGTCGACTTCAACAATCAGTCGTAAGGCATCGGATGATGCCGACTCGAGCAGGCCAGTTCCCAGCTCGGTGGAGCACGAAGCGCGCCGCCGATCTGACCGAGAGCCATTGAGCAAGGCTTTCTGCGATCGGCTTTGTCCATGCGACCGGCGTGCAAGAAACATGTTCAGAGAGGGCTTTTGCGTTCAGGCCGAAATGCTGACTCTGCCGGTTCGGCAGCGCAGAGAGCCACGAAAGAACTATCTTCGCGAACTTAGCGAACTTTGCGTTTTCTGCAATCAGCGCGGCACGAACCGGGCGCTGGTGTGGTCGTGGAACGCCTTCCAGTTCGCCACCGCGCCTTCCTGTGGAATTGAGTTTGCGCCGAACTTTTTCGATTTCATCAACGCATCGCGGGACTGTCACTTCATCATCGTTTTCGCCATTGCGACCGCGGCATGAACAGCGGAGACGGCAGCGCCTGATCGCCGCGTGGCTGGGTCATGTCAGCAGGATCGACCGAGCGGGGAGCGTGGTTTGCATCAGCGCTCTGAGATCGGCTTCAGCGGAGGTGGTGGATGCGCAGGTCCCCGCCGTTGGTAGAGCACCACCCCGAGCCCACCACTGGCGTTGTTGGATCGGCTTGCAACACACCTGATTCAGAAGTTCGACGACTCGCTGGATTGCGCACATCAGATCTCGTCAAATTCGTGATCCGGTGGTGTTGCACAGGCGGTCCGCGTCAAGCCGACCAGTTTGATCGCCGGAATCGACATCAGCGCCTGCGCCAGGCGTCATCGAGCCAGGATCCCACTGGATGGCAGGTGCTCGAAGGCCAGTGGCACGGCGTGCGCGATCACTTCGAATCGCTCCAACGTCAAAGTCGCCGCTGGCGTGCTCACGAGCTCGATCGATTCGCCGCAATCAGATCGCGAAATGGACCCGGTGGTGGTTGACGCAACGTAGCGGCACGACCGGAATTGCGCGCACATCGTCATATTCAGGGGCCAGCGGATCCAATCAGAGGCCCGCCAATCGGGATCGCGCGTGATCGATCGCGCCGCGCTAACCGTCCAATAATTGGAGCGTGGATCAGCGCTGGATTATAGATGGCGCGGCGGTGTCTCAGGTAATTGCGCACCGAGAAACTGCTTATGACGATGCCCGTAGCCGTATTTCGCTTAACCGCTGAGCATGGTTGTAATCGAACGGAAGTGGCTAA
>ERZ1370068.11226-contig-9859_pt1 | contig 29251 bp, 33 predicted proteins | sample MGYA00561227_ERZ1370068 | MGnify/ENA primary metagenome ERZ1370068 (study PRJEB38410, sample SAMEA6850437) | metagenome | study: Metagenomic assessment of the ecological functions of the soil: analysis of the soil microbiota associated with the...
GGTATACTTCGTTCAGTTACGTATTGCTGTATACACCGACGCGCCTGAGCAGGGTGCCCGGTCGCCGGTGCTGATGACCGTCACCGTCCAGCTTCTATCGCCCATCGATGAGACCCGAAGGCCTCGCGCCCACCGCCGAGCCCAACGTCACGCCGCTCATCGACGTGATGCTCGTCCTGCTCATCTTGTTCATGCTCGTCACTCCCATGCACAGCGTGAGCCGCATCGATGCGGCCCTGCCCGCGCCGCGCGCGAACCGGTGATCGACACGCCACACGCCGGCGCCCTCATCTGCCGTCGGCCTCAGATTCGATCGAGCTCAGCGGCCGGCGGCTGGGCACGATGGCGGAGCTGGAGACGGAGCTGCGGGACATGCTGGCCGCGCGCTCCGATCACACGTCTTCGTGCGCGTCGACGGCGCGGTCCTCTACGGCCGGGCGGTGGAGGCCATGGACGCTCTCGCAGGCGGCGGGCGCGGAGCGGATCGGGCTCGTGGCCCGCTGATCAGCGCGCGGAGGCGCGCTGGCGTGGCGGGCAGGACGTCGCGGATCTGCTCGCGGCACTCTCGCTGGGCAGATTGACGAACTCCAGCCCGACGCCGTAGGCGTAGCGCACCCCCGCCCGCGCCGTGCAGCAGGCGACACGCGCGGAGACGTCGGTCTTGCGTCCCTCCACCGCGGGCGGAACTGGAGAACGGCGTCCTCCTCATCGCCACCGGAGACTCGATCATCATGCCGTAGGGGCTGACGTCCACGAGCCGCGCTCCGATCACGGAGACCGGTCCCCGTCGGCGCCATCGGAACGCGATCGCGCAGCGCCACCGCTCGGCGCCCGAGGCCGTTCCCGCCGCGCTCATCCGTTCTCCCGCAGCACGCGAAAGCCGTAGTCGGCGTATTGATACGACGGAGGCAGGCTGCTCCGCGCCGCGGGCGGAGACCAGCGCACGTGGTGCCGCCACGAGCCGCCGCGGCTGGATTTCCGCTTGGCCCTCCTCGGGCCCGCGCGGATCGCGCGGCGGCGAGGCGGCATAGAACCCCGCCGCGTACCAGTCAGGGGCACCACTCGTGAACGATGGGTGGTGATGTCGTACAACCCATGCAGGTGTGGCGAAGGCCGCGTCCCACCGGCCACGGCGCATCGAGGCGGCCCGTAGGAACCTCCCGTCAGGGAGGGACGTGCCCCAGGCGGTGGCGGCGGCGGCCAGGCCGCCGCGCGCCGCTTCTCTCCCACTCCGCCTCCGTCGGCAGACGCCAGCGGCCGCCGCACTGGCGCGAGAGCCATTCCGTGAACGCGACGGCTTCGGAACCAGTGACTCCCGACCACGGGCTGATCCGGATTGCCGGTCGGGATCGAACCACCACGGCGGCGCGCTCGGTCTCCGTAGCGGCGAGGAAGGGCTCGTATTCCGGCGCGTCACGGGTATGCGGCCGAGGATGAAGGGTGAGAGCTCGACGTCGTGCGATGGGGCCTCGTCCGGCGCCGTCCGCCTTCGCTGCCCATCCGGAAGAGTCCGCCCGGAATGGAGCGACCTCGGGCGGCCGGACGGGTGCCTTGGCCGCCGCCACGACGCGCGCGGCCGCTTTGGTCCCCCGCCGGCCGGATGTGGTGCGCTGTCTCACGTGGTGAAAACCTGCGCACTATAGCATCGCCGCGCAGGCGTCCGCGGAGCTTCGGTTATCCTGATCACACGAAGAGGAGGTCCATGAGACTCGCCGCCGCCGCCCTCCCTGGTCCGTGGGCCGCCGCCCCCGCCGTGTCCCCCGTGATGCTCACCGCGCGCCGAGCGGGCTGCGCGCCACGATCAGTCAGACCGGCGTGCGCGGGCGCATCGCTTCCTGTCCAGCGACTTGCTCGGAGGCCGCGGACCGGCTACCACCGGTGACCGCCTGTCGCCAGCCAGTACATCGCGGCCCAGATGGGAGGCGATCGGGCTCCAGCCGGGAGCCCCGGCGGCGGATGGCTGCAGCCCTCGAGCATCGTCGGCATCACGAGCCGCTAACCCGGATGGTGGCCAGCCGTCACCAAGGGGGCGACGAAGGTCGACCTGGCAAGTACGAAGAGACGACCCTTTCGCGTTCTCGGGCGTGGGCAACAGCCGGAAGCGCGGCGTGGACAACGCGGAGATCGTGTTCGTCGGCTACGGCATCGTTGGCGCCCGAGTACCAGTGGGACGACTACAAGGGCGCCGACCTCAAGGGCAGGTCCTGCTCATGATGAACAACGACCCCGCGGGCGATCCCGAGCTCTTCGCCGGGCAAGACGCGGCGCGTACTACGGGCGCTGGATCTACAAATACGAGATCGGCGGCGCAGAAGGGGCGGCGGGCGCGATCATCATCCACACCGACGCCGTCCGCCGCGGCTACAAGTGGCAGGTGGTGACGGGCTCGTGGTCGGGGCGAGAAGCGGTTCTGCGCTGCCCGCCGGAGGGACAGCCGCGGCTGCCGGTCGCAGGCCTGGGCCACCGAGGAGGCCTCGCGCGCGCATCGCACGGCTGGGCGGGCAGGACCTCGACGCGCTGCGCGCGGCCGCGGAGAAGCGCGACTTCCAAGCCCGTGCCCCTCGGCGCGACCTTGAGCCTCACCCTGCGCGAACGACGTGCAGAAGAGCAGACCGCGAACGTCATCGGCAAGCTGCCCGGTCGCGACCCGTCGCTCAGGCCAGGAGGCCGTCCTGCTACGGCCGCACCACGACCACCTCGGCACTAAGCGCGAGGCGACCAAGCCCGGCGCAAGACGTGATCTACAACGGCGCCCTGCGACAACGCGACTGCGGCGTGGCGGCGCCTGCTGCGCCATCGCCGGCGCCATGAGCAGCGCTGCCGCAGGCGCGCCGCGCCGCCGATCCTGTTCGCCGCGGTCGCGGGCCGAGGAGCAGAGGCCTGCTCGGCTCGGCCTACCTGGCGCGCGCACCCTCGCGGTGCGCCGATCGGAGCGCCTGGCCGCCAACATCAACATCGACGAGCTGGGGATCTGGGGACGGCACGCGCGACATGGACGCACGATCGGCAAGGGCAAGTCGACGCTCGACACCGTGCGTGGAGGCGATCGCGGCCGCCCAGGGCCGCCGGCACATCGTGGCCGATCCAGAACCCCGACAGGGGCTACTTCTATCGCTCTGATCAGTTCAACCTGGCCCAGCAGCGGCGTGCCCGCGGCGTACCTCGAGTCCGGGGTCGAGGTCGTGGGCAAGCCCGAAGGATGGGGCGCGGCCCAGCACGCGAACGTACGAGGAGACCGACTACCACCAGCCCTCGGACGAGCTGCGGCGCGGACCTGGGACTTCTCGGGCGCGGTCGAGGACGCACAGCTCCTCTTCTCTATCTCGGCGTCGAAGGTGGCCGAGGGCGCGAACATGCCGAGCTGGAACCCCGGCGACGAGTTCGAGGCGGCGCGGAAGCAGGCCCTGGCGGAGGTCGCGCTAGACGTACTCGACCTACGGCGCGGCAGCGTCACCACCGAGATCTCCGGGGACGCGGAATCGCACGGAGCAGGGCTGGTGCCGATGCCCGGGCTCACGAAGCAGCGTGCGGCCGCCCTCGACGACCAGCCCGTACGCGTAGCGCTGGCCGTAGCGCGAGGGGACGACGGGCCGTCCCACGATCGGCAGCGCCATGCCGCGCCGTGCGTGCTGCCGGCTCTGAGTGTCAGGGCAACACGCGGCGGCACGCCCCGGAACACGTCGGGGTTGTGGGTGAGGAGGAGGACCGGCTCGTCCGCGGGACGCCGGCGAGCGGCGCGGAATGCTCACCGGTGCGCGTCCAGAGGTCGGCCAGCCCCGCGACCCAGAAGCGCGGCGCGCCCCTTCGCCGACGCGACGTCGCTTCGTTCTTCCAGGACGACGCGGATGCCCACGCGCTCGGAGTCGTCGCCGCGAACGCGCGGTCCCAGCCACCAATCGTGGTTCGAGCACGGCCACGACGCCGTAGGGCGCGCGCAGTCCTGGCCGAGACGCGCTGCCGTCGCCTCCGGCGGGACGAACCGCCCGAGCATCACGTCGTGGATTGACGAGGTCGCCCAGGATGACGACGAGGTCCGGACGCTCGGCGTTCGTCCGCGCGACCGACCTCGCCGAGCCGCTCGAGGCCGTTGCGGAACGAGCCGACGTGCAGGTCGGTCAGGACGGCGATGCGCAGCGGCGGCCGCGTGGCGGGCCAGCGCGCGGAGCGGACGCGCGTCTCGCGCACGACCAGCCGGCCCGGCTTCACGATCACCGCCCAGCCCAGGAGACCCGTCCCGCCAGCGCACGCCGTGGCCGCCGACCGCCAGCGCGACGCGCGTGCGCCGCCTCACCCGACGACGAAGGTCGGGACGCTGCCGCCGCCCGCGCTGACGTTGATGACGGAGCTGCGGGAGGCGCGGGTCACCGCGCGCCCACGTCCGCGCCGTCCGACGAAGAACGGGTTCACGTTCGACCTTGAGCGGCGCCAGCCCGACCTCGCTGCGTGCCTCCTCGAGGAGCGGGAACACCTCCTCCGGATGTGGACGCCTCTCCTGCACGACCCAGGGGTCGCGCAGCCCCTGCTGACCGCGGCCGCCCAGGCCTCCGGCGCCGTCTCGTCGCCCACCAGCACCTGAGCGGCCGCCGTAGCCGTGCGGCGGGCTTGAGGCACGAGCTCCGCCCGGTGGTCGATCACGTAGGGCACGAGGTCGATCTCCTTCCCTCCGCGCAGCGTCTTGCGCTCGGCCACGCGGCGCGTCCAGGGGACGATGCGGCGCACGAGCGGCGACTCCTCCGGGGTCATCAGCGACGCGAACGACTCGTCGGTCAGGATGGCGAAGAACGCCTTGTCCTCGGAGAGCCGGCAGCGGAAGGAGTTCACGAAGAACGGCGAGCCCGTCGCGGTAGGCCTCGAGGAACGGCGTGCATCTGGCCTTCGCGCTCCACGATCTCGGTGAGCACGGCGCGCCGGTAGACGAGGTCCACGGGCCGCCCGTTCGCGACCAGGCGCCCGCCGCTGATCTCCATCGCGCGCGCGGATCGGCCAGCACGCAGTCGAACCCGACCGCCTCCGAAGCGCGCGCAGACGATCTCCTGGTCCGCGCGCGTCTTCACGTCCGCCCAGTCCGGCGATGGCGATGACGGGGCTCGGCGCCGCCGGTCTTCCCGTCTTCCTCCAGGTCCAGACGACGGCGCCTCGACGAGGGCGGGCAGCGACGGCGTCGTAGCTGGACACCGGCGGGTCTCGGCGAAGGCGCGGAAGAGCGGGCAGGTCCGCGAACACCTCCGCCATGCGGTCCCGTAGCCGAACCCCGCGGGGCGTCGCTGTTGATCTCTGATGAACCGCGGCCCGTCCGCGGCCCAGGAACGCGTCCAGCCGCGAGAGCAGGACGTCCGGCGGTCCGGGGTCGATGCGCACCCAGCGGCGCCTCCGCCTCCGGCGTGCCCAGGTAGGCGCAGCAGGCGCCCACGTCCCCGCCGAAGACGCGGCGCGCGACGCGGGCCGCGATCTCCGATCAGCCGCCGCCCCGCCGTCCGCAGCGCGTCCCATTCCGCCTGCGGCCACTGAAGTGCGGGCGCAGGCACGTCCGCATGGGCGCGCCGTCGAACGTGATGCCCCGCGCGCCGGAAGGCCTCGTCCAGCCACTGCGCCTGCTCGCGGGCCGCCACGCGGGTCGCTCTGCCACGAGGTCGGTTGTAGTCGGCGGCGGGATCGTGCCACGGCAGCGCGGCTGCCGGCCGTGCCTCCGAGCCACGCGCCGCGCGCCACGATGGTGAGGGCGGGCCGCGCCCTTCCAGGGATCCACCCGCCGAAGCGGCGTGTTGCGCGACTTGCTGAGGAAGCGCGCGGGGGTCGACCTTCTGCCGGCGCGAGAGGTCGAGGACGGTCACGTCCGCGGGCGCGCCGGAGCAAGGGTGCCCGCCGGGCAGGCCGAGGATGCGCGCGGGCCGCGTCGAGAGACAGGCTCCGACGAGCCGGCCGCAGGCTGATCAGGGCCCGCGCGCGACCAGACGGTCCAGGCAGAGCGCGCACCGCCGTCTCCAGCCCGACGATGCCGAACGCGGCCTGGTCGTACTCGACCTTCTTGTCGTCCACCGTGTGCGGCGCGTGGTCGGTGGCGATGCAGTCGATCGTCGCCGTCGCGCAGGCCCTCGATCAGCGCCTGGCGGTCGGCCTCCGCGCGCAGCGGCGGGTTCATCTTGGTGGAGGTGTCGTACTCGGTCTCGCGCACGAGCTCGTCGGTGAGGAGCAGGTGGTGCGGCGTGGCCTCGGCGGTGACGCGCACGCCGCGCGCCTTGCCGCGGCGCACGGCGTCCACCGAGGCGGCCGCGCTCGAGATGCGCGATGTGGACGCTTGCCGCCGGTGAGCTCGGCCAGCAGCACGTCGCGCTCGACCATGATCGCTCTCGCCGGCCGCGGGCGCGCCGCGCAGGCCGAGCAGCGTCGCCACCGGGCCCTCGTTCATGCACGCCCCTCGCGCGAGGTCGGCTCCTCGCAGTGGTCGATGACGGTGAGGTCGAAGGCCTGCGCGTACTCGAGCGCGCGGCGCATCACGCGGCGCTCGCCACCGGGCTGCCGTCGTCGGAGACGGCGACGCAGCCCGCCTCGCGCAGGTCGCCGTACTCGGCGAGCTCCTCGCCCCGCGAGCCGCGCGTGATGGCGCCGATCGGGTACACGCGCACGGCGCCTTCCGGCGCGCGCGCCTCCAGGATCGCGCGCGTGATGCCCGCGCTGTCGTTGACCGGGCTCGGTGTTGGGCATCGCGCACACGGCCGTGAAGCCGCCGCGCGGCCGCGGCCCGCGTGCCGGTCGCGATCGTCTCCTTGTCCTCGCGGCCCGGGCTCGCGCAGGTGGGTGTGGAGGTCGATGAAGCCCGGGCAGACCACGAGCCCGGCGACGTCGATCGCGCTCGCGCGCCGCGCGCCGCGCAGCCGTCGGCCCAGCTGCGCGATCGCGCCCGTCCTCGAGGAGCACGTCGAGGTCGCCGTCCACGCGCCGCGACGGGATCGACGACGCGGCCGCCCTTCGAGCAGGAGCCGCGCTCACGACGCCGCCTCCGCGCGCCGCCCAGCAGCAGGTAGAGGACGCGCCATGCGCACGGCCACGCCGTTCGTGACCTGGTCGAGGATCACCGAGTACGGGCCGTCCGCCACCTCGCTCGCGATCTCGACGCCTCGGTTCATGGGCCCGGGTGCAGGATCAGCACGTCCTTCCTGGCGCGCCGCACGCGCGCCTCGGTCAGGCCGAAGCGCGCGTGGTACTCGCGCAGCGATGGGAAGTAGCCCGCCGTCCATGCGCTCGCAGCTGGATGCGCAGCATCATGATCGCGTCGGCGCCCTCGACCGCCTCGTCGATGCGTGGGTGACGGGCGCCAGCGCCTCGATGCCCGGGCGGCATCAGGGTCGGGCGGCGCGCACAGCGATCACGCTCGGCGCCCATCTTGGTCAGCAGCCACAGGTTCGAGCGCGCCACCCGGCTGTGCAGGATGTCGCCCACGATCGGCCACGCGCAGGCCCTCGAGCCGGCCCTTCTTCTGGCGCAGCGTGAGGGCGTCGAGCAGCGCCTGCGTCGGGTGCTCGTGCGCGCCGTCGCCGGCGTTCACGATGGCGGAGCGGCAGTGGCGGCGCCAGGAAGTGCGGCGCGCCCGAGGCGGCGTGCCGGAGCACGATCATGTCCGGGTTCATCGCCTCCAGGTTCTTCGCGGTGTCGAGCAGGGTCTCGCCCTTCTGCACGCTCGAGGTGGCGGTCGGCGATGGAGAGGCTGTCCGCGGACAGGACCTTCTCCGCGATCTCGAAGGACGGCGCGCGTGCGGGTGGAGGCCTCGTAGAAGAGGTTCACCACCGTCTTGCCGCGCAGGGCGGGCACCTTCTTGATCGGGCCGGTCGAGGACCTCGCTGCAGCGCCTCGGCGGTGTCGAGGATCGGCTGTGATGTCGCGACGGCTCGAGCGGCTCGATGCCCAGCAGGTGGCGATGCGGGAACGCCGGCGGGTCACCGCCGCCGCCTGCCGCTTCGCGGCGCGGGCGTCCGCGCGCTTCGGGGCGGCGGCCGCGCCTGCTCGCAGGAGCACCACGCGGTCGTCCCCGTCCTCTTCCTTCAGCCGGACCTGCACGACCTCCTCGCGCGTGCGTGGTGAGGGTCTTGCCCGCGTAGTCGGCGTGGATGGGCAGCTCGCGGTGGCCGCGGTCCACGAGCACGGCCAGCTCGATGCGCGCGGGCCGGCCGAAGTCGATCAGCTCGTCGAGGGCGGCGCGCACGGTGCGGCCGGTGAAGAGCACGTCGTCCACCAGCACCACCGTGCGGCCGTCGATCGGAGATCGGGATGTCGGTGCCCTTCATGACGGGCTGGGGCGCGACGGTGGTGAGGTCGTCGCGGTAGAGCGTGATGTCGAGCGCGCCCACCGGCGGCTCGACCCCGCGAGCGCTTCCTTCATGACGCGCGGCCAGCCGGCGCGCGAGCGGCACGCCGCGCGTGCGCACGCCGACGAGCACGGTGCGCCGAAGGTCCGGGTGGCGCTCCAGGATCTCGTGGGCCATGCGCGAGAGCGTGCGCGAGAGCCGGTCCGCGTCCATCAGCTCCTGGCGCTCGCGGTAGGACCGGAGGGCGCCATCAGCTCACCTTCCCGCCGTCAGGGACGGGCCGCTCCGGAATGAGGAGCACGTTCTCACCCTTGCCGTTCTCGACGGCCAGGACGAGCACCTCGGAATCCAGTCCGGCCGACCGACGCCGACGGCAGGTTCACGACCGCGATCACCTGCAGGCCGACCAGCTCCGAGGGCTCGTAGAGGTCGCTGATCTGCGCGCTGGAGCGGCGCCGGCCCAGGGCCCCGAAGTCCACCTGGGCGAGAAGGACGGGCTTGCGCGCGCCGCGGAGTACTTCCGCCGCCACCACGGTCCCCACGCGGAGGTCCAGGGTGAGGAAGTCGTCGACGGTGGCCAAAACGGCCGGATGGTATCACGGCGACTCGTCCGGCAGAGGCGGCAGCCCTGGCAGGACCGCGGCCGTGGTCGGCGTGACGGCCGAGGCTCTCGTAGCTGGGGATGAACGTCACCGGGTGGGCGCGCATGAAGTCGTCCTGCAGGATCTCGGTGAGGATACGGCCCTCCATGTCGCGTGCGACGGGCAGGCCCATCAGGTAGAGGATCGTCGGGCGCGATGTCGAGAACGGAGGCCGACCGCAGCATGGCGCCCGGGCCGGATCCCGTCTCCCATGGCCAGGATCACGCCGTCGGGGGCGTCGGCGTGCGTCCCGCTCGCCCAGCGATCGCCGCATCAGCGTCCCAGGCGCGCCGCCAGAGCGGCAGCGGCTCCATTCCGTACGCCGGAGACCACGAGGAGGATCTCGTTCGGGCGCAGGGACTGCGCGAGATCGCCCACGCCCTGGGCGAGGAACGCGGCGTAGGCGTCCATGACGTTCCCGTAGCGGCGCCGCTCTTCCGGCCGCACGTCGCCGAAGGCCTCCGGCCGCGCGAAGCGGAGGAACGTGTGCCCCACCACGTCGAGCCCGCGGTAGTAGGTGGCGAAGAAGCGGCGGATCGTAGGCCGCGCGCAGGACCGCCCCTCGCGCGCTGGTAGGTGAGGTCGGGGGCGAGGGCGCGGTCGAGCAGCTCGCGCCCGCCAGGAGCAGGTCGTCGCCCGGGAAGTCGACGCCGAAATCGATGAACGGCGCGAGCAGCGCCGCGGTCGATGTCCTTGCCTCCGACCGCCCGCGCACGCACTTCCGCTCGCGAGGTCGCGCGGGTGCAGCGCGATCGGCCGCGCGCGCCGGATCGTGCTGGAAGAGGTGGAAGTAGGGCGAGAGCATGAAGGCCTGGATGCGCTCGGGCGGGTAGCGTGCCCCAGGCCGCGCACGATCCCGGCGGGGATGCCGAACGCGTTCAGCGCGTTCCAGCAGCGCGCGGCTGTGGCGCGAGGACCGACGTGATGGGAGCCGTCGACACCAGGCCGGCGCGGCCGAGGAGGCCGACGAGCGCGCCCTTGGGCAGCAGCTCGTACACCGTCGGCGACCCGCGCAGCCGGTAGGTCGCGAAGCTCTTCACGCCGTGGTCGCGCGGGAGGCGGCCGGTGAAGATGCTGGTCCAGATGGGGGCGCCTCCGTCGGCCGCAAAGGTGGCCAGGGGGCCGTGCGCGCCCCGGCGCATCGATCTGGCCCAGCGCGGGAAGGCCGCCGCGGGCCACTCCGTCGCGGATCTGCTCGAGGCTCAGCCCGTCGATCGCCGACCAGGATGACGCGGCGCGTCGGCGTGACCGTCTCCGTCGCGAAACGGGACCGGCGCCGGCCGCGCCACCGGCTGCGGACGCATGGCCAGCGGCAGCACGACCGCGGCCGCCGCGGCCAGCACGACGAGGGCGGCGGAGATCCCGCGGCTCGCGCGACGGGAACAGGACGGCGTCGATCCCGACCGCGAGCAGCACGAGCGCGGCCGCGGTCAGCGCGACCGCCGACTGGGCCAGGGGCGAGAGCACCTCGACCGGCACCGAATGGCGATAGCTGACCAGGCTGAGCCAGAAGGAGGCCGGCGGCGGCGGAGAGCGGCGACGAGGGCGGCCGTGGTGAGGCCGGGCAGGGCCTCCAGCGGCGGACGCACCGCGCGCGGCCAGCCGGGCAGGACCGCCGACACCGCCACCACGAGCCACAGGCCCGGCAGCGCCATCGCGGCCCAGGGCGGGAGGAGCGACGTGAGCAGCGCCCAGGCGTCGCCGCGCAGCGTCACCTCCGGATTCAGGAACAGCGTGAGCAGGACGAGATCGGCGGGCGAGGAGGGCGGCCAGAAGGGCCGCCACCCCGGCACGCGCAGAGCGGGCATCCGGACCGAGTTTACCGGGCCTCGCGATATCATCGCGAACGGATGCCGGCGGGTGCGCGATTAGACCGGCGTTTTCCGCAGCGGAGCGTCTCCTCTCGGCGCGCCGGGGTTCATCCCCGGAGCGACGCTCGATGACGCCTGACGCGCGAGCGAGGACGCCTCTGACGCCTGTCAATAAAGACGCCGTGCTCGTCGCTCGCGTGAGCCGCTCGGACGGTCCCTACGTGGTCCTGCACCGTGCGCCACGCCGAGGTCGCGCGCACGGCCCGCGCCGGCCAGTTCGTGATGATCAAGGCCGGCACCTCCGCGGAGCCGCCGCTGCGGCGGCCCTTCTCGATCCTCACCGTCGATCCCGGACGCGACGACCTTCCGCCTGTTCCTGAAGGCGATCGGTCCCGGCACGCGCGCCCTGGCCGCGCTCGCCCCCGGCGAGCTCGCGCAGTGCCTGGGCCCCTCGGCCGGCCGTTCACCGCGCCGCCGCCCGAGCCACGAGGCGCTCCTGGTCGCCGGCGGCTACGGCATCGCGCCGTTCCACCTCTTCTGCGAAGAGCTGCTCCGCGCGGGCGGCCGCGGCGCGCGTCTTCTACGGCGGCCGCACCGCCGCCGACCTCCAGGTGCGCGAGCCGTTCGCGGCCATGGGCGTGCCCGCTGGTGCCGACGACGGACGACGGCAGCCTCGGCCACCACGGGCGCGTCACGGAAGCGGTCGAGGCGTACCTGGACGCGCGCCCGGGACCGGTCGCGCTCTACGCCTGCGGGCCGGACCCGATGCTGCACGCGGTGGCCCGCCTGGCCGCGCGCCGGGCCTGCCCGCGCAGGTCAGCCTCGATCCCTGGATGGGATGCGGGGTCGGCACCTGCCTGGGCTGCGTCGTCTGGATGCAATCGGCGTCGGAGCCGCGGCCGCACTACCGCTGCGCGTGCACGGAGGGCCCCGTGTTCGACGCGCGCGAAGTCGTGTGGCCGGGCGAGGAGACGTCGCGGGCCCGCCTCGATGCGCCGCAAGCCGCACCCACGGAGGCGCGATGACAGCGGTGGCGGCCGCGCCGCGCCTGGCCGTCGAGGTGGGCGGGCTGCGCCTCAAGAACCCGCTCATCGCCGCCTCCGGGACGTTCGGCTACGGCGTCGAATACGCGGGCATCCTGGATCTCTCGTCGCTGGGCGGCCTCGTCTCCAAGGGCCTCTACCTCGCGCCGCGCGACGGGTGCGCCACCCCGCGCATCGTGGAGACGCCGTCCGGCCTGCTCAACGCCATCGGGCTGCAGGGCATCGGCGTGCGTGCCTTCGTGGAGAAGGTCCTGCCCGCGCTGCGCGCGCTACGACACGGCCGTGCTCGTGAACGTCTGCGGCGACACCGTCGAGGAATACGCGGAGGTGACCCGCATCGTCGACCAGGCGGAGGGCGTGGCCGGGGTCGAGATCAACATCTCCTGCCCGAACGTGAAGAAGGGCGGGATGGCCTTCGGCGGCGACCCGCGCATGACCTCCGAGGTCGTCTCCGCGGTGCGCAAGGCCACGCGGCTCCCCGTCATCCCCAAGCTCTCGCCGAACGTGGCCGACATCGCGGTCTTCGCGCGCGCCTCCGAAGAAGCGGGCGCGGACGCCGTCTCCTGCATCAACACGCTGCTCGGCCTCGTGGTCGACGTCGAGACGCGGCGGCCGCGCCTCGCCTTCGGGACAGGCGGCCTCTCCGGACCGGCCATCCGCCCCGTCGCCGTGCGCATGGCCTGGCAGGCCGCGCGCGCGGTCAAGATCCCGGTGATCGGCATCGGCGGGATCGCCTCCGCCCAGGATGCCCTCGGAGTTCCTCATCGCGGGCTGCCGCGCGGTGCAGATCGGCACCGCGAATTTCGTCGATCCGGGCGTGTACGATCGCGTACGATCGGGCCTCGAGGACTACTTGCGGCGCCACGGCCTGGACGACGTCAATCGCGTGGTGGGCACGCTGCGCTACCCGGGCCTGCCCGCGGCGGAGGAGCTGGGAGGATGACGCCTCGCGACCGGCTGATCGTCGCTCTCGACGTGGCGGACGCGGCGACGGCGCGCGCATGCGGTGGACCGGCTGGCCGGCCACGTCGGCATGTTCAAGGTGGGCAGCCAGATCTTCACCGCCGCCGGTCCCGACTTCGTGCGCGAGGTGATCGCGCGCGGGAGAAGGTCTTCCTGGACCTCAAGTTCCACGACATCCCGAACACGGTCGCGGGCGCGGTGAGCGCCGCCGGGCAGCTCGGCGTGTCCCTCGTCGACGTGCACGCGCTCGGGGGCGAGGAGATGCTGGAGGCCGCGGTCGGGCGCCCTGCCCGCGATGGGCATCCGCCTCCTCGCCATCACCATCCTCACCAGCCACGACGAAAAGACCCTCGGCAGCATCGGGGTGAGCGGGTCCGTCGCCGACTCCGTGCGCCGCCTGGCCGCGCTCGCCAAGGAGGCGGGCGCGGACGGCGTCGTGGCCTCGCCGCAGGAGGTCGCCCTCGTGCGCGAGGCCTGCGGCAAGGACTTCCTGGTCGTCACCCCGGGCATCCGCCCGGCCGGATCCGCGCGCGGCGATCAAGCGCGGACGGCGACTCCCGCGGCCGCGATGGCCGCGGGCGCGGATTACATCGTGGTGGGGCGTCCGATCCTCGAGGCGCACGATCCCGCGGCCGCCGCCGACGCCATCGTGCGCGAGCTCACCGGCCGCTAGCGCCGTTCCCGGCGTCCCGCGCGGCGCCACGTCCCTGGCATCCCGTTTGCTGGGAAGCCCCGAGGGTGCACCGTGCGATGGACTGAAGGCCGGAGAAGCGACAACGTCGTCGATGCCCGCGGGCGCGGGATTCCCATCGTGGGCGGCGGCATCGGCATGGCCGTGCTCGCCCTCGTGGTGTACCTCGTGGGCGGCGATCCCACCGTGATCCTCAACAGCGGGGGCAGGGGACAGCCCGCGCCGACGGACCAGGGCGCGCCCGCGAACTCCGGCAGCGCCGGGCGCGCCCGGGGCGCCGGCCCAGGACCAGATGTCGCAGTTCGTCTCCGTCGTCCTCGCGGACACGGAGGACACCTGGCAGTCGATCTTCAAGCAGAAGTTCGGCCGCGACTACGAAGATCCGAAGCTGGTCCTCTTCACGGGCGCCGTGACAGTCGGCTTGCGGCATCGCGCAGTCGGCCATGGGTCCCTTCTATTGCCCGAGGGACCAGGCCGTCTACATCGACCTCGCGTTCTACCGCGAGCTGAAGGACCGCTTCGGCGCGCCCGGCGACTTCGCGCAGGCCTACGTGATCGCCCACGAGGTCGGACATCACGTGCAGAATCTGCTCGGCATCTCCGACAAGGTGCAGGCGGCGCAACAGCGCTCGGACAAGGCAGGGGCCAACGCGCTCTCCGTCCGCCTCGAGCTGCAGGCCGACTGCTACGCCGGCGTCTGGGGCTACCACGCCCAGCGCGAGCGCAACGTCCTGGAGCCCGGCGACGTGGACGAGGCCCTGAACGCGGCCAGCGCGATCGGCGACGACAAGATGCAGAAGGCGGCGCGCGGCTACGTGGTGCCCGAGTCCTTCACCCACGGATCTTCGGCCCAGCGCCAGCAGTGGTTCCGCCGCGGGTTCGAGTCGGGCAAGCTGGAGGCCTGCGACACGTTCTCGAGCTCGACTACGAGAGCGGCTTACTAACAGAAAATCGATCGTCGGCCAGGCCTCCTACGAACGCCGCAGGGATGCGCCAGGATTCGCGGTGGGATAAGGTCCACCTCGGATGCAGCGTCCCACGCGCGCGACCGCTACTCTGTTCGTCCTGTTCCTGCTGAATTCCCTCAATTTCTTCGACCGCAACATCCTGGGCGCCGTCGTCGAGCCGGTCCGCCGCGAATGGGGGCTGGGCGACGCCCAGATTGGCTGGATCGGCACCGCGTTCACGCTGCTCTATGCCGTGGTCGGCTTGCCGCCTCGGCCGCCTCGCCGACAGCACGCGGCGCACCTGGCTCCTCGGCGGCGGGGCCCTGCTGTGGAGCGCGATGACCGCCGTCTCCGGAATGGCCACGAGCTTCGCTTCCTTGTTCACCTCGCGGCTCGGGGTGGGAGTCGGGGAGGCGGTCTGCGCGCCCGCCGCCGCCTCGCTTGATCGGCGACCTCTTTCCATCGGCAAAGCGCGGCCGCGCCACCGCCGTGTTCATGCTCGGCCTGCCCGTCGGCCTCGGCCTGAGCTACGCGGTGGGCGGCGCGGTGGCCCAGGCCTGGGGATGGCGCGCCGCGTTCTTCGTCGCCGGCCTGCCCGGCCTCGCCGTCGGCGCGTTGTGCTTCGCGCTGCCCGAGCCGGCACGGGCGCCTCCGAGCCGCACCCGATCGGGACGCGCGAAGAAGAGCGACTCCGCGCTCGCTCTCCTCGCGCAAACCCCGACCCTCGTCTGGATCATCCTCTCGGGCGCGCTGCACAACTTCAACATGTACGCGCTGGCCACGTTCGTGCCCGCGTTCCTCGCGCGCCACCATGGGCTGAGCGTGCGCGAGGCGGGCGCGCTCTCGGGCCTGATCTTCGGCGTGTTCGGAGGGGCCGGCCTCATGTTGGGAGGCTGGATCGGCGACCGCGCGGCCGGCCGCAAGGAAGAGAGGCCGCCTCCTCGTCTCCACGGTGGCGCTCGCGCTCTCGGCGCCGCTGGTCGTGCTGTTCCTCGTCCAGCCGCGCGGTGACGTCGGATGGGCCCTGGCCTTCGTGTGTCCCGCCCTCCTCCTCATGTACCTCTACTACGCGCCCGTGTACGCGACGATCCAGGACGTGGTGGAGCCGGCGCGGCGCGGCACCGCGATGGCGGTCTATTTCTGCGCCATGTACCTGATGGGTGCTTCGCTCGGGCCGGTGGGAACGGGGGTCCTTTCCGATCGGCTGGCCGCGCGGGCCGCCGCCGCCGCCGGCTCCCGCCACGACCGAGGCCTTCCGCGCCCAGGGACTGCAGGAGGCGATGTACATCGTGCCCGCGCTGAGCGTAGTCCTGGCGGCTGTGCTGTTTGCAGGCGCGCGCACGTCCGTGCGCGACCGGCGCGCGCTGACCTCCTGGATGGAGCAAGCCGAGTCGTCCTGACCGCGTCCCCGGCCCCTTTCGTTGACGTCAGCGACGGGCCGATGGTACTCTCTAATCCTGAAAATGAAATCCATTTTCAATATCCGCCCCCGCGTCGCCCTGCTCCTCGCGGTCGTGGCGGCCGCCGGCGGATGCAGCCGGGCTCCCCAGGCGCTCGTTCCCGCGCCGCCCGACGGCGGGAGACGCGCAGCGCCTGGTCACGGTCCTCGACTACGTGAGCAGCGATTACGCGCGCGCGGTGCAGGGGGAACGGTCGTCAGCGCCGCCGAATACGAGGAGCAGCTGAAGTTCGTGGGCGACGCTCAAGCCCTCGTCGCCTCCGTCTTGCGGCCCGCCCCCGCGGGCGACCCGCTCATGGCCGCGGTGTCGCGCGTGCAGGCGGCGGTGCAGGAGAAGGCGGACCCGGCCGTGGTCGCGAAAGCCTGCCACGAGGCGAAGGCGAGGCGGTCACGCGCTTCGGCCTGCGCACGGTGCCCACGGAGACGCCGTCCCTCGATCGCGCGCGGACCCTCTACACGCAGTCCTGCCTTCCCTGCCACGGCGCCGCGGGCGACGCGCAAACGGAGCAGGCGGCGCTGCTCGACCCCAAGCCGGCCAGCTTCCGCGAACCCGCGCGCCTGGCCGCGCTCTCGCCCTACCGCGTCTACAACACGCTCACCTTCGGGGTGCCGGGCACGGCCATGGCGTCGTTCGAGTCGCTCTCCCCGTCCGACCGCTGGGCGCTGGCCTTCTACGTGCTGCGGCTCCGGGCACGAGGGCGAGCCCGCGCGCGGGCCGGCCACGCTGACCCTGGCCGAGCAGGCCGTGCGCACCGATCCCGAGATCGTGGAGTCGCTCCGCCTGGCCGGTGTCGACGATCCCCAGCGTCACGCTCGTCCATGTGCGCACCGAGGCCGCGTTCAGGAGCCGCCCGCGAACCTCGCCCTGGAGCGCACGCGCGACATGCTGCCGCGCCGCCCTCGTCTCCTTCGAGGAGGGCCGCGCGCACGAAGCGGACCGGCGGGTGATGGACGCCTACCTCGAGGGTTCGAGCCCCTCGAGCCGCGCCTGCGCGCGCGCGACGCGGAGGCGACCACGGCCGTGGAGACGGGCTTCCGCGACCTGCGCGTCGCCTTGCAGCAGGGAGACGCGCGCGCCGTGCGCGCCACCGAACACGACCTCGACCGTGTCCTCGAGGGCCTGGCCCGGGGGCGGCGTCCCGCGATGCCCATGCTCGCGGCGTTCCTCATCTACTTCCGCGAAGGCGTGGAGGCCGCGCTGCTCGTGGGCGCGCTCCTGGCCGGCGTGCGCCGCCTCGGCCGCCCCGACGCCATTCGCTTCGTGCACCTGGGCTGGATCGCGGCGCTGCCCGCCGGCGTCCTGACCTGGTGGCTGGCCAGCCGCGTGCTGGCGGTGCGGGCCGCCGACCGCGAGCTGTCGGAAGCGGTGATCGCGCTGCTGGCGGCCGCGGTCCTGTTCTCGATGAGCTTCTGGATGATCTCCAAGGTCGAGTCGCGCCGCTGGACCGGCTACCTGCGGAAGGGCCTGGAGGAGAGCCTCACCCGGCGCAACCTCGCGCTCCTCGTCGGCCTTTCGTTCCTGGCCGTTTACCGCGAGGCGGCGGAGACGGTCCTCTTCACCCAGGCCCTGCTCCTCGAAGCCCCGGGCCAGCCGGGCGAGGGTCTGGGGCGGCGCGGCGGCGGGGCTGCTCGCGGTCATCGCGCTGGCCGTGCTGCATCGAACCGGACGTTCGTGCGCTTGCCCCTGGGTCCGTTCTTCGCGGTCTCCAGCACGCTGATGTGCGCGCTCGCCATCTCGTTCGCGGGGGCGGGCATCTACGAGCTGGTCGCCGCGGGCTACCTGCGGCCGCGCCCGGTCCCCTTCCCCGAGATCCCCTGGATGGGCATCCACCCGACCTCACCGCGCCTCGCCGTGCAGCTCACGATCGTCACCGTGATCGCGGTGGCGGCGGTGGTGACGCTGCGCCGCCCCGCGGAAGCTCCCTCCGCGGCGCCGCCGCGCGCGTGACCGGCGCCCCCTCGTCCTGGTCGGCAAGCCGGGCTGCCATCTCTGCGAGGTCATGCACGGCGTGGCCGCGCCGGTGGCCGCGGAGATGGGCCTGACCCTGGTCGAGCGCGACCTGCGCTCCGACCCGGAGCTGGACGCCCTGTATCGCCACGACATCCCGGTGCTGCTCCTGGACGGCCGCGAGGTGGCCCGCCATCGCGTGAGCGCCGAAGACCTGCGCGCGCGGCTGCGCGAGATGGCCGGGGAAAAGATCCGCGAGATCTAGCCCGGAGGAGCGGCGCCGGGAGGCGCGGGCGGCGGAGCGCGCGGCGCGCCCAGGGAGAGGTCGCGAAGTCGCGGAGGAGCTGGTCGCGGGCGGCGCGGGCGTGCTCGGCGTCGCCCTCCCGCGGCACGGGCCTCGCATCAGGCCGAAGAGGGCCTGCGCGACGTAGGAGTTGGGCTCGGGCTGGGCGATTACGTCCTGGAACGACTGCGCGGCCAGGCGGGCCTGGCCGCGAGCGCAGCAGGCTCTCCCCCGCAGGCACAGGAGCTCCGAGCGCAGGAGCCGAGTGCGCCCAGGCTCAGGGCGTGACGGGCGTACTCCGCGGCGTCGGCGAAGCGGCCGGCCCCGTAGGCGCGCGGACGCGCTCTCGTAGAGGGGCATGGGATCGACGCGCAGCGGACGCAGGGTCGCGAGCCGTGCCCCGACGCAGGCGAGGAGGAACGCGGCCGGGATCACCACGCCCCAGCGCCGCGTGGGCGCCGGCATGGCCGCGCAGTCGTCGAGAGGAATCGGCGGTACGTTCTCTGGCCGCGGCCGCGGCTGCCCGTGGAGGCGCCGGCGCCGGGCGAAGACGGCCGCGCCCGCCACCACCGCCCCCGCCGTGAGGAGGAGGCCCAGGTGATCCGACGTCGTGCGCGCATAGGTCAGCCGCACGCGGCTGCCGCGGCACGATCATCATCAGAGGCCGGGGAGACGAGATAGGGACCATCCGCGCCCTCCGCCTTCCACCGCGGGTGATAGGAGACCTTCACCAGCAGGGGATGGCCCACGCGGTTGGTGGTGATCGTGACTCGTCTCGTCCTCGACCTTCGCCTGCGCCTCCACGCCGGGCGGCAGCGGCACTTCCGGCGGGGCCAGCCATTCGTCCTTCTCGACGACCTCGAAGCGCGGGTCGTCGGTGAAGACGAGATACGCGGAAGACAACGGCTTGCGCGTGAACCAGCGGTAGGACTTCTCGCGCCAGCCGCGGCCAGCGAGGAGCGCACGGGCGCGAAAGCGAGCGGCTCCACGTACCCGCCCTCGGCGCCGGCGATGTCGTAGACATGGTACGGCGGCACGCGCGCGATCACGGCGCGCCTCCGGGCGCGCATCGAGGCTGTCCACGAGGCGCGGGGCTGAGCGCGACCACCTGGCTCACGTCGAACAGGCGCAGGTGCCGGAGGGCGGACTCCGTGTCGAAGCTGCGAGTACTCGCGCTTGCGGAACGGGTTCGGCGAGGTCGCGTCGAGCTCGGAGGCGAGGAAGTACACGGCATGGGTCTGCAGGCTGGCCTGGTTGTAGACGCCCTCCAGCGTGGAGCGGCCCGAGAAGAGCGGGAGCGTCTCGTACATGCGGATGGAGCCCGCGCGCTCGTGCGCCGGCGTGGTACTCGACGGCCACGCGCGGGTCCGGACACCGTGCCGCGCAGCTGCCCGCGATCTCGCGCGAAGGCCGGCCACAGCTCCTTGGCCTCGCAGCCCGGTGTAGTTCCAGTCGGCCCAGGCGCGCAGCACCGCGCGACTGGCCGTCGCGCGTAGACCACGCCCAGGAGGACGAGGGCCGAGCGCGGCCAGGTCCCCGCGGCCAGGCGCTGGAGAGCGAGGCCGATCGTGATGCCCCGGCCAGGCAGAGGCGCGAGCTGGGCGAAAGGCACGAAGCGCACGTCGATGATGCCGAGGGCGGGGCGGCCGCGGCCAGCGCCGCCCCGATGACGGCGGAGTGGAGGACGGAACATCAACCGATGGTCGGGGCCCGCCCGTCCGCGGAAGGCGAGGAGCAGCATCCAGACGAGGCCGAGCAGCGAATGCCGAGGAGCGGCCACAGGAACAGCGGCAAGCAGGTTCTTCAGGGCGATGGTGATCCAGGGATCGTCGTAGGGCGTCGTCCATCCCCAGGCGCTCAAGAGGGGAGCGAGCCAGAACGCGGACAGCGCGAAGGCGAGGCCGGCCACGGACGGCGAGCCAGCCCAGCGTGCGCCTGGGCGGCGCGAGGCATACAGGAAGTAGGTGGCGGACAGCCCCGCCCACAGGACCGCGTAACCGTGGGCGAGGGCGGTGACGGCGAGCACCGCCGCCGGCCCCAGGGGCCGTCCCCGCGGGCATAGGCCCGATAGGTGACGCCCGAGGAAGAGGAGGGCGAGCCCGATGCCGTAGGTGTAGGAGAACTCGCCGGTGAGCGTGCTGGCGATGGTCCCGCCCCAGATGGGGTTCTCCTCCGAGAACAGGAAGACGAGGGCGGCCGCCGCGCCCAGCAGCGGGACGCGGCGAGCGGAATCCCATGAGGCGCAGCGGCGGCGTAGGCGAGGAGCGGCAGCAGCGAACACGCCGAGGACGCTGCCGACCTTGAAGGCCGCGGCCAGGCCGAGGAGGGGGGCGAGGGCCGCCATGACCAGGAACGCGAGCGGGAAGTAGTAGAGCAGCAGCGGGTGGCCCGAGGTACGCCCCCGGGTACCAGCCGTGGAAGCGCAGTTTCGGCAGCAGGGTGTCGCGGAAGTAGGCGAGGGTCGGGAAATGGCACGGCGTGTCGCCGCCCGCGGCCACGCGTCGGCAGGAGCAGGAGGGACGGCTTCAGGTAGTCGAGCAGGACGAAGAGGATCGCGGCCAGGCCGAGGAGATCGACGAGGATGGGCGCAGCCACACACCCGCTGGTGGCCACCGTGCAGCCACGAACCCGATGGTGGCCGGAGCCGCGGCCGGGTGAAGCGGACATGGCAGCGGGAGTCTATCCGACGGACGGACGATGGCGGCGCGACAGCTTGGCCAGGAGGCGCTGGCGGCGGTGGTGGAAGTCCTCGACCGCGCGGCGGGTCCCGGGCCCGTGCTCTCCGTCGAGGCGGCCGAGCCCATTCTCGACGGCGGAGAGCGCGGCGGGCAGGTCACGGCTGCGGTGCTCGTGGTGCAGGGCCAGCTCGCGCAGGGCGAGACCAGTCCGCCGCTCTGGGCCGCCTCCTCCCAGTAGGCCACCGCCGTCTCCATCTGGCCCGCCTTCTTCGCGCGCGCGGCCAGTCGCAGCAGCGACGCCGTCCGGCACCGGACCCGGGGCCTGGGCGAGGAGGCGGCGGTACTGCGCCTCCGGAGCGCTCGTAGAGCGACGCGCGCTCCAGGACGCGGGCCAGGCAGTAGACGTCGCGCGGGTCCTCCGCGTGCCCGCCCTCCACCCACTGGCAGGCCAGGGCGGCCAGGGCGGCCAGCGAGAGCACGTCGAGCCGGTTGTGCTCGAGCACGCGGGCCATGGCGCCGGCCGTCGCGCCTGCCGCACGAAGTCGAAGTAGATGCGCGGGATCTCCTCGCCGGGCACGTCGCCGCGGCGGGTCACGCCGAGCAGCGCGCGCTCCAGGGACTGCAGCCGGCAAGACTCGAGGCGCGCCTTCCAGAGCCGGCGCGCGGGATGGAGGAGGTCGAAGTGCAGGGCCTGGGCCAGCGGGAAGCGCTCGCGGTTGAGGCGCGTAGCGCGTCTCCAGCAAGGGCACGTCGAAGAGGCCTGCCGTTGAAGGTCACGATGCGCTCGCACCCGGCCAGGTCCTCGGCGAGGCCCTCGCAGCAGCGCCGGCTCCTCGTGGTAGTCGCGCATGAAGTACTGGCGGAAGCGGAAGCGCTCGCCTTCGACCCAGCCCACGCCCACGAGGAAGGCGGCGGTGCCCGTGCCTCCGGCCAGCCCCGTGGTCTCGGTGTCGAGGAAGACGCGCGCGGCGCAGATCGAACGCGCCCAGGGCGGATTGCCCGGTGAGGATGGCGACGGCGTCCGGGTCCAGCGCGCGCAGACGCGCGTGAAGGGCACGGCGCCGTGCATCGTCTCCAGATGAACGTCGTCCTCGACGAGGAAGAACTCGCCGCGCGCGTTCTCGACCCGGCGGCCGCTCAGCAGCTCTTCCAGCGGCGGCCCTGGCGCGCCCAGCCCGTTCGCGCGCGGGCGCGCGTGCCGCCACCGCCACCAGGCGCTCCAGCCGTTCCTTCAAGCTGAGCCCGTCGTCGTCGAGGGCGCCGATGAGCCGGGCTTCCAGCCGGGCCAGGCCCTCCGGCGCGGCGGGGCGGCCGGCTCCGGCAGGGGGCCGTCGGACCGTCGCAGCCGCCGCAGCCGCTCGCCGAGGGCGCTCAGACATCAGTTCTCCAGCGAGAGCACGCGGCCATCCGCGGCCAGGGTGAATCCGCGCCGGGCCAGGTCGCGGCGGGCGCTGGCCGTCCCAGAGCAGCGGGTTCGTGTGGTTCAGGTGGATGAACGTGACACGGCTCGAGAGCGCGGCCAGCCGCGCCATAGTCTCGCCGACGGTGGGATGCGGCACCTCCGTGATCGATCGCCCCGGCAGCTCGTCCGCGGAGAAGAACGTGCCGTCGAGGAGGGCGATCCCGACCCGCGCGACCTCGTCCTCCACGCGGCGGTCCCACTTCTCCCACTTGTCGATGTCGGGGACGTAGAGGAGGGACTGCCCCGGCCCGCGCACGACGTAGCCCACGGTGTCGCTGAGCTCGTCGCGATGGGGCACACGGACGGGCGTCACCGCGAGTGACGGGGTGAGGACGACCTCGCGGCCGGGCTCGACCTCGCGCACGCTCGATCTGGCCCAGGGCCACGAGGCTGGCTCCAGGGCCCGCTCGTCCGCAGCAAGCGAGGCCATGCGCGCCGTCGCGTACACGGGCACCGCGCGCGCGCCCAGCGCTTCCCGGCCCAGGTACATGAGGCCGGTGTAGTGGCCGATGTGGGCGTGGGTGAGCAGGATCCCGTCCACGGGCCGCCGCGGGTCGGCGACCGTCCGGCCCCGGTTGAGCGAGTCGAGCTGGGACGGCAGGTCCGGCGTGGCGTCGATCAGGAAGCGCGCGCCCGCCGCGGTCGTCGACGAAGCCCAGGCAGGCCACCCGCTCGCCGCCGCGAGGGGTCGCGTCGCGCGCGCACGCAGACGGGCTGCGGTGCACCCGATGTGCGGCACGCCGCCGTCCTGCGCGATCCCCAGCACGACCGCGCGCACCGGAGGCAACGGTGCCGCCTGACGGAGGAGGACGCCGATCACCGGCAGGATCCAGAGGAGGCCGCACGGCACCCGGGGGAAACGCGGCTCATCGGGCGATGGGGGTCGCTTCCTTCCTGTCGAAGACGACCTCGCCGCGCACCGCCTGCAGGATGGCGAGCGCGACCTCCTTGCCGCGGCTGCCCACCTCGCCCGCCGGTCCCACGCAGGACGGACAGCCGTCGCGAGCACGCGCAGGCGGCGATGAGCGCCGCGCTCTCCGCGAGCAGCCGGTCGTGCAGCCGGTAGAGCGGCTCGCGTCAGGCCGATGCCGCCCGGGTAGTTGTCGTAGACGAAGATGTTGCGGCTCGTAGTCGTCACCGGGCCGCGGGCCGCTCGCGTCAGGGCCGTGCCCGCCGTGCGCAGGCCGCGCTCGTGCACGGCCTCGCCCTGGCCGTTGTCGCCCAGCGCCACCCCGAGGTCGTGCCGGTCGCACATGAGGAAGCAGCGCGGCCAGCTGGCCCAGGGTGTAGGCGAGCGCCACGATCCCGTCCCGCCGCTCCTCGCCCGCGTAGGGCAGGGCGGCCATGAGCGTCGCGCGGCACGGTCAGCCAGTAGGCGGTGGTGTGCATCTCGTTCTCGGGCATGTGCCAGCTCGCCCGAGCCGACGTTCTCGTTCGTGTAGAACTTGATCTTCTTGAAGCCCGACCACCTGCGAGGTGACGTGGACCTCGCCGTGGCTGCGCCGGGCCGGCTGCGCGGGCTCTCTCCGCGAAGCGGTCGAGGATCTTCACCTTCGTGTAGGTGATCGCGTCGGTGTAGTAGTCCACCTCGGCCTCGCGCACGTGGGCGCGCCGCTCCTCGTGGTCGTACTTCTCGACGAAGAAGGTGCGGCCCTCCAGGATGTAGACGGCCTTCTCGTGCAGGATCGAGGGCGCGGAGTCGAAGTCCACCTCGGCGATGATGCGCGGCTCGCGCGTGATGTCCTGGACCACGAAGTTGTCGGAGGACACGCTGCGCAGGCTCACCGCGTCGGCGGGATAGCTCTCGCTCGTCCAGTGCCAGCGGTCGCCCGCGCGGTGGACGAGCCGCTCTTCCTCGAGGAAGCCGAGGATCTCGTCCAGGTTCTCGCGCCCGAAGCTCTCGCCGCGCCGTGAACGGCAGCTCGAAGGCCGCGCACTTGATGTGGCTGACCAGGATGTGCAGGTTCTCGGGGTTGATGCGGGCCTGCTCCACGGGGGCGTCGAAGAAGTAGTCGGGGTGTCTTGGCGATGAACTGGTTGAGCGGCGTCGAGTTCGCCACCAGCACCGCCACCGACGTGCCCTGCCGGCGTCCGGCCGCGGCCCGCCTGCTGCCAGGTCGAGGCGACGCTGCCCGGATAGCCGAGGAGCACGGCCGCGTCGAGGCTGCCGATGTCGATCCCGAGCTCGAGCGCGTTGGTCGAGACGACGCCGAGCACCGGACCCGTCGCGCAGGCCGCGCTCGATCTCGCGCCGCTTCAGCGGCAGGTAGCCGCCGCGATAGCCGCGGATCACGCCCTCGGAGCCCGGCCGCGTCTCCAGCGCTTCCTTCAGGTACGTGACCAGCACCTCCGTGGACAGCCGCGACGGCGCGAACACGATCGTCTGCAGGCCCTTGCCTCAGGAACGACAGCGCCACGTCGCGCGCGCAGCCGAGGGCGGAGCGGCGGATGCCGAGCTGGCGGTTCACCACCGGCGGGTTGTAGATCGCGAAGTAGCGCTCGCCGCGCGGCGCCCCGCTCTCGTCGATGAGCGTCATCTCGCGGCCGGTGAGCGCCTCGGCCAGCTCCTTCGGGTTGCCGATGGTGGCCGACGAGCAGCAGGAACTGCGGGTCGCGAGCCGTAGAAGCTGGCAGAGCCGGCGCAGCCGCCGGAAGATGTTGGCCACGTGCGAGCCGTACACGCCGCGATGGCTGTGCAGCTCGTCCACGACCACGTAGCGCAGGTTCTCGAACAGCTTCACCCACTTCGTGTGGTGCGGCAGGATGCCCTTGTGGAGCATGTCCGGGTTCGTGACCACGACGTGGGCGCGCGCGCGGATGGCCTTGCGCGCGTCCTGCGGCGTGTCGCCGTCGTAGGTGAAGGTGCCGATGTCGGCGCCGAGCGCCTCGATCACGGCCGTAGCAGCTCGGCGAGCTGGTCCTGGGCCAGGGCCTTGGTCGGGAAACAGGTAGAGCGCGCGCGCGTCCGGGTCCTTCAGGATGCGGTCGAGGACGGGCAGGTTGTAGCAGAGCGTCTTGCCGGAGGCGGTGGGCGTGACGACGACCGCGTCGCGCGTCCGGCGCGCGCGGCGTCGTACGCTTCGCGCTGATGCGTGTACGGCCGCTCGACGCCGCGGCGGAGGAGCACGTCGCGGAGGCGGATCGAGGTCGTCCGGAAAATCCGCGATGCCTCGCTTCCTGCGCGGGATAGCGCCGAGAGCGCAGCCAGACGGGCTCGGCTCCCGAGGGTGCGCTCGATCTCGAGCGCCTTGAGCACGGAAAGGAGAGCGCCCTCGGTGTCCTCGCGCCGCAGCACCAACTGCTGGCTCACGTCCTCCTCCCCACCGCACCTCACCCGCGCGGCGTGGCACAGGCTGTGTGGAGCGATCGTGCGGTTAGGGCGCGACAGCCGGGGTCCAAGGCGGGAGGCGAGCCGGTGCTATGATGCGCGCCGGCCCCATGATCGAGCAGATCGGCAAGTACAAGATCCTCGAAAAGATCGGGAGGGCTATGGGCGAGGTCTACAAGGCCCACGACCCCGTCCTCACGACCGCTTCGTCGCCATCAAGACGATCTCCGCGGAGCTGGAGGCGACGACACGCTGCGCAAGCGGTTCGAGCGCGAGGCGCAGTCCGCGGCGCGCCTCAACCACCCGAACATCATCACCGTCTTCGACTACGGCGAGGAGCAGGGCAAGATCTACATGTCCATGGAGCTGCTCGATGGCTCCGACATGAAGCAGGCCATCGGCCGCCGCGCGCCTCTTTCCCTCGACGAGAAGCTGTCGATCGTGGACCAGATCGCTGAAGGCCTGGCCTTCGCGCACGCCCACGACATCGTGCATCGCGACCTAAGCCCGCCAACGTGCACCTGCTGAGCAACGGGCAGGCCAAGATCATGGACTTCGGCCTGGCCCGCCTGGGCGGAGTCGGAGATGACGCGCGGTCGGGATGGTGATGGGCACGCCCTCAATTACATGTCGCGCCCGAGCAGGTGCGGGGCGAGCGCGCGGACGCCCGCTCCGGACGTGTCTCGCGCCTTCGGCTGCGTGTTCATACGAGCTGCTGACCTACCGCAAGCCCTTCGACGCCGACTCCATGCACTCCGGTGCTCTTCAAGGTCGTGCAGTGGAGGAGCCGCCGCCCGTCCACGAGCTCGACGCCCGGGCGTGCCTCCCGTGCTGGCCCAGGTCAGCAGCGAGCAGCGATGGCGAAGGACGCGTCGCAGCGGTTCCAGAACGCAGAGCGAGTTCCGGTCGGCCGCTGCATCGCGCGATGCAGGCGGTGGCGATCCGGCCAGGGCGAGAAGGCGCTGCCCGAGCTGGCCTCCTGCCACCGGCGCTCCCGCGCGCATCGAGCGATGCCTCCGCCCCGCGCTTCACCGGCGCCGGCGGCCCGCTCGGTCCGGTCCCGGCGCGGTGCGTGGCGCGTCTGGCTTCGGGCAGCCGCTCGCAGCCCCGGCCGGCGCGCCCGCGCCCGCCTCCAGACGGCCATGCTCATCGGGGGCGTCGCTGGTCCTCGCGGGCGTGGCGGGAGGCGCGATGGCTCGTGGCGCGGCGGTCGACGCCCGCGGCGACCCCGCCCCCGCCCCACCACGCGTCCGGCCCAGGTGGACGGCCTGGCCCAGGAGCTGGCCCCGGTCCTGTGAGCCGAGCTGGCCCGGCGGCGCGCGCGGACGCGGGCGACTTCCGCGACGCGATGCGCCAGCGCCGAGCGCGCGCTGAAGATCGACCCCGCCAACAAGGACGCGCGCAGGGGATCTTCACGACGGCGAAGGCCACGGCCGACCAGGCGGATCAGGCCGCGGCCGCGAGCGCTGCAAGGCCGCCATGTGGCCGGCGACGGACGCCGGCGGCAGGACCGCCCTCTGGACCCTCCTCGAAACCTGAGCCCGGCAACGCCGCCGCCGACGAGGTCGTGACGAAGCTCGAGTCGTCCTTCCGCGGCCGTGCCGACGAGGCGCGGCGCGCCATGACCGCCGCGCGCCAGGCCGCGGAGGGCTCGAAGGCGCGCGACCGCGCGTCGACACCGTTCAAGGACGGCACGGAGGTGGCGCGGCCAGGGCGAGGCGGAGTACAAGGCGGGCCGGTTCAGCCACTGCCGCGCGGCGGTTCCTGACCGCGCGCTGCGAACGGTTTCGAGCGCGCGCCCTCGTACCGACGCGCTGAGCATCGAGTACAGCGTCCGGGTTACCGGAACCTGATTATTCGACGTTCCGCGCCTGGCCGGACTGGCCAGGCGGTAACACCCCGCTGGACGCCTTCTCACACTCCCGTTGCCAGCCGATGACGTCCTGGCGGTCAAATTTTCACGGTGGCTTGGCCCGAACCACCTGGATGTCCTCTGACGGCATCCCCGACCGGCGACTTGATGGCTCTAGCGACCTGAGCCGCCTCGCCCGGCAAGCGAAGGGGCTTCGACTGCCTTGAAGAGCGCGATGTGTTCCGGTTCCTCGATCGCGCGGCCGTAGCTTCGCGATCACCGGTGGATGGGCCGGTTCGGTGTCACCTTTCGAGGGTCGGTGGCGTGGCTGGAAGCGTCGGTGCTTAAAGAGTGGCCTATCGGTCTGCGGCGCGTTCGTCACGGGCGAGGGAGCCAGGAACCGGGCCGGCATGGTCGCGGTATGTTGCTTGGCCGGCCGCCGCCGCTGCCGCGTTCTGGCTTCCAGGAAGCTGGCGGCGCCTGCAGCCGCCGCGACTGGGAGAATCCCCAGATGGTCGCGAATCGCGCGAACTCGCCGCGCCGGTGGATGGCGGCGGCGCCGTCGCGCACCGTGACTGGCCTGGGCGAAGCTGTCGGGGCAGCGGATCGGAACGGCCTCGCCCTGGTGCCGGCCTCTTGTCCATGCCGTGGCGGCGCCGCGCGGTTCTTCCGCCTGCTTCCGGAAAGGCAGCGCTGCTGAGCGCGGCCGTGATTTCGCCGTGGCGACGGATGGCGGGTCGAGCGCTGGAGCACGCGCCAGCGCGCGCGCCGTATCGGTGTCGCCAGGCTGGCGCGCTTATTCTCCAGGCCATCGGCGTCCAGCCCGTGACGCGTGGCTCGGTCCAGCACCTGCCGCGCCTCCGCGCTCGAAGGGTCGAGGGCGAGCGCTCCGCTCGGCGCGCCCGGATCGCCGCCCAGTCCCGTTCTCGAGATCGACGCGCGCCAGCTCCACCTGGTTGCCGACCAGCGCTTCCTTGAGTTCACCTGCTCCGTGGTGGTCGGCGGGAGCTGGCGCGGGCGCGGGCACCAGGCCCTGAGCGCCATCACCGCCCCCACTGCCAGCACGAGTGGACGACCGCCCCCGCCCCGCGTACACGGCCAGCGCTGAAGCGGCGCCTCGTCCGTACGCGGCGGGCGATAGGCCGCCGGCGGGCTCACGCGCGTGTGGGCCGCCTGGGCCCTGGCGTTCCCCTTTGAGCGTCTCCGCGGCGGGCGCCGCGCTGGCCAAATCGATAGTGTGGCCGCGCCGGTGTGCGGCCCGCCCGCGGGCGTGCGGCGCCATCACCGTGTCCGGCGTCATCACCGTGGGTGGGCGCGCTGTGATCGAAGGCGCTCGATGGTGCCGCCCGCGTCGGCCGGGCGTGTATTCGCCCGACGCCAGCGCCTCGCGCACCTTTGCGCAGCGCGTCGCATCTCCTGCCCGCGTCCTGGAGGCTGACGTCGTCCTGGCCAGGCAACGCCCGCACGAACGCCACGAACGATGGCGCGGTGCCTCGGCACCCGTTCCGGACTGCTCCGGCTCTTCCTCGAGCGGCCCGTAGAGATCGTGCGCATCGTGAGTCGGTGCCAGGCCTTCTTGCCGCAGAGAGGAGCTCGTAGAACACGGCGCCGAGGAGAAGATGTCGAGCTGAGCGGTCATCTTCGTCCCCCCGCACCTGCTCGGGGACATAGTTCGGCGTGCCCATCACCATGCCCGCTCTGCCATGTCCGAGCTGCCGATGCGGGCCAGGCCGAAGTCCATGATCTTGACGCGGCCATTGGGCAGCACGCGGATGTTCGCGGGCTTGAGGTCCCGGTGGATGACGCCCTGCTTGTGGAGCAATACGTAACTGAACAAAGTACAA
>ERZ1370068.10673-contig-9351_pt1 | contig 29247 bp, 33 predicted proteins | sample MGYA00561227_ERZ1370068 | MGnify/ENA primary metagenome ERZ1370068 (study PRJEB38410, sample SAMEA6850437) | metagenome | study: Metagenomic assessment of the ecological functions of the soil: analysis of the soil microbiota associated with the...
GGTGTACTTCGTTCAGTTACGTATTGCTACCAGGCCCACCATCAGCCCCAGCACCAGGTTGAGCCACGCCGCGGCGGATCGGATCCCTGGCCGACGGTGGCGGGTTCCACGACCTGATCAGCGGTGACTGCACCTGACCGCTGATCTCCGCCTCCTGCACCTTGCTGACCAGCAGGTGTAGAGCTCGCGCTTGGACTTGAGATCGCTCTCCATCGAGGTGTGCTGCCCGAGGCGATCGTTCACTGTCGCGCACCTGCGCGTCGGTCTGCGACATGCCTCGAACGCAGCGCGCGCTCGCGGCGACTGCAGACTCGAGACGTCCTCCTGAGGCCGGCCACCGACTTGGTCAGCTCGCGCGCCCGGATGCTGCGGCGGATCGCCTCCAGCTCGGACTCGAGCACCAGCAGCTTGAGGATGCTTGTCCTTTGTAGATCTCGCGCGCCTTCGCCAGTTCCGCCTCGCGCTGCTGCAGGTCGTAGCGCAGGCCGTCGAGCCGTCTCGTTCTGGAACGGGATGTTGTTCACGTTCAGCGTGCTGTCGGCCAGCGCCTTCTGGACGCGGTTGCAGCCTCTCGGCCGCCGTCTCGCGCCCGACCTGGGTCTTGAGTAGGTGTCATTCAGGCCGGCGCCGGTGTCTGGTGGAGGCCTGCGGAGCCGCTTCGAGGACAGGAAGCCCTGCCTGATGGGGAGTTGTAGAGCTTGGACTCGAGATCCTGCACCTCGGTGGCGACCTGGGCCACCTGGGCCTTCATGTACTCGATGCGCTCGTTGTCGACTCGGAGACGGGAGCGCTGCTGATACTCGACGAACTTCTGGGCGATGGTGTCGGCGATCTCGCGGGCCGTCCTGGGGTCGCCGTGCTCGACCTCGATGCTCACCAGGCGCGTCTCGGGGATCGGCTTGACGGACAGGATGCCCCAGCAGCCAGTCGATCTCCTTGTCGATGTCGCCGGTGGCGCCGTAGGCGTCTCCCTCGGCCGAGGCGGGCCGCGGCCGGCGTCCGGACGGCCTCATCGACCCGGCTGCCCATCGCGGCGGTCCGGCCGGGACCTTCCTTGATGATCCCGCGCGCGTGGAGGGTCATGACGACCTCGCGCATCAGGCTCCGCGCGGTGATGAGCTCGGCGGTCGTGAACATCGCGACGTTGTCGTCGCGCCAGTCATCGCTCGCGATGACCTCACCGGTCAGGGCCGAGCGGGTCGGCTCCTTGCTCACCTCGATGCGGGTGGTCGCCAGGTAGGTCGGCGGCGTCACCAGGTTGATGACCACGGCCAGCAGCACGCACACGCATACCGCCGGTCAGGATCATCTTGCGCTGGCGCAGCATCACGAACCAGTAGTGCTTCAGATCGACATCATCCGACTTGAACATCTCGCCCTCACGTCCTTTCTGAACGTCGACTCACGGCCGCCTAGAAGCGGCGCCGAGGCACCTCGATACGATCACCGCGCGCTGGAGCGGCATGTCTTCCTTCTTGCCCTCGCGCACCTTGACCAGGTCGATCTTGAACCGCTTCTGCTGTCCGTTGACCATCCGCGTCACCTTGCACCGGCCGGGCGCCGCGAAATCCGTGAAGCCCTCCGCCAGCAGGCAGGCGCCGAGCACGGTCATCCTCTCCCTGCAAGCCATAGGCGCCAGGCTTCGCTGACCTCGCCCATGATGAACACCTGTCCGCCGTACTCCTTGACGGTCACCATGACCTGCGGATCGACGTAGAAGTCCTTGGCGAGCGTGTCGCGCATGGCCCCCTCGAAGTTCGTAGGTCGTCAAACCGGCGACCTTGATCTCCCCGAGCAGGGGGCTCGTGACGGTGCCGAGCGCGGAGACGTAGCCGGTGAAATCGACCTGCTTCTCGCCCGCCGGCGTAGACGGTGATCGACAGCAGATCGCCGGGCCCCAGGAGGTACGGGATCGTTGGCGCGCGACGCCGGAGCCATCACCAGGCCGAGCAGCGCGACAAGCATGAACATTCCGACGGTGGTCACGGCGCGCGAGCGCGACCCCGTTCCTGCGTGGTCTTGCGCATATCCCTGACGGATTCGTTCATCGACGGGTCGCTCACTGGTAGGCCGCGGTCGGCATCAACTCGACGCGGTCACGATCGAATGGGTAGGCGTCGATGCCCGCCGACGCGGTGCTGCTGCGCCAGCGAATAACGAGCCCGGGCCCGCAGCCACGGCTGCAGGTCAGCTGGAAAGGTCGCCAGCTGCCCGGTAGGTTTCGAGACGCGCTTCCGCAGGAGGCTGCGCGGCCGGTCGCGGCGATAGCTGCCCTCCGAGCGACACGATCGACCGGCCGCCCAGGGTGTCCTGCGCTTCGAACGTCACGAAGTCATGATCGGTGGGCTCGTCGAAGAACCCGCCGGTGGCCGCCAGCGCCTTCTCCCCAGCGCAGCGCCATGCCGCTTGCCCGGCGTGGAACGCCAGATCTCCGCCACGCCCGAGTTCGACACCGTCGTGACCGGATCTCGAAGCGCGCGTCGAACGGCGAGGCCCAGCGCCTGCCCGAACCCCTGAGCCCGGCCACCAGCGCCAGGTCGTTGCGCAGCGCTCCTCTCGTCGATCCGCGCCACCCCCACCTCGACATGGCTGGACAGGGTGGGCGTGTGATCGTCGGCGCGAGGCCGGCAGTCGCGGTGGTGGTGATGAGCTGGTTGTGACCCGCCACCGTCCACTCCTCGTGGTGCCCGGCCACCAGCCACCTGTTCGACTCGGTACGGAACGGATAAAGCGCGGCATCCAGCGATTGTGAGTGCCCGTCATCGAGCGTCGTTTCTGGTAGTTCGCGAAGTCGAAGTAGTAGCTGGCCTCCCCGCGATACGACTCCGAGGTCGGCACTGCCGTAGCTGTGCCACTGGCGCGAGCCCGAGATCGGCGACCGCGGGTCGGGGTTGAACACGTCCCGTGACTCGAAATACGAGCCCTCGATGTTGCTGTGCGTGTGCTCACCCCATGCGCTGCGCGCGGTGCCGGTCACGATATCGTGACTGACGACGAATCCCGACACCTGCTCCGGATTGTCATAGCGCCTCTCCGGCTCGCAGCGTCCCAGGTCGTCAACGCCCCGGCGCGCTCGAATAGTATTTGCGGGTAATCGACTGTGTCCATTGACCGGGCGGCGGCGGCACGCCGGTCTGCTCCTGGTCGAAGCGCGTCTGGACAGTGACGCCGGGCGACAAGCCTTCGCCACGCGACGTCGCGGCCCCGCCAAGGGTCAGACTTCCCACCGCGCCGGCAATCGCCAGTGCACTGCGCCCAAAGGAAATACAGGTTTGCCTCATGACACCTTTGTATCGGCCCTTTGCAGCCTGAACTGTACCCCATGTCGGGGCCCGCAGGATGCGGTCCACAAAGGTTTTCGCGGGTTTTCGCCCCCGACCCGGAGCGGCGGAGTGCGGCCTCCCGGGACGCCCTTCCGCCGGGAACGGGCGGCGCGGGCTCAGGCCCGCCGCCGGAACCCGGCGTCGGGGCGCTCGCGCGGTTCGGAACGCGCACGGCGAGCGGGGCTTGCGAAAGCCTTGACGTTCATGTGATCGACGTTGTCGCGCGGATGTCCATCTGTTTTGCCGTGATACTCCGTGGTTTCTGAGTCGGGCGTTTAGTCCTAGCTTTCCATTGTCAAGGGGGTCAAACCTGCGCGGGCTCATATCGGCGATTCCGTGGCTTTTGCATCGTGCCGTGCAGTGCATGCCTGCAAACTTCAGCCCCGATTCGTATACCGTCTTCGACACGACGGGGTCTATTCTGTGAACGTTATTGCTGCGATAGCAGTACGGACGGCCACCTGCGTTTCGGGCGCGCAACCATGCGCTGCGGGGCGCGGCGTGGCACAGACCTGCAATGGCAGCGAAAACGGCGGGCGCGGGCATGACGGTGGGCACGACCAGAACGAGGACGATGGCGGAGCGGACGATTCCGGATATCGCGACGCTGCGCGAGATCTGCCACCGCGGCAAACTCGAAAGGACCGGCGTTCCTGGTACGCGGCGTCCACTGCAGCGTTGCGATCTACATCACCTGGATGCTGATTCATACTGGCATCACGGCAAATCAGGTGACGCTCATGACCGTCTCGCTCTCCCTTGGCGGCGCGATCCTGCTCGCCACGCCGCCCGCCTGGCTGGCCCTGGGCGGCGCCGCGCTGCTGCTCGCCTACCACCTGCTCGACAAGGTGGACGGGGATGTCGCGCGCTATCGCGGGACGTTTTCGATCGTCGGCGTCTACATGGACGAGAGTGGGGCACGGGCTGGCCTTCAGCGGCCTGTTCTTCGGCCTCAGGCTCCACCTCGCATGGGGCGCTCAGACCATTGCCGGCGCCATCCTGCCGCTGGCGGCGGGAGGGCCTGGGCGCGCTGTGCATGATTCTCGTCCGCCATCACAAGAGCGCCGGGTTCACGCTCTACGCGCAGTACGTCCTGGTGCAGCCCGCGCTGATGCCGGAGGCCGGCGGACGACCTCCGCCCCGCATCCGCTGTCCCGTGAGGGCGCCCACCAGAGCCGGCGCGGCGAGGGCGCTCCGCCCCGGTTTCCCGACCACGCGCGCTGGCGACCCTGCGCGACACGGTGCTGATGCTGGCCGATTTCGTATTCATCCTGGCCCTGCTGATCATCGGGCTGCTGATCGAGGTGACCACGGGCAGCGCGCGTTCCTCGCCGCGGTGCTGGTGGTGGAAGGCGGCCTGCAGGCCACGGTGCTGGTGGCGCTGTTCCTGATCAACAGCAGCACCAACATCCGCTCCGAGATCGTGCGGGTCGATCGGACTCGCGCGCGAGCGGGCGGAGAGGATGCGCAATGTCTGAAGCGCTGCGCTCCCCCTCCCCGGCGACGGCCCAGCCGCTGCGCATCATGCACCTGTCGCGCGCCGCGGAGACACTCAACTCGCTTCATGATCCCGACCATGCAGGAGCAGATCCGCCTCGGCCACGAGGTGTTTCATCTGCACCGACGAATCCGTGCACACGGAACCGCTGCGCAAGGCCGGATTCGACGTGATGATCCATGGCATGAGCGCAGCCTGAACCCGCTCGGTGCGCTCCAGTCGATCACTGAGGATTCGCCGCTTCCTGCGGGAGCGGCGCATCGACGTGGTGATCTGCCACAACTCGCTGGCCGGGCAGGTGGGCCGGATCGGCGCATGGCTGGCCGGCACGCCGCACGTGCTGTACTTCGCGCACGGCCTGGCGTGCGGGCCGGCGCAAGCCCCTGCTGTGGCGCATCCGCTACTGGGCGGAACGCGGATGCTCGCGCCGTGCACCAGCGGCATCATCATCATGAACAACTACGACGAGAACATCGCCAGGGTCGGCCACCTGGTCGGGGCCCCGACCGGGTCTACCGCATCCGGGCATGGGCGTGGACCTGACGCGTTTCAGCACCGAGCCCAGCCCGCGGCGCGCGCGCAAGCTGGCGCACGAGCTCCGGCATCGACCGCGAGCGGAAGCTGGTGCTGTGCGTGGCGCGGCTCATCCCCGAAGGGCGTGGCCGAGCTGGTCGAGGCGGCTCCACCGCCATGGCGGGAGAGCGCAGCGACGTCGTGTTCCTGCTGGCCCGGAACCGGCCCGCTGCTCGAGGGCTGCGCGCCCGCGTTCGGACGCCTGGGGATCGAGCGGTCGTTCCGCGTGCTGGGCTGGCGCAACGACATCCACGAGCTGATGAAGTGCGCCGACATCCTGGCGCTGCCTTCCTACTACATGGAGGGCCTCCCGGTCTCGATCCTGGAGGCCATGGCGTGCGGCAAGCCGGTGGTGTCGACCCACCACAAGGGCTGCGAGGACGCGGTGGTTGGACGGTGAGACCGGCTACCTGGTCCCGGTGCGCGCGGTCGATCCGCTGGCCGAGCGTCTCGCGCGCGCTGCTCGATGACGCCACGTTGCGCGCCCGCATGAGGCAGGCCGGCCGCCGGCGCGTGGAGCAGGTGCTACGAACTCGATCACTTGCACCCGGACCATCGTCAGGTGCTGGAGAGCCCGTGACGGCGGAGGCCGCGAGCTCATGAAACAGGAGGAGATGTGCCGGCATGTCGTACCGAGACTCAACGCAACCCGAAACCCACCGGGTTCGCCACTCCCAGGATCCCGGGCCCTGCCCCGCACGCCTCGTCGGCCGCCGCGGCCGGTGTCGTCCCGGCCGGGGATCACGGCCCGGGCTGGGACACCGCTCGCTCCCCCGGCGACCCATGGCCTGAGGATCGTGTATCTCACCACCGACGATCCGCTCTACCTGCCGACCTTCTTCGACCGGGTGCTGGGCGAGCACCACGCCCGCACGGAGGCGGTCTACATTGCCCCGCCGCTGTTCAAGAACCAGTCCACCTGGCAGGCCACGCTGCGCTACATCCGGACGTTCGGGATGCCGGCGGCGCAGCTCACCGCGCGCGTGCTGGACGCCAAGTACCGGCGCCGCTCAATCGGCACGGTGTGCCAGAAGTGGGGCGTGCATTCGGCGATCGTGCGCGACGTGAACGCCCCGGAGTTCCTCGACGAGCTGCGCGCCCTGAGCCCCGACGTCATCATCTCGGTGAGCTGCCCGCTCATCTTCAGGAAGCCGCTCATCGAGCTGCCGCCGCGCGTCATCCTCAACCTGCACGGGGCGATCCTGCCCCAGTACCGCGGGCGTGATGCCGGCGTTCCGCATGATGGCCAACGGCGAGAAGAAGGCCGGCGTGTCGATCTACTTCGTGAACGAGGACATCGACGCCGGCGATCTGTGCGGGCAGCGCATCTTCGACATCCGAGGACCGGGACTCGCTCGACAGCTTCCTGGTCCGCTCCAAGGCGATCGCCGCCGACCTCCTGCTGGACGTGCTGCGCCAGATGGAGGACGGCACGGTGACGAGCACGCCCGCTCAACCTGAGCCTGGGCTCGTACTATCGCTGGCTCGGATCAGGTCGCGGTCACCCAGTTCCGCATGCGGGGGCGCAAGCTCTGGTGAGGTTGCGGGGCCGGAGCGACTCCGGGCTAGTCACAGGCTTGCGACCGCCCGCCGGCTCGGCGACCATGCGCCGGCATGTCACCCAGCTATGATGTCGCGATCGCCGAGCCTCGGTGCGATGGGATCGGCGGCGGCGCGCAGCTGTCGCGGCGCGGGCTCTCGGTGGTGGGATTCGATCGCTTCGCCCCGCCGCACGGGCTCGGGTCCTCGCACGGGAAGAGTCGCATCATCCGCGAGGCGTACTTCGAGCACCCGGCCTACGTGCCCCTGGTGCAGCATGCGTGGGCGCTGTGGGAGGAGGCTCGAGCGCGAGGCGGCGCGCGGCTGCTGATGCGCACCGGCGGGCTCCACTGGTCGGCCCGCCCGAGGGGGCTCTGGTGCGCGGCGCCTTGGCGTGCCGCCGCGCACGGACTCGCACACGAGCGGCTGGATGCGGCCGGCATCCGGCGCCGGGTGCCGGCCTTCCATCCCGGCGACGGCATGGCGGGCGTGTGGGAGCCCAACGCGGGGGTGCTCTTCCCCAGGACCGCCATCGCCGCGACCCTCGCCTCGGCCCGTGGCCATGGAGCCGCGCTCCATATCGACGAGGCCGGTGGTCTCGTGGCGCGCGGACGAGCGGGGCGTCGAAGTGCGCACCGCGCGCGGAACGTTCTCCGCCGGGCCGGCTGGTGCTGGCCTCGGGCGCGTGGATGCCGGCGCTGCTCGCCGAACTCGCGCTGCCGCTCGTGGTCGAGCGGGTGGCGCTGTTCTGGTTCGAGCCGGCTCGGGACGCTGCGGTGTTCGATCCCGGGCGCTTCCCGATCTTCATCCTCGAGCACGAGCGGGACCGTTACATCTATGGGTTCCCGCGGCTCGACGGGCAGGTGAAGATCGCGCGCCATCACGAGGCGAGCCGGTGGATCCCGACCGCATCCTCCGCGAGGTCCCGGAGGGGGACGCGGAATCGCTGCGCGCGACGTTCCGTCCCTATCTTCCCGGCGCGGACGGCCCGCTCCAGCGAGCAGGCGGTGTGCATGTACACCAACACGCCGGACGGCCACTTCGTGATCGGCGCCCATCCGCGACATGCCCAGGTCATGCTGGTGAGCGCGTGCTCGGGGCACGGGTTCAAGTTCGCCCCGGCGATCGGCGAGATCGTGGCCGATCTGGCCACCCGCGGCGAGACCCGTTGGGAGATCGGGCTCTTCTCCCCGCGCGCCTCGCGGCCGATCCGCGCTGACGGGAGGGGATTGCGTCCTGGGGCTGCGTCGCTGGGCCGACGCCTTGGGGCCGCTCAGGTGCCCTACTCGGGGATCTGCACCAGCTGCGCGCGCTTCGCGATCGGGGTCTTGAAGAGATCGTTGAGCGCCTTCTGCGCCTCGCGCCGCGTGGGAACAGTCCGACGACCACGCGGTATGGGTCTCCGGTGGTCTTGCTCACGATCCGGCACGGCAACTTGGCGACGCGGTTGATCTTATGCAGCATGGCGATCGCGGTGTCGGGCACGCTGGTGGCCAGCACCTCCGAAGCCGTACCCCTGCCTCATGCCATCGCCCCAGCGCTCGGCCGCGTCGATCACCGGCAGGGCGGGATCTGCGGCGAGGATTGGCTGGAGCACCGGGGCGATGCGAGGCGGAGCCGGCAGTCGTCGTCCATCCCGCGCGGGCGACCGCGTGGGCTCGGTGGCGGTCACGGTGCGCGCCGAAGCCTGCGGCGGAGCCGGCGTGGAGGGATGGGTGGCCGGGTTCCAGCGCCCGGTGATGAGGAGCACGGTGATCAGGACCCCCACCAGAAGGACACTCGCCCCCAGCTCCTGGACGTGATCCCCGCCCAGCCGATCGGAGGACGCCCAAGCGTCGGCGCCGGGCTGGTCGGCGGCGAGGTCATCGGCGCTGACCTCGCCGCTGCGGAAGCGCTGCTCGAGCGTCGGCTTGTCCTCCGCCGCCGGCACTCTCGGGCTTAGCCCCGGGGGGCCGGTGCGCGCGGCGTGCTGCGTGCGCAGGAAGCTCGGCGGCTTGCGGCTCAGGCGCAGGTTGAGGGCTCGGGTGCCGGCGCGGGCTCGGGGAGCGGGCCGGCCTCGTAGATGCGGCTGACGCTCGTCTTGCGCTTGAGCTCGAACGACTGCGGTGCGCCCGCGCTGCGCTCGCACGGTCGCGATCCCGGGACGCACGTCGCCGGCGGCCATCCGCACGTGATCGGGCGTGACCTCGGGATCGCCCAGCTGTTCGGCGTGCTCGAGCGCCCCCGGCCAGGGTGTTGATGTCGCGGGGAATCCGTTGGGTAGCCGTGAATCTCCTCGCAGGTCTCGGCCGGGAAGAGCGCCGGCCCATCGCCACCCACCGCCGTGACGCGGTGCTGCAGGTAACCGGCCGTCTCCTCGGGCGAGAGCGGCGTCATGCGCAGGTGGACGGCGATCCGCTGGCGCAGCTGGGCCAGCTCCGGGCAGGCCCAGCCTGCGCTCCGAGCTCGAGCAGGCCGACCAGCACGGTCTGCAGCAGCCCGCGCCCCTCGTGCTTCATGTTGGAGAGCAGGCGGGTCTCTTCCAGCAGCTCGGTCTTGAGGCCGTGCCCTCCGTCGAGCACCAGCACCGCGACGAAGCCCTGGCGGCGCAGGTCACGCAGATGGTGCTCGAGCGAGGCCAGCGTCTGCGGCTTGGAGGGCGGATTGGGCAGCGGCGCCCTCGAACTCGATGCACACCGCTTCGAGCAGTTCGAGGGCGTCAGCGACGGATGGGAGATGAACGCCACCTTCGCCAGAAACTCGCTCGGATTTCCACCCTCCAGTGCCTCGGTCACGATCGAGGTCTTCTCCGCAGCCGGAGTTGCCGGTCACGGTGACGAACGAGGCGCCCTCGGTGATTCGCTCGGCGCAGCAGCGTGACCGCTTCGATGCGCTTCTCGTACTGGAAGATGAGGCGTGTGTCGTGCCCGGCGACGAACGGGTTCTCGCTCAGGCCAAAGGGGTTTGCCATTCGCTAGATCTCAGGTTGCCGTGGCCGATCCTCGGGACTCGTTCTGGTATCGGCACATCGGCTCCGCTTCTTCGCTGCCGCGCGCCGGAGCAGACTGCGCCCTTGGGCGCGCCCCGGGCACAACGCCTAAGTGGCTGCGGGTTATGTGTTGGGCGGTTCTGACAGGGCGGCGGCGCCGGGAGCGCCGCCCGCCGCGCCGGTCGCTTTCCGAGCGGGCGGCAGACAACCGTTTCGGCCCGCCGCTCGTCTATATGTCCCGGGCGCGGCACTCGCGCACTCGAGCGCGGCGTCGGAACTCTCGCGTGCCGGGTCCCCGGGCCGCTACATTCGTGTGACGATGGCCGGTTTTCGTGCCTACCCCCGAGGGATCCCATCATGTCGGTTCGAGCCGCCCTGGTCGCGGGCTCCTGCTCCTCGCCCCGCCCCTCTCCCACGCCCAGGCGACCGGCGCCCTGCAGACCAGCCTGCGCGGCAGGTTCCAGGATCCGCTCACGCAGTCGCCCGGTCCCGGGTGCAGGTCGACGCTCACCAGCATGGCGGACACCAGCGACGTTCATCAGCGCGACGGCCAAGGACGACGGCACGTTCGAGATCACCGGGCCTTGGGCGTCCACAGCTACCGGCTCGAGGCGTCGCGGCTCGGCTACGCGCCGCTCGCGCACCATGTCTCGCGTCACCAAGAAGGACCAGGATGCCGGCGTGCCTGGCAATGACCGCCGAGTCGGTGCCGGTCGCGCGGCGTCACGGTGACCGAGTCGCCCGCCCCCGCGATGCAGAAGGCCGACACCACCGAATACCGCGCCGGCGCGGTGAAGACCCAGCAAGGACGCCACCGCCGAGGACCTGGTGCAGAAGCTGCCGGGCGTCACCATGGAGAACGGGCAGGTCAAGGCGCAGGGCGAGCAACGTGCAGCAGGTGCTGGTCAACGGCCGGCCGTTCTTCGGCAGCGATCCGACCGCGGCGATGCGCAACCTGCCGGCCGACGTGGTGGACCGCATCCAGGTCTACGACCGGCCGAGCGACCAGGCGGAGTTCAGCGGCTTCGACGACGGCAGTCGCAGCAGCACGATGAACTTCATCCTGCGCGACCAGAAGCGCAAGTTCGGCACGGTCTACGGCGGCTACGGCGACCAGTGACCGCTACCAGGCGCGGCGGCAACGCCACCGTGCATCCACGGCGCCACCGCGCGTGCACGCTGATCGGGATGTCGAACAATATCAACCAGCGGAACTTCTCCCCCAGGACCTGTTCGGCGCCCTGTCCGGCGGTGGGCGGGCGGCGGACCGCGCATCCGGCTGTTCGGCGGCGGCGGCGGCGGGTTCGCGGCGGCGTGGCGGCGGGCAGAGTCCCGCTTCGGCGGGGCGGCGGTTCGGCGGCGGCGCGTTCGACCGCGCAGCTTCCTGGTCAACCAGCAGGGCGGGCATCAGCACGCACGCACTCGGGCGGCGTGAACTACGCCGCGCCAGTGGGGCAAGAAGCTGGCGGTCGACCGCCAGCGCGTTCGTCAACGACACCGACAACCGAGAACCTGCAGACCGCTCACGCGCCAGTACCTGCCGCCGCAGGACTCGATCGCCGTTCTACGACCAGAACTCGGTCACCGACGACCGACAACGGCAACCAGCGCTGGTGGATGCGCGATTCGAGTGGGACCATCGACTCGCTCAACTCGGTGATCTTCGCAGCCTCGCGGCTCTACTTCCAGAACACCCAGCTCGAACAGCGACGTCGGATGCCGACCAACACGCACGTCGAGCTGGATCCAGCCGCTGAGCGCTGGCGCGAGGCCGCACACCGACGACAATCGACGGCAACAACCTCTCGAACCGGCTCACGCTCCGGCACCGCTTCGGCAAGCGCGGCCGCAACGTCTCGGCGCGACCTCAACGCCGGGCACACGCGAGCGGAGCGGCGACGGCTCGCAGCAACTCGCTCACCGACTTCTACCTGGGCAGCCGGCCGCCAGCGATACGGTGGACCAGCAGACCACGGCACGCACGACGGTGACGGACTCATCTCGGCCCGGCTCGCCTACACCGAGCCGATCACCCGGTCGTTCAGGCGCAGGCGATCTACAACCCGTCGCTGCACCCGCAGCGAGCCCGACGCCCGCGGCGTACGCATCTCGATCCGCTGACCGGCAGCCTACGCCGTGCTCGAGCGGCGCTGTCGAACTCGCTACAGCAGCCGCACACCGCGTTCAGAACGCGGCCTGGCGGCGCTGCTACACGCACGGCGCCTGGACGCTGCTCACGCAACGTCTCGTACCAGCACCGCGCGGCTGCGCCGCGAGCAGACGTTCCCCAGCAGCGATCTCGATCGATCGCACGCTTCGACGACCTGTTGCCGTCGATGACGCTGACCGGCATCGTTCGCGAACCGCCGCAACCTCCGGCTGGCGTGGAACACCTCGACCACCGCGCCCACGATCAGCCAGCTGCAGAACGTGGTGAACAACGCCAACCCGCTCTCGCTCTCCACCGGCAATCCGGCGCTCCGGCCGCGCCTACAACAACTCGCTCTCGCTGCGACTCTCGAGGCCGACCCGTCGCGGTCGCGCAGCAAGTTCCTGTTCATGAACGTGGCGCGCACCTCGGATCCGATCGCCAACTCGACGTTCACCGCCCGCTTCGACACCACGGTGGGCGGTATCTTCCTCGGCCGCGGCACCCAGCTCACGCGCGCCCAAGAACCTGAGCGAGTCGTGGAACGGCAACCTGTTCGGCGTCTGGAGCCGTCCGCTCAGCAAGATCAAGAGCATCCTGAGCCCTGAACGGCGGACTCACCTACACGCGCACGCCCACCGAGATCAACACCGCGACCAACATCGCCAGCAACCTACGCGATCCGCGCCGGGCGTGCGTGTTGTCCAGCAACATCAGCCAGAACCTGGACTTCACCGCGAGTCTACTGGTAGCACGTACACGATCGCCAGCAACACGCTCACCACCAGCAGTTCCGGCGATTACTTCACGCACAGCGCCGGACTCAGGCTCAACGCAGGTGGTGGGGCCGGGCATCGTGCTGCGCCAGGAGGTGAAGTCCACAACCTCCAGACCGGCGTGCCGTCGGCCTACGGCCAGGACGTGCTGCTCTGGAACCTGACGATCGGCAAGAAGTTGCTGAAGGACGATCGCGGGCGAGCTCCGCATCACCACCTCGGATGTGCTGCGCCAGAATCGCAGGCGTGAGCCGGAGCGTCACCGAGTCCTACGTCCAGGACTCGCGCGACCAGGGCGCTGGGCCGCCACGTCCAGATGGTGTTCACCTACTCGTTCCGTTCGGCTCCGGCTTGCGCGGCACCACCCCGGGCGGGGCATGCCGGTGTTCCGTCCCTGATCCGGCGGCGCCGCGATGTCCACGGGCACCGTCAGGCGCCACGGGTCCGGTCTCAGTGGGAGCTCATCCTCCACCACCACCAGGCGACCGACAGCGACACCAGCAGAAGGACGGGTCACGACGAAGTTGCGGATCCCGGCCTCGATGTTCGGGGGCCTGATCGGCCGGGGAGTACCGGGTGTCGTGGGCCTGGCGGCGCGCCGCCGTCGCGGCTCACGGGCCCTGCCTCTGCGGCGGGTCGAGGGCCGCCGACCCGGAACGTGAACGTGGGCGCGAAGCGGACGGGTGTCGATCTTCACCCCGGAGCCGCCGGCCCTGGCCTTCACCATGGCCTGCTCGTAGAGCTGCCGGACGTCGGGCGGCATCTCGTCGGGGCTGGTGTACTTGACGCCGTTCACCGGGAGCGCCTTGGCCACCCGGGACGGCGAGCCTCGAAACCGGCCTTACCCTCCAGCAGGTCGGGCACGCCGTTGCCATCGCGATCCTCGAGCAAAGCGGGACGCCCATCGCGAGCGCTCCGTCGTCGTAGATCTTGCGCACGTCGGGCGCGGCATCTGCTCGGCGAGTCGCTATTCCCCAGAGCCGTTGATCGTGATCCTTCGTCGACATCGGTTCCTCCCGCCGCCGCCCGCTAGCGGACCGACCTGGCCGCCTGGGTGATCCACGCCAGCGTCTCGTCCGCACCTCGGAAGCCGCGGGTGGATCACCCGCGGCCGGTGGCCGGCGAGAAGACCTTCACTCGCAGGTCGGGGAACGCCCCGACCTGATAGCTGCCGCAGCTCTTCGATCTCGGGCGGATTGCCGCCGCTGCTCCCCGCCGCTGGTCGACGATCGGAGACCCGGGATGACGGCGCTCGCGGGTCGCGGCGCGCGCGCCGTCCTCGAGAACACTTCGTGCCTGGAGCCGCTGGCAGGGACCGCACCAGTTCGGCGCTGGAGTCGATGAACTACCGGCTTTGCCGTTGCGGCGCGACTCCTCGAGCGCGCCAGGTCCAGGCAGTGATCTCCACGAGAGCGCCTCGATTCCCTCCCGGACTCCGTGCGTGCTGGGCGGAACCCTCGGCGTTCGGCTAAGGCGGCGCCTGGGCGGATCCGCCATGCGTGTCACGGTCATCTCGACCCGCGGCGCGCGCGCGCCGACTGGCTCGAGAATTCAGATCAGGCGTCTGTGCCTGGTCGGGCGGCGGGGCGGCGCAGTGGCGGGGAGCACGATCCGGGATCGGCAGCCTCCCCACCCAGAGACCGGGTCAGCAGCCCCGGCACGGGAAGCAACAGCCAGGCGGCCTTCGGGAGCAGGGACGACGTCCTCGGTTCGGACATGAGGCTTTCCTCCGCGCGAGCACCCGCCGGGCCTGGCCCACGGGTCTGGTCGACCGGGTCATCGGCCGTTCCCCGGCGCGAGAGTTGAGAGGCGGGAGGCGGCGCTTCGTGGCGCCGTCAGCGCTTCGGGGCCCGGCTACGCCGGAGTTCGTAGGCGAGCGAGAGCGCCGGGGCCGCCTGGACGCGCGGGTCCACGCCAGCGGCTGAGCCGGCTCTCGACGTCGGCTGCCGGATCGCGCAAAGCGTGGACGAAGCGCGGCGCGACAGCCTCGCCCTGGGGACTCCGGATCGAGGCCGCGCTTGAGCGCCCACCGCCGCAGCCACAGCTGATGCCCTCGGCCTGCGCGTACTCGTCGGGCACGGCATAGGCGGGGCTCGCCGAGCGCCCGCCCGAGCGGTCACGAACTCGTAGCCGCGGCGCTCCAGCATGGGGCCGTGCCAGCTCGTCGAATCGCTCCGCGTTGGATGGTGTTCAGTGGAGCTGGCAGGATCTGCCCCCACCTCGTAGCCGAACAGGCCTCGACTCGGGCGCTCGCAGTGCTCAGAACTGGCTCTCGACGGCGTACGTGCAGCGTAGGCATCCGCGACCTGCCGTGCTGCGTTCCGGTCTCCGCGCAACTCGGCCCGGTCGTAGGCCGCGGGCGAACAGAGTAGTCCTCGGTATAGACGGTGACTGGCGCGATCGTGGTACCCGCGTCTCGGCCGGTGAACGCCTCGACCCGGCGCTTGGTCGGGAGGCTGATCCCGGTCCGCAGGTACGGATGCCGGAAAAACAGCGCAGCGGCATCACCGTGACCCGAGCAGTCCGCGCGCCGGCCTGCCGCGCGCGCCGACGCGTCGTCCTCTGAATCGCCTCGACTGCGGCATGCGCGTGGAGGTCGTGAGGTGGGCGAACGCGTGTGGTTGCCGAGCCGCAGCCGGCACGCAGCCACTCGCGCAGCAGCTCGACCCGGGCGGGATGGGCGGCACCGTCGGGCCATCAGGTTCCGCCTCGTTCACGAACCCGACCGCTGCCGCCGGCACAGGCGCGCCGTGACCGGAAGCCAGCAGGCGGCAGAGGTGATCACCGTCCGGTGGTCTCTCCACGTCGCGCCCCGGGTCACCGAGATGACCGGGCCGCGTGGGGTCGCCGAAGGTCGCCGCCACCGCGCCCCGCCCGGCGTCGGGTCGCGGGCTGGCGGCCGCGCGGTTCGCCGCCGGTGGGCAGCCCCGGTGCGCCGACGGTCGAGGCCGCCTTCTTCTGAGGACCCGAGCAGCACGTTGAGGCTCTCGACCAGCGTCTTGGCGTGCGCGTCGCGTTCCCGCCGTGGCGCCGCACGATGCAGGGTGATCGCCTCCACCCGGTGCAGTGGGCACCTCCAGCTCGCGCGCGCGCGGTTGTACTCAATCGGTGTCCCTCGCCAAACATCAGCGTCTTGGTCGAACAGCCCGACCCGGTCGAATACCCGCTTGCAGTAGACCGCACGCGATGCTGTACGGGAACGACTCCTTGGGATTGCCGCGAGTATTCGTAGGTTCCGGTGGCGGGGTCGAACTCCATGCACCTGCAGTAGCGCGCACCACGTCCAGCCCCGGCCGGCTCGGAGAGCTCGACCATCAGGTGAGTGAGTCACGTGCCTCGGGCCACAGATCGTCCACGTCCAGAACGCTACGTAGTCGCCGGAGGCGTGCCGCGGACGCCCGCGGTTGCGGGCGGCCGCCGGACCCTGCTTCATCTGCTTGAAGTAGTGCACGTCGCCCAGGGCAGCCGCGCGCACTGACGGCCTCGGTCCCGTCGGTCGAGCCATCGTCGATGATGATGATCTCGAGCGACGGATAGCGCTGGGCGAGCATGCTGTGCACCGCGTCCGGAGACGAAGCGTTCGCCGTTGTGTACCGGGATGATGACGCTCACCAGCGGCAGATCGGACGGGCGCGGCCGCATCCCGCTGACATGGGGCTCCGGGGCGAGCTCGGCCAGGAACGTGCGACCGCACCGGTCAAGCGGGTGCGGTCGCGCCCCAGCTCGATCCGGCAGCCGGGAAGGCTATCGCACAGCGCCGGTGAACAGGCGGTTCGTATGGTCGCCGGCATAGGAGCTGAGACATGGTCGTGAAGCTGGCCGCCTCGCTGAACCGACCGGGCGAAGCTCCGGCACGCAGCACCGTGTCCTCGCGCTCCACCACGCGCGGCACCGCGATCGCTGCGCAGCGGCATCTCGGTCGTGAAGCTGCGGCGCCGAAGTGCGGATGGAGGAACAGCACCGCCTTTTCGTCGGCGGCACGTCGGCCCGCGGTACATGGTGCGGCTCCAACGCCGGCAAACGCGTTCGATGTCCTCGCGGTTGATCTTGGCGGTCGCGTAGCAGGCTAGAACACGGTGGGCGTCGGACCGCGGCGGACGATGACGTAGTCGTCGCCCATGAAGCTGGAACCCGGCCTCGAGGCAGGCGAGCGCGGTCGAGGACTTGCCGAGCGCCGCCCTTGCCGACCGACCAGCAGGGCGCCGGTCGCCGATCCCGACCGCCGCCGCGTGGACCAGCTGGCAGCCGTGGCGGCTCCATCCACCAGTGCAGCAGCGTGCGCAGCGGCGACGACAGCTACCCAGTACGGCAGCCGACCGGCGTTCGTGTCACCCAGTAGATGCCCGGTGCGGCGCTCGTGATCGAACAGGTTGACCGAGAAGTCGTGGTAGTGGAAGGCGGTCTTGATCCGCTGGCTGTTGAAGCCCCACAGGTCGCCGCGGTCGCTGAAGCCTTCGCGATCGCACGGCGGCGGCAGCATGGGCACGCGGGTGGACGACGCTGTCCCACAGGCAGAACGTGGCGTCCGGCGTCTCGACCGGGTCGATCCGCAGGTGGGCCAGAGCGCGCGGTGAGATAGGGCACCAGCCGGTCGCCCGCGAACGAGAGCCGCACCACGGTGCCGGCGATCGCGGAAGTCCTGGTGGATCTCGCCGACGTTCGCGACCGCCTGCCGGAAACGCTCGTGCGGACGCCGTCGAAGAACGCGACCTGCTCCGCTTCCGTCTTGGCGGCGACCGTCATCCCGACCCTCAGCGCCACGGGCCGCGGGCGGCTCGCTGGCCAGAGTCGGCGGTCGCCAGCATGCCGTCCTCGAGGCGGTGGATTCGGTCCGCGTGGCGCAGCACCTCGCGGTCGTGGCTGATGATGGGCACACGCCGGCCGCTGATCCAGGCCCGCCAGGTTGTCGAGCAGGCGGTGGATCGCCGCACTCTCCAGGTGGTTGGTCGGTTCGTCGAGGATCAGCAGCTGCGGCCTCCGCAGCAAGCGCGCGCGCGATCGCGATGCGCTGCACCTCGCCGCCCGAGAGCAGCATCCCTCCTCGCCGATCGGAGTGTCGTAGCCCCGGGGCAGCGCCTGGATGAAGTCATCGGCCAGGGCCAGGCGCGCGCCGCCGCGTGATCTCCTCCTGGCGTCGCCTCCGGGTAGCCGTAGGTGATGTTGTCGCGCACCGTGCCGGCGAAGAGCGTCGGGATGCTGCATGACCACGCCGATCCCGCGCCGCAGCTCGACCAGGTCCAGCCGGTCGTAGGGCACGCCGTCGGCGCGCAGCGTGCCGCGCAGCGGCCGGTAGAGGCCCGAGGATGAGATAGAGCAGCGTGCTCTTGCCGGCCCCGTTGGGGCCCACGATCGCGACCGTCATGCCGGGCCGGATGTCGAGGCACACCTTGCGCACGACCGGGCGTCGCCGTAGCCGAAGTCCACCCCGTGCATCTCGATGCGGCCGCCGAAGCGGATGACCTCGCGCCCGTGGTAGGGCCGCGGCTCGCAGCTCATGCGCGAACCGGTGGAGCGTCACCATCGACTCGTTGCCCGCGATGACCTGCGGGATCGCGCCCACGATCGTCGTGACCTGCTGGTTCAGCGAGTCCGGCCGCCACCCAGAAGGAGAGGAACCCGCCGATCGTCATCTGCCCGGCCGCCACCGCGGCGCCGCCGGCGACCAGGATCACCACGCCGCACAGGGTCACGGTGATGGTCTGGAGCTGGCCGTGGACCGCGTAGATGAACGCCGTCCGCTCGGCTGGCGCGCCGCAGCCGCGCCATGTCCGCGAGCCGCCGCTGCGCCTCGCGCGCCTCGAACGACTGGACCAGCGTCAGGTCCATGTGCTGGAGGACGAACAGGATGCCGTTGCTGAAGGTCTCGAACGCGCGCTGGAACACGAACACGCGCCGCTTCACGAGCCGCCCGGTGAGCGCGGATCGTGAGCATGCAGCAGCGGCGCGCATCGCCACCGTGAGCAGCAGCAGCTTGCGATTGAGGAACGCCAGCAGCGCCAGCAGCACCACGGACGAGAAGATGGCCGGCAGCAGCCGGGCGGCCATCGCGTGGCTCATCTCGTCGAGCCGCTCGGTGTCGTAGCACGATCCGCGCAGTGGGTCGTGTCGCGGTCGAGCCGCGCTGTACGCGGCGCGCGAGAGCACGAAGAGCCGGTTGAGCAGGTCCTCGCGCAGGCGGTAGATGGCGCTCTTGAGCACCCGGACGTGGGACGCGCGCAGCCACAGCGCGATCAGGCTGCCGAGCGTCCGCAGGGCGAAGATCGCGGCGCCGATCTGGACCAGGAACCAGATCTGGCGGTGCGGGATCATCGGTGTCGACCGCGCTCCGGATGAGGAGCAGGACCGGCAACAGGAGCAGCGACTGCGCGGCGGCCACCAGGCCGTAGAGGAGCAGCACGCCGCGCGCGTGCCCGGCGAGCAGCTCTCGAAGTAGCGCCAGGCCTCGAGGTCGATGGTCTTGCGCGACGGCTTGCGCTCCGGCGCCGTCGGTCATCGGCGCCTCACCGGTCCGTGGGACGTGCCATCCACGCTCAGCGAGCCTTCACGCGGAAGTCCCGCGTGTGGAAGCAGCCGGCGGAACCCGCGGCGGACCGCACGCACCGCGTCGAAGAACCAGCCCTTGCGTCCGCTCAGCCGGTAACGCAGGTAGGCCGGCGTCTCGGCGAGCTTCTGGCGCAGGCTCCTGCCCGAGAGGAACCTCAAGTACTGGACGGTGAGCAGCGGGAGCGTGTCGCGGCGTAATCCGCCTGCGCCCCTCGGCGCCGAGCGCCAGCACGCGAAACTCCATCCGTTCGATCCCGCTCGGGCGCCGCCCGCAGCCGCTCGATCACCCGATCCGGGATCGGGGCATCCATGCGACGCTTGAGGTAGTCGAGCCCCAGGCCCAGGCGCAGCACCAGCCCGCTGCGCGCGCGCCTCGCGCTCGAGCGTCTCCCAGTCCATGGCATCGCCCGACGCGTGCAGGATGGCCATCGCGTCCGCCACCCAGCGGATGGTGGGCTCCTCGTTCCAGCGCATCCCGTGGACGACCGCGTGCAGCAGGGCATCGGTCGGGCCCCAGGGCGAGCGCGGCGCTGTCCAGGATGCGGATCGGCACCGCGCGCGCCCAGAACCCTGGTCGGCGATCCCGACGCACGCACTCGGCGAGCACGTGCCAGTGCAGGTCCAGCGCCTCGCCGGTCTCGCGGAACATCCGCACCGAGTGCTGGTAGCGGATGAGATCGGGCACCCGCGACCGCGCCGGCTTCCAGGCCATGCGCCCGAGCTGGGTCACCGCCGCGGCGGCCTGGTCGTAGGGAACCAGCAGGTCGACGTCGCCCATCGGACGAACGCCGGTGTCGCGATAGTACGCGATCGAGGACGCCGCGCCCTTGAGGGCCAGCGTCGGGATGCGTGCCTGCTCGAGCGCCCTTGATGACTTCGGCCGCCCGGTAGAAGAGTCGCTGGTTCGAGCACCACCAGTAACGATAGATCCCCTTGAGCCGCGGCATGAGCGGCTCGTCCGCCCCCTGGGCGAGCAGGTTCTTATAGACCAGCGCCAGCAGCCGGAACGAGCCGTGGTCGAGCTCGGACTCGATCAGGTCGTGCCCGACCTTCCAGCGATCCCAGGCGGCGAGCGCCGCGGGGCCCGGAATGACCGCCGCCCGCAGCAGGAGCTCCTGTGCCGGCGTGGGCCACAGCGCCGTCACCACGGCGAGCGGCTCGCGGTCCGCTCGGGCTCGAGCGGGTAGACCGTCGGCGATTGCAGCGCGGGGCGCTCACCCGCGCGGCTCCTGCGCGGCCGAGGCGCGGCGACGGATCGAGCGCGGCCTTGACCACGCGCACGATAGTCCTGTCGCGCATCGCGCCGCACGACCCCGTGATTGAGCCGGTGCATCGTCGCCTCAGCACGACGCTCCGGCACTGTCACCGACCGCACGCCGAGGGATTCGGCGCGCAGGATCCAGTCCATGAACTCGCCGCTCTCGAGCCGGGCGAGAAGCCCCCACGCGACCGAACACCGACCGGCGGACGAGCACCGACCCGCACATCCGCGCCGGCACCGGGTCGGGCGAGAACCGAACCGGTTCCGGCCGCCTCGGGAAGCTCAGGGCTCACGAACTGCTCCATGCGGTCCCACCGCCATGTCCAGCCCGGGATCCCGCTCGAACGGGGCCAGCAGAGCCCGCAGGGCGCCGGTCCGGCCACTAGGTCGTCCGCGTCCAGGAACGCGAGGAACGCGCCGGACGCGAGCGCCGCGCCGCCGTTGCGAGCACGCGCGACGCTCGCCGTGCGGCTGGCGCACGTAACGGACCGCCGGGCCCATGGACTCCACCACCTCGCGGGTGCGGTCCGTCGAACCGTCATCGACGAGGATGATCTCGAGACGATCGCATCTCCTGCCGGAGGACGCTGCCGAATCGTCTCGGCAACGTAGCGGTCGCCGTTGTGACACGGGATGACGGCGCTGACCTGCGATGTCCGTCCGGTCGACGATCCCGCCCGGTGGCGACCATCGCGAACCTCGGACCGCTCCCGGTCTACGCGGACTGCGAGGTGATGGTGTCGTCGTCCGCCTTGGGCACCGGCCAACCGGCAGCTTCGACATCGTGGATCGGATCCAGCGCCAGCATGTCCTGCATGTCACGGTACGACTGGAGCGCGGGCGCCTGGAACGGGCGCCGGGCGGCGACCGGGGCGCGACTCGGCGGGTTGCGGTCGGCCGCTGGCGTCTCGAGCGACACGAGATCCTCCTCGATCAGCTTCTCGAAGAACGAGGCCAGCCCCGCTCGATCTCGGCCGCGTCGGCGTTATACTCGGCCCGAGCACGCCGGCCATTTCGCCCACCGTGGCCCTGGATTCGATGAGTGTCCCACTAGGAGCGCCGCCTGACTTCGTCTGTCGTAAAGTAGGCGCCCTTCTCCATATGAACAAGGATCAGCTCGCCATCGATATTCTCGAAGATGACCCTCGGGCTGTTCACTCGATACACGTCCTGCGCTTTCATCATCGTCGTCTCCAGCCTCACGGTGCGCACCTGCCCCCGATCGGGCACCCGCATCGCGCACCCTCGGGTCATCCCACCCGTGGAGCGGGTCAAAACCGCTTGACTGGCCGGCCTGCGCTCTCATGCCCTCGCGGCCCGACCGGTATTCTGTATGGCGTTCGCGGCGTCGGCCCCTTGTGGCCGCTGGCGTTGCGCGCGCCTCTCACCCTTGGTCATGCAGGGAACGTCGCCGCCGGCCACCATGGCGGGACGGGGCATGATATGTCATTCCGATGTAACTGACCAGCGTCCAAATACCAATCGGCCGGGGCTGTGCCGGGGAGGCACACCCACAACTGCAGTTCGCAATACCGTTGCCGATGCGCGACGGTTCAGCGACTATCCATACGGCCACGGTTCGGGCGCTCTGAGGATGGCGCCCAGCCTTCCCTGTACCGCTCATACTAGCACCCGCAAGGGCCACAATGCGAAGGGACTGTGAATAACCAGATTGATCGCGCGACCCCCCTCCGGGCGGCCGGCCGGGCCCGGGTAGCCCGCCGGGGATGATCGTATCCATCCAGTACTTGCGCGGTCTCGCCGCGTTCATGGTGCTGCTGAACCACGTGGCCTGGAAGCTCCAGCAGTCCGGGAGCCACCTGCTCGACGGCTTCGGCATCGGGGTCGCCGCGTGGATATCTTCTTTATCGTATCCGGCTTCATCATGTGTCACATCACCGCCGGCTCGCGCATCGATATTCGGGAGTTCCTCAGAATCGGTGCATTCGCATCCCTCCCCCTATACTGGATTTCACCACGGTCGCGCTCGGGATCTTCCTGATCGCTCCGGAGCGCGTGAACACCAGCGGCGGCGCCACGCACGTGCTCGCCTCCTATCTGCTGGTGCCGGTGACGGGCAAGCCCCTCGTCCAGGCAGGATGGACTCTCAGCTACGAGTTCTATTTCTACCTGGTGTTCGCCGTCGGACTCGCTGTTCGGCGCCCGGCCCGGCCCCCTGCTCGCCGCGCTGGGCAACTGGTCGCGCTGGTCGTGGGCTGGCACCTGGCATTGCCCTCGGATGCGACCGCATGGTCAGTTCCTGACCAGCAACCTGCCGCTGGAGTTCGTGGCCGGCATCGGCCTCTACGGCGCCTATCGGCTGCGCCTGGTGAGACGCCGCTGGATGGCGTGGCTGGGATGCTCGCGGCCGGGGTCCTGATCTTCGTCGCGGAGAATCAATCCGGGAGGATCGGAACTTCCCGAGCCCGGTGCGGGCGATCCGCTACTACGCCCGCCGGCGCTGCTGGTGTGCTGGGGCCTGGTGTCGCTCGAGCGGCCGATCGCCCGCCACCGGATCTCGCTGGCTGGAGCGCCGGCGACATTTCCTACTCTCGCCCCCATCTCTCCCACGTGTTCTTGATCAGCGCGTGCGGGCTGCTGCTGGCGCGCGTTTCGCTCCCTGAGCGGTGGGGAGGCTGGCTCCTGCCCGGCCTGCTGCTGGCGGCGGCCTCCTGGGCGCGGAGCCTGCTACCGCTGGATCGAGCTTCCCGCGCGCCGCGCCCTCCGCATGCGCCTCGGCTCGGGCGTGCGGCTCACGCCCGAGCTTCGCCACCCGGCCCCGGCGCGAGGCTGAACCGGGCTCGCGGGCTCAGCTGGAAACGCACCGACCCGAGCGCGCGGCAGCAAGGCATCCGTCCCGCGGAGCTGGTGTTGGATCGCGTCGCTGAGCATCGCCCAGGTGTAGTCGACCTCGGCTGGCGGCGGCCCAGCTTCGCCTCGGGAAGCGCGCCACCGCGCGCCGGAGCCGGGCCTGGAGCGCGCGAGGCGGCGCCGGGTCGCCGCCAGGCGGCTGGCGTGGTGTTTCGGACCGGCGGGCGCGGGAAGTTGTATTCCGGCGTCACCTCAGGCGGCTTGCCGGCGAGCCGCTCCTGGCCACGACCTCGTTCCAGCGCTCGCCAACGCTCAGACCAGCTCCCGCATGGAATGACCCTGGCCTCACCGTCAGTGGCGCCAGTTGCTCGACACCGTCCAGCACCCTCCAGCACCGCCGGACCGTGCCAGGCCCGGGCCCGGTAGGCGCGGTCGATCAGGATCGAGAATGCGTCGTCGTTCGGACATGCCGCTCCTCTCCGGGGTTGGGTCTGCTGCCGTCATTCGATCCGACCGCCTCGGGCGGGTCGCCGCGAAAGCGCTGGAACACGGCCGGGTCGTGCCCGGCACGATCAGGCGCGGGTCGGAGGCGATCCGCGTCATGCGCCCTGGGCCGCAAGGTTGGACGTCGAGTCGAGCGTTCGCGCGATCGGCCGGTGTCCAGGTTTTCGTAGAGATAGAGATTGTCGGAGGCGATCACCGCCGTGCCGTTCGCGGATCCGAACGCCCAGGTACGGCGAGGCGAAACGTTGTTGCCGGTGTGGCGGCGTATCCCGGGCAGGACTCCCGGGCGTCCCCTGGCGACGCGCTCACGTGCGCCCCGCCTTCATGAGGCCGGCGAGCACAGGCGGCATCCAGGAGTCGATCGCCGGATGGGCCGGCACCCCACCCGGCCCGACGTGGTAGTCGTACCTCGGCCTGATCCACACCCGCGCGGGGAACAGGTCCGCGCCGTCGAGGTGATCCCTAGTGGACGGGTGACGATGATGTCGCGATCGACTTGGGCGCGACCAAACCGCTCCAGCGCCTTCGGAGGGCTTCACGAAATCGGCCGCTTCCACGAGGTGACGAACTTCGGCCGAACCCGGGCATCCACCAGAACGCGCGCGCCGGTCGCCGGGACCCTCCGCCCAGGAGCCAGAACATCATCGCGATGTCGAGCGTGCGCGTGCCGCGTCGGCGCCACCACCAGGGCCCGCACCGCTGGAATCGTGGCGTAGCGGATCGCGTGGATGCGCCACACCGCGCTGCAGCCCCAGCGGCTGCAATGCGCCAGCCGCGGAATGGCGGCCGTGAGCCAGGCGCACGCGAGCGCGAGAAAGGCGAGCGCGGCGGCGAGAACCTGGCGGTGAGGCGAGACGCGGCGACATGCGGGCGAGAATGGTACGGTCGCGACGCGCCCGCCCCACGATCCCGCGGTCGTTCCTGGTCGACGCGTTATCGCGCGGCAGCCGAGTTTCCTCCCGGTTCACTCACTGGTCACCGTCCTTAGCCTGGCCTAGCTTGATGCGCGACACACGGGCCGTCGCGCCATCACCCTTCGCGAGGGAGACACCATGCGTCCAGCTGCGATGAACCTTGAACGAACGTCTCGAAGCGCTCGCTGCTCGCTGCTCGCCCTGTGGTCGGGAATACCGTTTATGGCCGGGATCGCCTCGCCCAGAGCCATGCTATCCGGTCACACCTGAATGGCCTCCTCGATCGACGGTAACCCCGTGGCAGCGGCGCCAACACCAGCCCCCGCCAGGCCAGGCGACCTGGCGCCCTCACGGCGGCCTGATCGGCAGCCCGGTTCACCTTCGCCCAGCCGCTGCCCGGTCTGGACCACGGCCGCCAGCCCATCACGCACACCTGACGATGTCAACAACCTGTGGTGCGGATCCGCCGCTGCAACGAACGTGGCGTGGCCCGGTGGGAACCCTGACTTCCAGCCGACGCTCGGCGAGCCCCGCGCCTCACTCGCAGGCGACGGCAGACCGTGTGCCGGCCGGCGATCCGTTCTTTCAGCGAGGCCGTTGCCACATGAGGCCGTGGGTCCCTCGCCCGCCGATGACCGCTGGTCCAGGTGGCTGGACCTGCTTCGACTCGACCGGGGGCGGGGCGGATGACCTCCACCTTCGGCGGCACGGCCATGCGCAGCCGCGCGGTCGCTGCCACGGCAAAGCATCGATTCTCTGCAGGCCGACCGGGCCTGGACCGCGGACAGCAACTGGCGCGTCGTGGCTGCGGCGAAGGTTCCGGGGTGAGCGGCGTGACAGCTTCACGATCGGGCCGGTGTGGTGACGCTCGAGGGCGCGCGACCTGGGCACGCTGCGCATCGAGGCGCGGCGGCACGGAGATCATCAGCGGACGGCAAGCGTGACTCCGTGATCATCATCACGCACCGACGACGCGCCCGGCCTGCGACGACCGGTGGCCGGCGCTGGTGATCAACGCGGCAAGGCGCAAGGTCAGCAACGCCAACTCGTGCGCCGGCGACTCAGCGGCGAGCGAGGGCGGCGATCGGCTTCTTACGGCGGCAGCACGACGACAACGACAACTCGGGCGTCCTGCGCTACGTGCGCATCGAGTACGCGGGCAAGGAGATCACGCCCAACAACGAGCTCAACTCGTTCACGAACAACGGCGATCGGCCGACGGCACGCACCGAGCGACTATCCTGCAGGCCTTCCAGCGGCGCCGACGACGGCTGGGAGGCGTTCGGCGGCACGGTGCACGCCGAAGCACCTGGTGCGGCATCGACGGCCGCGACGACGGCTTACGACTGGCAGCAGGGCTACCGCGGCAGGCGCCCAGTTCGTGATCATCCGCGGCGATCGCCGACCTGGCGCCGTCCGGCACGCAGTTCGGCGACAAGGCGATCGAGGCGGACAACAACGACGTCGCGCCGTTCGACTCAGACATGACGCATGTGCTCGGGCCGGTCGAACCCGATCGTCTACGAACTTCACGCTCGATCGGCGACCGCAGCCGCTCGGGCGCCGCGTTTCCCGGCTCGACGGCGGCGTCAACCTGCGCCGCGGCACGGCCGCGGTGTTCATGAACTCGATCGTCACGAACTTCAAGACCCGCGGTCTCGAAGATCGACGACGACGTGACGTGGAGTACCACTGCCGTGCGCTGAGCCGATGAGCGGCGCGGGCCGCTGTCACTCCGGCCGTCTACTGCAGCCCGCGCTGGGCGCGCGTGCCGGTCGGCGAGCGGCCAGCGTGCTGGTGCTGGGCAGCGCGCCCAACCCGTTCCGCACGCGACGTCGACCTGTCGCTCTGCACTGCCGCGCGCCGGGCCGCGTCAGGGTCGAGGTGTACTCGCGCGGACGGCCGCCGACGTCGCAGACGCTGCGCGAACGGCGAGATGCCGGCCGGCGCGCACACGCTCGCGTGGCACGCTGACGCGCGCACGCCGAGCGGCGTCTACTCTCTACCGCGTGCTCGCCGAACGGCAGCCGACTCCGGCAAGCTGGTCCGCGTTGACTGAACCCGCACCACTGGCGCGGACCGGAGGTCGCATCCGATGGGCCGAGCCCTCCCGTCGCGATTCCCCGTCCGCGCGCATGGCCGCGTGTGGTGCTGCGGCGGCGCTCTCGTGAGCGCCGCGCTCGTGGCACGCGTTCCTCGCCTGCCGGGCATGCGGCGGCAGCGGCCGCGTCCAGGGCAAGGTGATCGCCAGCGACACCGGCGAGCCGATCGGCTATCGCCGACCTCGCTGCTGGTGCCGGCGGACACCACGCGTGCCAAGGTCGGCGGCTCTCGAACGCCGACGGCACGTTCCTGCTCGAGGCGCCCGCCGGGCCACTACGCGCTGCAGGTGCCGCGCGATGTCGTACGCGGCGCAAGCGCATCGAGGGCGTGGTCGCTGGGCGAGGGGCAAGCTGCTGCCGCTCAACGCCACGCTGCGTCCCGAGGCGATCCAGCAGCAGGAGATCGTGGTCGAGGCCAAGGCGAAGACCAACACCGAGGCCTGCAGCTCGCCGCCCGCAAGCAAGGCGCGCGGCGGTCGGGCGACGCGGTGAGCGCCGAGCAGATGCGCCGCTCGCCCGACAAGGACGCCGGCGACGTGCTGCGGCGCGTCACCGGGCTCTCGGTCTCGGACGGCCGCTACGTGTTCGTGCGCGGCCTGGGCGAGCGCTACAGCTCGACCGAGGTGGACGGCGTGCGCATCGCGAGCCCCGAGCCGAACAAGCGCGTGGTGCCGATGGACCTCGTTCCCGGCCGCGCTGCTCGAGAACATCAGGTGCAGAAGACCTACACCGCCGACCGCCCGGCGAGTTCGGCGGCGGCGACGTGCAGGTGCATACCCGGCGACTTCCCGGCGGGCCAGCCTGTGGTCGCTTCTCGGCCTCGCAGGGCTACGCGCCGGGCGTGACCGGCGCCACGCCGCCAGACCTACGCCTCCGCCGGACGCGGACCGATGGGGATTCGGATCGAGCGGGCGGGCATCCCTCGAGTCGTCAACCAGATCGCGGGCGACCGTCCGCTCAGTGAGGGCAGCGGCCTCGGCTTCCCGGCCGCCACGCTCCAGGAGGTCGAGAAGCGCGTTCGCCAACGTGTGGACGCCGGCCGGCGCCCGCATACCATCCCGAACGGCCGCTACACCGCGACCTACGGCGACCAGGTCACGCTGTTCGGCCACTCGCTCGGGATCGTGAGCGCGGGCAGCATGTCGCGCGCCGTTCGACCACCGCGACGAGATCCAGCGCGAGTTCAAGAACGCGGCACGGCGACTCGCAGGACGACTACCAGTGTCGAGCGCTTCACGGAGTCGGCCCAGCTGGGGGCCAACGCGAGCGCTGAGCTACCGGCCTGTCGCCCGGCCACCAGGCTGCACCTGCGCGGATTCTTCACCAACAGCGCCGACGACGAGGTGCGCAGTACGAGGGCGCCGACATGTACGGGCGACCTGCTCTACCGGCGCAGCACGAGGCTGCTCTACGTCCAGCGCAGCATCCTGTCGGGCTCGCTCGAGGGTCAGGACGACTTCGCCAGCCTGGGCAACGCGAGCCTGGCGGGCGGTCTCACGCGCTCCCGCGGCGCCGCCAGCAGCCGGACCGGCGGGAGAGCATGTACGCATCCGCGGTGCCGATCGACGACCGAATCCCGGCTACTGGGGCTCGCCGACCGGCCGGCGCGAGTACGGCGACCTCGAACGGGACGACGGGTGGGGCGGCCAGCCTCAAGGCCAGCTCCCCCTACCAGCCGGAGCGACATGGGCGAACGGCAAGCTGCTGCTGGGCTTCAATCGCGACACCAAGCGGCGCGGAACTCTACCGGCGGCTTCGACTTCATTCCCCGGGCAGTACGGCTCCGGACGCCGCGCCCGAATCGGTCACGACAAGGTCGAGCGAGGCCACGCCTGGCGGTGGACAACTACCGGCGCGCAGCCAGTACAGGTCGAGGCGGTCCACATGAGCGTGGACATGCCGCTCGGCCGGCAGGTGCGGTCCAACTTCGGCATACGCCGCGAGCGCGGCCAGCAGACGTGTCGAGCCACGACCCGTTCGATCCGTCGATCGTGACCTCCGGAGGGTACGCCTCGACAACAGCCGACTGGTCTGGCGGGCGCCAACGTGACCCGGTCGGTATGGCGCGCCATCAACCTGCGCGGCGGCGCGCGAGCCGCACGCTGCCACCCGGCCGGACTCGACGAGCTTCCCCGAGCCCGACGCTCGACTACGTGGGCGGCTGCAGCGCTCGGCAACCCGCGGTCTCCAGCGCGGCACGCTCGAGAGCTACGACCTGCGCCTGGAAGGGTTCCCGAGCGGCACCGAGGTGCTGGCAGCAATACGTAACTGAACGAAGTAATACAT
>ERZ1370068.821-contig-10752_pt1 | contig 29233 bp, 36 predicted proteins | sample MGYA00561227_ERZ1370068 | MGnify/ENA primary metagenome ERZ1370068 (study PRJEB38410, sample SAMEA6850437) | metagenome | study: Metagenomic assessment of the ecological functions of the soil: analysis of the soil microbiota associated with the...
GGTAGTACTTCGTTCAGTTACACGTATTGCTCGACACGCGGCTGGTCCACGGCCCCAGCGCGAGGATTTGACGGCGTCGGCGGCAAGCGGCTCGCCGCTCACCTGCGCCGCGAGCCATACCGTCGCGCACCGTCGCCCTCGACCACGCCCAGGCGGAAGGTGGCCTTTCGCGCGCGCGCGGCGTCCAGTAGCGCCGTGGTGAAGCTGCGCGGGATGCACCTGCGCGGTGGTCTCGGTGGTGCCGAGCTGCGCCCGGCGACGATGGCGATGCCCGTACCATCCAGTCCGGGCGCCGGCATCCGGTGGCCGCCGCGCGCTGCGCCACCCTCGCGCGCGGCGAGCATGAAGCGTCTCCATGCGCCGGTAGCCGTAGTCGGCGCCGAGCGTCCGGGCCAGCTCGGCATGGAGCGCGAAAGCTCGCGCGGGCCAGCGGGGCCCAGCGTGGCGGCTGTCGCACCAGTCGAGCGCAAGAAGCCGCCGGACTTAAAGCCTCGAGGCGGCGCAAGCCACCCCGGTGCGCTCCACCACGGTGACCCGGCGCATCCCGCGCTCGGCGAGGAAATAGGCGACGGCGGCGCTCACGACCCGGCGCGCCGCAGACCCACGACATGATGGAGCGGCAGCGGCATGCTCGGCTACGGCACCCCGGCAAGGCGCCAGGTCGGTGAGTGCCGAGCGGCACCCACAGCTTCTGGATCACCTGCCCGCTGGCTTCGGGCCCGGGTCGGGGGCGCGACCAGGCGTCGGCGAGCAGGACGGTCGAGGCAAGGAGGACGGTCGAGCGCGCGAGTCGAATCCCCATGTCCATCCCTCCCTCGAGGCGGTCCGATCATAGCGCATTCGCCCCGGGATTGTCTATCCCTCTCCGGTATGGAATTCGGCCTGTTCTTCCTCATGCAGCGCGACGAGCAGTGGAGCGAGCGGGCGGTCGTACGACTCGAGCGCTCGAGCAGATGCTGGCCGCCGAGGCGCTCGGCTATTCCTCGGTCTGGATCGCCGAGCACCACTTCAACGACTACGGCCTCCTGCCCGGTCCCGCCGGTGCTGGCCGCGTTCCTCGCCGCCCGCACCGCGCACGCTGCGGCTCGGCATGGGCGTGAGCCTGCTGCCGCTGCACCACCCGGTGGACCTGGCCGAGCAGCTCGCGGTGCTGGACGTGGTGAGCGGGGGCCGGCTCGACGTGGGCATCGGCCGCGGCGGCACGCTGCAGGACTACCAGACCTTCCAGTCCGACCGCGAAGACAGCCGCGCTCGCGTCGAGGAAGGCATCGCGCTGATGCAGCAGTGCTGGAGCGGCGCGCCCGTTCGATTTCAGGGCCGCTTCCACTCGGCCGAGCGGCCTCACGTGCGCCCGCGCCCCGCGCAGCGACCGCATCCGCCGCTCTTCATCGCCGCCAACAGCGAGGACAGCGTGCGCTCGGCCGCGCTGCCTCGGATTGCCCACGCAGTCCTCGTTCTTCGTGCCGGTGGACGAGCTGCGGCGACGCCACGACGTCTATCCGCGAGGCGCTGCCGCCGCGGGCCGCACGGCGGCGCGAGATCGAGGCCCTCGAGCGCCGATCCTGGGGATGCGGGTGGTGCACGTCGCGCCCGACCGCGGCGAGGCCCTGCGAGGCCGCGGAGCCGCCTTCATGGGCTATCAGCGCAAGATGGCGATCCTGCGCTCGGACGCCACCGGCGGCACCGTCCCCAACTCCTTCGACCGCTCGCTCCTGCGCCTGCGCTCCTTCCAGAGCTATCTGGACGACGGCTGGCCCTCGTCGGCACGCCGGGCGAGGTGCGGGACGGGCTGCAGGCCTATCTCCACGCCAGCGGCTACCAGCGGGTGCTGCTGCTGATGGCGCTGCCGGGACTCGACACCCGGCACGCGCTTCGCTCCATGCGGCTCTTCGCCTCCGACGTGGCCCCGGCGCTCGCGCGCGATCTCCAGCGCGCGTAGCCATGCGCAATGGGAAGCGTGCGAAGCCCACGACCACGAAGCTTGAACCCGAGCTCGCCGCCGCCCGGAGATCCCTGAGGAACGAAGCCTCCAAGCGTCGCGACCTGAGAAGCACCTGGCGGGGAGCCTGGAGCGGGAGAAAGCGACCGGCGAGATCCTTCGCGTGATCAGCAGCACTCACACCGACGCGCAGCTGGTGTTCGACACCATCGTCCAGAGCGCCGTGCGACTCTGCGAACGCGGCCACTGCCGCCGTGTTCCGCACCGACGGCACGATGCTGTACCACCCGGCGAACTATGGCAGCTCTCCTGAAGCGCTGGCCGCCACGCGGGCCCGGTACCCCGGACGCTGACATGGAAACCGCGCCAGGGATCGCAATGCTGACGCGGTCAGTTCTCGAGATCCCGGACATCGAGGATCCCTCGGCGATCGAGTTCGCGCGGCAACAGGGACGACGGCTGGGATTCCGGAGCGTGCTCACGGTTCCTATGCTGCTCGAGGGCGAGGCCATCGGCGCCATCATCGTGACACGACGGGAGGCGGGTCGGTTTTCCGAGGCCGAACTGGAGCTCCTGAAGACCTTCGCCGACCAGGCCGTCATCGCCATCGAGAACGTTCCGGCCTGTTCACCGAGCTGCAGGAGAAGAATCGCGCTGACCGATGCCCATGCGCAAGTCACCGAAGCCCTGGAGCAACAGACGGCGACGAGCCGAATCCTCAGCGTCATCAGCAGTTCACCCACCGACGTCGAGCCCGTCTTCAGGACGATACTGACCAGCGCGAATCGTCTGTGTGAGGCCAGCTTCTCCATCCTCTTCCTCTGGATGGCGAGGTGCGCGACCGCGGCGGCCATCCGAGAATGTGTCACCGCGGTTCGCCGACCTTCTTCGGACGGCGCGCGCCCTGCCGCGAGCGGGTGGGAGCCCGGTCGCACTGGCGGCGCTGGAGCGCCGCGTGGTCCACGTGGCCGACGTCCTGGCCGACACCGCGATTCTCTCCGGCGAACGTGCCGTCACACTCGATCGAGGGTGCGCGCAGCATCTTGTCGGTGCCGATGCTCCGTGACGGCCAGCCTTGTCGGCGTTCTCAACACCTGGCGCCTGCAGCCCATGGCCTTCACCGACAAACAGATCGAGCTGCTGAAGACCTTCGCCGACCAGGCCGTCATCGCCATCGAGAACGTGCGGCTGTTCACCGAGCTGCAGGAGAAGAACGACGCGCTTGACCGCACGCCCACGCGCAAGTGACCGAGGCGCTGGAGCAGCAGACGGCGACGAGCTGAGATCCTGCGCGTGATCAGCCAGCTCGCAGACCGACGTGCAGCCGGTCTTCGACACGATCGTCAGAAGCGCCGTGAGGTTGTGCGACGGACTCTTCAGCGCGCTCTATCAGTTCGACGGCGAGCTGATCCATCAGGTCGCCCAGCACAACTTCACCCCCGAAGCCCTCGAGGCGGTGCACCGCATATACCCGACGCGCCCAGCCCGGGCCCTGGGGACAGGCGCGAGCGATCCTCGAGCGCGCGGTTGTCCACATACCGGACGTCGAGGTCGATCCGGAGTACCAGCATCAAGCACTGTCCCGCGCGATCGGCCATCGAAGCAGCCTCTCCGTCCCGATGCTGCGGGAAGGCGCTCCCATCGGCGTCATCTGTGGTGGCGCGCGCCGAGCCCGGGCCGTTCTCGGATAGCGAGATCGAGCTGCTGAAGACCTTCGCCGACCAGGCCGTCATCGCCGTCGAGAACGTGCGGCTGTTCAAGGAGCTGCAGGCCCGGACGGGCGAGCTGACCCAGTCGGTCGAGAAGCTGACGGCGCTGGGCGAGGTCAGCTGGGCGGTGCAGCTCGACGCTGGACGTCGAGACGGTGCTCGACACGATCGTCTCCCGGGCCAGCCAGCTGGCCGGCGCCGCCGGCTGCTCGATCTACGAGTACGACGCAGGCGCCGAGCGGTTCGAGCTGCGCGCCACCCACAACTACGACGCGGAGTTCGTCGAGGCGCTCCGGGCGGTGCCGCTCCGGAAGGGCGAAGGGCTCATGGGGCGGGCGGCCGAGATGCGCGAGCCCATCCAGGTCCCCGACATCACCCAGCCCGGGGCCTACCAGAGCAGCGTCCGGGACACGCTCATCCGGTTCGGCTACCGGGCGCTCCTCGCCGTGCCCCTGCTCCGCGAGGACCAGATCATCGGCAGCCTGTCCTTCAACCGGAAGGCGCCCGGCGAGTTTCCCCCGAGGTCGTGGACGTCCTGAAGACGTTCGCTACCCAGTCGGCCCTGGCCATCCAGAACGCCCGCCTCTTCCGTGAGATCGCCGACAAGAGCGCGCCAGCTCGAGGCGGCCAGCCGTCACAAGTCGGAGTTTCTCGCCAACATGTCGCCACGAGCTGCGCACGCCCGCTGAACGCCATCATCGGCTTCTCCGGAGGTGTTGACCGAGCGCATGTTCGGTGAGCTCAACGAGAAGCAGGACGAGTACCTGAAGGATATCCACGCTTCCGGCCAGCACTTGCTCTCCCTGATCAACGACATCCTCGATCTCTCGAAGATCGAGGCGGGGCGCATGGAGCTGGAGCGGTCGGCGTTCGATCTCCCGAGCGCGATCGAGAACGCGCTCATCCTGGTGCGAGAGCGGGCGAGCCGGCGCGGGATCAGCGCTGGGCAGCATCATCGACGAGCGGCTAGGCGCGATCGACGGCGACGAGCGGAAGGTGAAGCAGGTGCTATTGAACCTGCTGTCCAATGCCTTGAAGTTCACGCCGGAGGGGGACGGATCGACGTCGGCGCACGCCTGACGACCATGTGGCCGAGGTGTCCGTCGCGGACACCGGCATCGGGATCGCGCCGGCGGATCAGGAAGCGGTGTTCGAGGAATTCCGGCAGGTGGGGACGGCGGACAAGAAGGCGGAGGGTACGGGGCTGGGGCTGCGCCCTCTCACGGAAATTCATCGAGCTCCACGGCGGAAAGATCTGGGTGGAGAGCCAGCTCGGGCGCCGGCTCGACGTTCAGGTTCACGCTGCCGCTGCGGCGATGAGCGCCAGCGCGCGTAGTCACTCCGGGAAATGGCGCTCGACAAGGGCGCGAACTCGGCGGCCGGTACCACGCCGCCCAGCAGTTCGCCCGACTCGGGAAATAGGGCCGGCTCAGCGTGGTGCCATCGATGAGCCAGAAGGTGAGCCAGTAGCGCGGCTCCCCCGCCCCGTGGGGAGATGGCCGCCGAACCGGGGCGCGCACGATCAGGCTCACGAGGGCCTCGACGTCCGCAGCCTCGGCGATGGTGGCGCGAATCCTCACCTCCGATGCGGCCGCTTCGCTGCGCTGCACGTCGATGGCCCGCACCTTGCCGCCGATGTCGAAGAGGTCACGACCCATCCGGGCGCGCGGATTTCGCCAGGCCTGGTAGAGGAAGATCCGATCCTTCCACACCGCGGCTGAGCCGGAAGTCCGTCGCGTAGCCGCGGACGGCATGGATCCGCGTCCCCGCCGGCATGAAGGCCGCGCCCGCGTCGATCCCGTAAGGACATCCGCGGGAGTCCTCGCCGAACGAGCACGTGACCACGCCGAACTCGGGCCCGAGGTCGCCTCCGCTCCAGCGGGCCGGCCCAGCCCTCGGCCCACCGGACATAGTCGACGCCATCGAAGGAGATGTAGTCGAAGAGACTCTGGCGTCCGCGCGGACGGCCGGCAGGGCGAGCACCACGAGGGCGAGCGCGGCGAGACCGCGACGGATCAGGGGACATCGCTCCTCCCGCGATCTGCGGGAGGAGAAAGACCTCGCTATCGGGCGCGATGGGCTCCAGCAGCGAGTCCTGGTAGATCTGGCCGTCGATGGCTACCGCCACCCCGTCATCGAGGTGGCGGCGGAGGTCCGGATGCAGCGCGCCGAGCTGATCGAAGAGCTGCTTCACCGACGAGACCGCAAGCTGAAACTCGGTGATGCCCCCGTGAGCTGGGCCAGGTTGCCGATCAGCACCACCTTCGCCATGCCCGATCTCAGACCTTGGCGAGGCCCTTGTCCTTGAGCGCCTTCAGCACCTTGGGCGGCGACATCGGCAGCTCGGTGAAGCGGATGCCGGTGGCGGCCTCCATGGCATTGGCGATGGCTCCCAGCGGCGGGACGATGGGCGTCTCGCCGACGCCGCGCACCCCGTACGGATGCTTCGGGGTTGGCCACCTCGACCAGGATGGCGTCGATCATCGGCACGTCCGAGGCCACCGGCATGCGGTAGTCGAGGAAGCCCGCATTCTGCAGCTTGCCGTCGGCGCCGTAGATGTACTCCTCGTTCAGCGCCCAGCCGATCCCCTGCACCGCGCCGCCCTGATACTGGCCCTCGACGTAGGCCGGGTGCAGCGCCCGGCCCGCGTCCTGGGCCACGGTGTAGCGCAGGATGGTGGTCGCGCCCGGTCTCCGGATCCACCTCGAGATCGACCAGGTGGGTGCCGAAGCTCGGCCCCGCGCCCTGGGCATTGATGCGGCCGACGCCGCCGATGGGCCCGCCGGTCTTGCCGGCCACCTTGGCGAAGTCCACCACCGACATCGGCTTGACCTTCTCGGCCAGCGCGCCGAGCGGCTCGCACGTGGCCCTCCGAGAACTCGACCTGGTCCGGCTTGGCCTCCCACAGCTTGCAGGCGCGCGCGCAGAGATCCGCCTTGATCTGCTTGGCCGCCTCCACGATGGCCATGGAGCCCGAGAAGGCCGAGCGGCTGCCGCCGGTGAGGAAGTTGAAGCCCAGCGAGCCGGTGTCGCCGATGATGGGGCGCACCTTGTCGTAGGGGACGCCCAGCTCGTCCGCGGCCACCGCGGCCAGCGAGGCGCGCAGCCCGCCGATATCGGGCGTGCCCGCCATCAGCGAGACCGTGCCGTCCTCGTTCACCGTCAGCGAGACGCAGGTCTCGCCGCCGATGTTGAACCAGAAGCCGGAGGCCACCCGCGGCCCTGCCACTTCCGGAGCGGCGCATTCCAGTGCTCGCTCTTCTTGATCGCGTTCAGCGTCTCCTCGAGCCCGATGGGGCCGAACTTGGGGCCGTAGGCGGCCTTGGTGCCCTCGTGCGCCGCGTTCTGCATGCGGAGATCGATGGGGTCGATGTCGAGCTTCTTGGCGATCTCGTCCACCACGCTCTCGACCGCGTACTCCGAGATCGGCGCGCCGGGCGCCCGATACGCCGCCACCTTCGGCCGATTCGACACCACGTCGTAGCCGATCACGTACACGTGCTCGATGTCGTAGGGCGCGTAGGCGCACATGGTGCCGGGCTGCACCGGCGAGCCCTGGAAGGCACCCGCCTGGTATTTGAGCTCCGCGAAGCCGGCCACGAACTTGCCGCTCCTTGGTCGCGCCCATCTTGACTCGCACGGTGGCGCCGGAGGTCGGGCCGGAGGCCTTGAACACCTCCTCGCGCGACATGACCATCTTCACCGGGCGATTGGCCTTCCGGGACAGCGCGATGGCCAGCGGCTCGAGGTAAACCACCGTCTTGCCGCCGAAGCCGCCGCCGATCTCGGTGGCGGTGACGCGGACCTTGCCGATGTCCAGCCCGAGCAGCCGGGCGCAGTGGGCGCGCACGATGAAGTGGCCCTGGGTGGTGGTCCAGACCTCGGCGGAGCCATCCTCGGAGACGGTGGCGAGGGCCGCATGCGGCTCGATATAGCCCTGGTGTACCGGCGCGGTCTTGAACTCGCGCTCGACGATGATGTCGGCCAGCTTGAAGCCGGCTTCCACGTCGCCCTGCTTGACCTCCGACCCGCTTGGCGATGTTCGAGGGCTTCTCGGGCCTGGGCTCGACTCCCGCCGTGAAGAGGTCGTCGTGGAGGAGGGGGCGTCGGGGCGCATGGCCTCGACCACGTCGATCACGTGCGGCAGCACCTCGTACTTCACGTCGATGAGCTTGACCGCGCGCCGGGCGATGGCGGTGCTGGTGGCGGCCACCGCGGCCACCGCGTGCCCCTCGTATAGCGCCTTCTCGCGGGCCATGACGTTCCGCACCACGTCCTTGTAGTTCATCATCATCTCGCCGGCGGGGATGAACTCCGACGGCTGGTCGGGGAAATCGTCCCGGGTCACCACGGCCTTCACGCCGGGCAGCGCCTCCGCTTTCGAGGTGTCGATCGAGACGATGCGGGCATGCGGGTGCGGGCTCCGCAGCACTCGGCCGATGAGCTGGCCGGCCAGGTTGAAGTCGGCGCCGAAGCGGGCGCGACCGGTGACTTTGTCCAGTCCGTCCGGGCGGACGGTGCGGGTACCGACGACGTGCTGCCCATTCGCCTGGGAATGCCCATTCGTCTCGGCCATGATCTATCCCTTTCTCATTGCCGCGGCCGTGTCCATCACCGCGGTCACGATCTTGTCATACCCGGTGCATCGGCAGAGGTTGCCGGCCAGCCAGTAGCGCACCTCGTGCTCGGTCGGGCTGGTCGTTCGCTCGAGAAGCGCCTTGCTCGCCACCAGAAAGCCCGGGTGCAGATGCCGCACTGGAGCGCGGCGCTTTCCAGGAACCGCTTCTGAAGCGGATGCAGCGTCTCGCCCTTGGCCATGCCCTCGATGGTCTCGACCGATCGCCCGCCCACCTCGCAGCCCAGCACGAGGCAGGAGCAGACCAGCCGGCCGTCGAGCATCACGCTGCAGGCGCCGCAGTCCCCGGAGGAGCAGCCTTCCTTGCTGCCGGTGAGATTCAGCGTGTCGCGGAGCACGTCGAGGAGGGTGTCCTCCGTCTCGCAGAGGAACTCGACCGGGTCTCCGTTCACCTTCGCCCCGATATGGTGCTTGGCCATCAGCTTCGTCCTCGCTCGGTCCAGCGCGATCAGTGCGGCTCGCCGCGTCAGCACGGCCGCCACGTCGATGCGGAACTCGGTAGTGCCTCGCTTGTCGTCAATGGGCCGGCAGACCGCCCGCGCGGCTGCCTCGAGCCGGTCCTGCGCCGGCTTGTCCAGCCGGCTCCCGATGATGGCCTGGGCCGCCTCGGGCACCAGCAGCACCCGCGCCGCCGACTGCGCCCAGGCTCACCCGCGCCGCGGTGATGGTCCCCCGCCATCGAGCGTGAGGCTCACCCCGGCGCCCACCACGGCAATATCCATCTCGGTACGGGGAATGAAACGGAGGTAGGCGTCGCTGGAGCGCGGCGGGCGGGGCGGCAGGAGAAAGGACACCACGATCTCGCCCTTGGTGAGCGCGAGCTTGCGGGGCCCCAGCATGACGTCCTCGACCGGCAGGTCCCGCTTGCCCTTGGGGCCGGCCAGAGTGGCCATTGCCCCCGCCGCGATGAGCGCGGGCACGCTGTCGGCCGCGGGAGAGCCATTGCAGAGATTGCCCCCAGCGTGGCCCGGCCCTGCACCTGGGTGGAGCCGATGAGGTTCGCCGCCTCTACCACGCCCGGCCAGGCCTTCTTGAGCCGCGCATGCTCTTTGAGCTCGGCGCCCGTCACCGCGGCGCCGATGCGCCAGCCGCCCTTTTCCTCAGTGATCGCGCGCGTCTCGGCGATCTTCTTGATGTCGACGATGAGCTCGGATCCACCACGTCCGCGCGCATCTGGACCAGGAGATCGGTGCCCCCGCCAGTACCCGTGCCTCGCCCGTCGCGCTCGCGAGAAGCGCGACCGCTCCTTCCACCGACTCTGGTGCCTCGTATCGCATCAGTCCTGGTCTCCCCTGTGTCGTGGCTGCTGACCGCTTCACTATACTTCAGAGAACATCGTTCACGCACCCACCCCTCGCATCAGCCCCGCGCACCGGTCCAGCACCGGCAGCACCTCATCCGCGCCCGCGGGCGTCAGGTTGAACACCACCCGCGCCACCCCGGCATCGCGATACCGCTTCACGAGATCGGCGTCCTCGACCACACCGAAGATCGTGATCGGGAGCGTGGCCGGGTCGCGGCCCGCTTCGGTGGCGAGCTTGCGGAAATCTGGCAGGAGCCCGAGCACGTCGCCATAGGCCGGCCGGCGCGCATGGGGGACCCAGCCGTCCCCGAAGGCGATGGCCCGCCGCGCGCCGTGGGGATAGGCGCCGCCCACGATCACCGGCGGGTGGGGCTTCTGCACGGGCTTGGGCCAGGTCATCATCGGGGGAAGTTGACGAACTCGCCCTGATACTCCGGCTTGGACTTCGTCCAGATCGCCTTCATGGCCTCGACCCGCTCCCGCATCACCCGGAAGCGCGACTCGAACTCCGTCCCGTGATCCGCCATCTCCTCCGCATTCCAGCCCGCGCCGATGCCGAAGAGAAAGCGCCCGCCGGAGATCTGGTCGAGACTTGCCACCGCCTTGGCGGTCTGGATGGGATCGCGCTGGACCACGAGGCAGACCCCGGTGGCGACCTGGAGGCGCCGGGTGGCCGCGGCGGCGGCGGCGAGCGTCACGAACGGGTCCATGACGTCGTAGTACTTCTTCGGCAGGTCCCCGCCCTGCGGGAACGGCGTGCGGCGCGAGAGCGGGATATGCGAGTGCTCGGGCGCCCAGAGCGAGCCGAACTCCCGCTCCTCGAGCGCGCGCCCCAGCTCGACCGGACCCATCGAGTAGTCCGTGAAGAAGATCGCCGCGCCGAAGTCCATGGTCTCTCCCCTCTCCGATCTAGGAGATGCGCCAGCTCTTGTCGACGTAACGGTGTCGGCCGAGCGTGGTCGCCTGGAGGGCGGCCGAATAGCCACTCGCTTCGACCAGATGGACCCGCGTCTCCGCCACCGTCCGCTCCGGGTCCGGCCCGCCCTCCATGGCCTCGGCCAGGACGCGCCCGTCGAGACCACTGCCACCCTCGATCCCGAGCAGGGAGAGAATGGTCGGCGCCAGGTCCACATTGCCGGTGGGCGTCCGCACCGTGACGCCCCGCTTGAAGCTGGCGCCCCACGCCAGGCCGGCATTCCGGATATTCCAGGGGCTCATGCTGCCGTGGTCGCTGAAATAGGGCGCGGCACCGCCGCTGACGTGGGCCAGATCCGAGCCGGGCACGCCGAACGCGTTCGGCCGCGAGCCCCAGGGAAACGTGAGCACGAGATCGGGGCTCCGTCCGAGTCCGCCGTCGCGGGGCTTGCCATGTGAATCGCCTCGAGGGCGAACGTCCCTCCACCGCTCCCCGCGGGTCGCCGGGCGCCCGGCCCGCCGTGAATACCACGCCGCCCCACTCGCGCGACTGGGCGAAGCGCGCGATTGCGGCGATACGCTCGCGCTCACGGCCTTCGACGTGCAGCCCCACCGCCTGCCCGCTGCTGGCCAGCACCACGTCGGCGGAGTCGGCCGAGGCCTGAGCCCCGCCTCGACCAGCTCCCGGCCCACGTCCACCCCGGCGGTATTGGTGGTGAAGCCGTGATCCGAAGCGACGAGGACGTCGGCCGAGGCGGTCAGGCCCAGCGCGTCCATGACGGCGAGCACGCGCGCGATCTCCGCGTCGTCGTGCTGGAGCGCCGCGCGGCCGGCGGGCGACCCACCCCGTGCGTGTGCTGGCTATGGTCCGGCTCCGTCAGCCAGTTGATCACCACGTCGGGGGCGAGCTCGGGGAGCACGTACTCGCGCAGCACACGCTGCGTCCACGCCACCGCCTCGTCGTAGCGGTCGGACCCGGCCTTGGGCGGCGCGGGCCCGAACTTGGCGAGCACGGCCGCGTTCACGTCGGACGGATACGCCACCGTGCGGCCCGGGTCCAGGTAGCCGTTGACGAGCACGCCCACGCCGGCCGGCGCCCGCGGATTGAGGAGAAACGCGCTGCCGGTGGAGCCCGAGCTGACGGCGACGAGCCGGAGGCCATGCGCATGGAGTCGCTCGGCCAGGGTGGGCGCCAGCAGCAGCCGCCCGCCGGTGGCCTCGTCTAGCCGCATCAGGTTTCGGACATTGCCCGTGTCCAGGGCGTGCTGCCGGTCGACCGCGGGCATGTAGATCCGGTTGCCGACGATGCCATTGGTGCCGGGCTGGCTTCCCGTCGCGATGGCCGCGGCATTGACCCGGGTGACCGTGGGAAACACCGCGTGGCTGCTCGCGAACTCGACCCCCTCGGCCCGCAGCCGAAAAAGCGTCGGCGTATCCTCGGCGCTGATGGCGTCCGGCCGGAGCCCGTCCACCACGAAGACGATGATGAACCGCTTACCCGTTGGCATCGCTCGGTGACTATACTCCCAGAGAGAGTTCGAAAGGAGCCACGCATGCCACACGGCAAGATATATGGAAACGTCACGGAGACGGTGGGCGGCACCCCGCTCATCTACCTCAACCGCCTCGCCGCCGGCCTTCCCGCGCGCGTCGCCATCAAGCACGAGGGCTTCAACCCGTTCAACTCCGTCAAGGACCGCATCGGCTACGCCATGATCAAGGACGCCATCGACCGCGGCCGGCTCAAGCCCGGCATGATCATCGTCGAGCCCACCAGCGGCAATACCGGCATCGGGCTCGCCTACGTGGCGGCCGCGCTGGGCTACCGGTGCATCTTCACCATGCCGGACACCATGACGGTGGAGCGGCGAGACATGCTGCGCGCGCTCGGCTGCAAGGTGGTGCTCACCGAGGGCCTCAAGGGCATGAAGGCCTCCATCGCGCGGGCGGAAGAGATCGCCGGGCGGCTGGGCGACCGCGCCTGGATCCCGCGGCAATTCGAGAATCCCGCCAATCCGGCCATCCACTACCAGACCACGGGCCCGGAGATCTGGGCGGACACCGGCGGCAAGGTGGACATCTTCGTGGCCGGGGTGGGCACCGGCGGCACCATCACCGGCGCGGGCCGGTTCCTGCGCGAGAAGAAGCCGGACATCCGCATCGTCTGCGTGGAGCCGGCGGAGAGCCCCGTGATCTCGGGCGGCAACCCCTCGCCGCACAAGCAGCAGGGCATCGGCGCGGGCTTCATCCCCGACAACCTCGACCGGAAGATCTACGATGAGGTCGCGACCGTCACCACCGCCGATGCCATCGTCACCACCCGGCGCCTGGCGCGCGAGGAAGCCATTTTCGCCGGCATCTCCTCCGGCTCGATCACCTGGGCGGCGCTGCAGGTCGCCGCGCGGCCGGAGAACCGCGGAAGCTCATCGTGTCCATCGTCTGCGACTTCGGCGAGCGCTACCTCTCCAATCCCGTCTTCGGAGCTGCCGGAGGCGGACTACTCGGACCTGGAGGCGGCTATCGGCGCTTAGGCGCGGTGAGCGAGCCCAGCTCGGAGGTCAGCAGGGCGAGGAAGGCCCGGCCCGCCGCCGACAGCTCGCGCGTGCGCCGGTGGATCACGCCGATGGGCCGGTAGAAGGGCCCTCGGCCGGCGGCCGGGCCACCAGGTGCGCGCGCGCATCTCGGCGACCAGCGTGGGCGCGGGCAGGAGCGAGAGGCCGAGGCCCGCCTCCACCGACCGCTTGATGGTCTCGATATTGTCGAGCTCCATCGTGTAGCTCACGCGCACGCCGTGGCGGCGCAGCAGGCTGTCGATCAGGCGGCGCGTGGGGATGTCGCGGTCGAAGCCGATGAACGGCTGCGCCGTCGAGGGCGGCGAGCGGGCAGCGGGCGCGCCGCGCGATGGGATGGCTGGGCGGCGCGCGATCACCAGCTCGTCGTGGCCCAGCGGCACCACCACGAGCCTGCGGCCGGCGCGTCGGCACCGCCACGATGCCGAAATCGACCTCGCCGTCCGAGACAGGCCGCGTACACCTCGTTGGTGCGCCGGTACGAGAGCCGCACGTTGACCTCGGGATGGTCGGCCAGGCAGCGCTTGATGGCCGGCGGCAGGGTGTGGAGCCCCACGCTGTAGACCGTCGCCACCCGCACCGTGCCCGCCACCACGTCCGGCCGCGCGCGCAGCCGCTGCTCGAGCGCGCCCAGTCCGCTCGAGCAGCGGCTTCACCTCGTCGTAGAGCAGCCGCCCCGCATCGGTGGCGCGCGCGCCGATGCGCGGCGCGCGCTCGATCAGCCGCCGCCCGTAGCGGCGCTCGAGCGCGCTGAGCTGCTGGCTCACCGCGGACTGCGAGACCAGGTTCAGCCGGGCCGCGCGGGAGAGGCTGCCCGTCTCCACCAGGTCGCAGAAGGTCTTGAGGGTCTCCAGGTGCATCGCGATTCATAAGTTACACTTACTCGCCGTGAAAGGCGAATGCATGTGACTAATGAAAGGCCGGCGCCCACACTGGTGGCCATGGACGTCCTCGCGAGGCTCTGGCGGTCGACGGTGGGGCGCAAGGCGCTGGTGGCGGCCTCCGGCCTCCTGCTCTGGCTCTGGGTGGTCCTCCACGTGGCCGGGCAACCTGACGCTCTTCTCCGGGCCCGCCGCGGCGGACGGCTATGCCGCGGCGCTGCGAACGACGCCGGCGGCGCTCTGGGCGGTGCGCGCCGGGCCTGCCGCCGCGGCCATCGTGCATGTGGCCGGCGTGGTCTCGCTCGCGCGCGCGGCCGGGCGGCGCGGCCCCGGCACCAGGCCCCCGCCCGCGCGCGCGTCCGCGGTGGCGCGCGCGGACCATGCGGGTGGGCGGCGCGCTGCTGCTCGCCTTCGTCGTCTACCACCTGCTGCACCTCACCGTCGGGCTCTTCCACCCGGGCTTTCTCCCCGGCCACGTCTACGACAACGTGGTGCGCGGATTGCGGCCCACCTGGGTCGCGGCGATCTACGTCGGCCGCCGCCGTCCTGCTCGGCCTCCACCTCTTCCACGGCCTCTGGGCAGCGGCGCGCAGCCTCGGGCGTCCGGCCCGAGGGCGGCGGCGCGGCGGCGGCGTCCCGCGGTGGCCCTGGTCTCGGCCGCGGTGGCGCTGGGCTTCGCGTCGGTGCCGCTGGCGGTGCTCGCCGGGTGGCTGCGATGACGCCGATCTCTCTGCCGCGCACGCCCCGTCCGGACCGCTGGCCGCGGCGCTGGCAGCGCCGCCGGGACGAGCTCGGCGCTGGTCGGCCCGACGCGCCGCCGCCATCACTCCGTGCTCGTGGTGGGCGCGGGGCTGGCCGGCGCCTCCGCGGCGGCCACGCTGTCCGAGCTCGGCTATCGCGTGCGCTGCCTCGTCTTCCACGACTCGCCCCGGCGCGCCCACAGCGTGGCCGCGCAGGGCGGGATCAACGCCGCCAAGAACTACCAGAACGACGGCGACAGCGTCGAGCGGCTCTTCCACGACACGCTGGAGGGCGGCGACTTCCGCTCGCGCGAGGCCAACGTGTACCGGCTGGCCGAGCTGTCGGCGCGCATCATCGACCACGCGGTGGCCCAGGGCGTGCCGTTCGCCCGCGAGTACGGCGGCCACCTCGCCAATCGCTCGTTCGGCGGCGCGCTGGTCTCGCGGACGTTCTACGCGCGCGGGCAGACCGGCCAGCAGCTCCTGCTCGGCGCCTATCGGAGCGCTCGCGAAGGAGGCGGCGGCGGGCGGCGTGACGCATGCTGCCGCGGCGGGAGATGCTCGATCTCATCGTGGTGGACGGCCGCGCGCGCGGCGTGGTCGCGCGCGACCTGGTCTCGGGCGCGCTGGAGGTGCACGTGGCCGACGCGGTGGTGCTGGCCACCGGCGGCTACGCGAACGTCTACTTCCTGTCCACGAACGCGAAGGCCTCCAACGCCACCGCCATCTGGCGCGCGCACCGGCGCGGGGCGGCCTTCGCCAATCCCGGCTTCGTGCAGTTCCATCCCACCTGCCTGCCCGCGGCCGGCGAGCACCAGGCCAAGCTCACGCTCATGTCCGAGTCGCTGCGGAACGACGGGCGACTCGTGGGTGCCGCTCCGGGCGGGCGACGACCGCCGGCCCGAGGCCATTCCCGAGGCGGAGCGCGACTACTTCCTCGAGCGCCGCTATCCGCGCTACGGCAACCTCGTGCCGCGCGACCTCGGCTCGCGCGCGTGCAAGACGCATGTGCGACGAGGGCCGCGGCGTGGGGCCGGGCGGCGCGCGGCGTCTATCTGGACCTGCACCGAGGCGCGCGCGGCGGCTGGGCGCCGGACGTGCTGCGCGAGCGCTACGGCAACCTCTTCGAGCTGTACGAGCACATCACCGGCGACGATCCGCTCCGCGGCGCCATGCGCATCGCCCCCGGCCGCGCACTACACCATGGGCGGGCTCTGGGTCGACTACGACCTCATGAGCACGATCCCGGGCTCTTCGTCATCGGCGAGGCGAACTTCTCGACCAGGGCGCCAACCGGCTCGGCGCCAGCGCCTCATGCAGGGTCTGGCCGACGGCTACTTCATCCTGCCCTACACGCTGGCCGGCTACCTCGACGGGCGCGACTCGGCCGCCGTCGCCGAGGACGGCCCGGAGGCGCGGGGCGCGCTGGCCGACGTGCGGGCGCGCGTGGAGACGCTGCTCGGCCTCGCCGGGCCGGCGCACCGCCGACCGACTTCCACCGCGCGCTGGGCCGCGTGCTGTGGGAGGCGTGCGGGATCGAGCGCAGCCGCGAGGGGCTTGACGCAAGGCGATCGACGAGGTGGCGGCCCTGCGCGAGGCGTTCTGGGAGGACCTGACCGTGCCCGGCGAGGCCGGCGAGCTGAACCAGGAGCTCGAGCGCGCCGGCCGCGTGGCCGACTTCCTCGAGCTGGGCGAGCTGATGTGCCGCGACGCGCTCGCCCGCGAGGAGTCCTGCGGCTGCCACTTCCGCGTGGAGCACCAGACGCGCCGACGGCGAGGCGCGGCCGCGACGACGAGCGGCTTCGCCCACGTCGCGGCCTGGATGCCGGCCGCGCCTGGGCGGGCGCCCGAGCGCCTCGTCGAGCCGCTCGCAGTTCGAGTCGCTCGCCCTGCGCGAGCGGTCGTATCGATGAGGGCCCGATGAAGGTCACGCCCGGGTCTGGCGCCAGCGCGACGCGCGGGAGGCAGGGCGGCTTCGTCCGCTACGCGCTCGACGACGTGCCGTCCCGAGATGACCCTGCTCGAGGCGCTCGATCGCCTGAACGAGCGGCTGGCGCGCCGACGGCGAGCCGCCGGTGGCCTTCGACAGCGATTGCCGCGAAGGCATCTGCGGGTCCTGCGGCCTCGTGGTGGACGGCCGCCCGCACGGGCCGCTGCCGGAGACCACCACGTGCCTGCTCCCGATGCGCGCGTTCCGCGACGGCGCCACCATCACCCTGGAGCCCTTCCGGACCGGCGCCTTCCCCGTCGTGCGCGACCTGGTGGTGGACCGCGGCGCGCTCGACCGCGTGATGCAGGCGGGCGGCTACGTCTCGGTCCGCGCCGGCAGCGCGCCCGAGGCCAATACGCTCCCGGTCGAGCGCGCGGTCGCCGAGCGCGCGCTCGACGCGGCGGCAGTGCATCGGCTGCGGCGCCTGCGTGGCCGCCTGCCCCAATGGCTCCGCCGCGCTCTTCGTGGGCGCCAAGCTCACCCACCTCGGGCTCCTGCCGCAGGGCCAGCCCGAGCGCGCGCGACGCGGGCCGCGCCATGGTGGCGCCGCCGACCGGCGAGGGCTTCGGCGGGTGCTCGCTCCACGGCGAGTGCGAGGCGGTGTGCCCCAAGGGCATCGACCTCGGCGTCATCGCCACGGCATGAACCGCGAGCATCTGGCGGCGACGCTCTCGCGCTGAAGCTGACGACTGGGCGCTGGGGTATGCTCGGGCGCGGGAGGAACCTATGGCCGCTCACGCGCTATTCCTGGTCCGGATGGACGTGGCCCACGACCACGAGGCCACCTTCAACGAGGTGTACGACCGCGAGCACATCCCGAACCTCCAGGCCGTGCCCGGAGTGCGGCGGGCCAGCCGCCACCGGCAGCCCTCGCCGACCGAGCCGCGCTACCACGCCGCCTACGAGCTCGACAGCCGCCGCCGTGATCGAGCGCGGCGTGGAAGGCGGCCGGCGAGGCTGGGCGCTGGCCGTGGGACGTGCGCCCGCACACCATGAACCGCCACCTCACGCGTCTACGAGTGGGTGGGCGGGGCGGCCGGCGCTCACCGGCAAGACCCCGTACGTGTTCTGGGTGATGATGGACGTGGAGCCGCACCGCGAGGCGCTCTTCAACGACCTCTACGACAACGAGCACCTGCCGCTGCTGATGAAGCTGCCCGGCTCGGTGAACGCCGTGCGCTACCGCACGCAGTGCCGCCGGGCGAGCGCGCGCTATCTCTGCGCCTACGAGGTGGAGCGCACCGACCTGCCCATGTCGCAAGCTCTGGAACGACACCTCCGACATCGGGCGCTGGAAGCCGGAGGTGCGGCCGTACACCTACAACAAGCACTACATCGTCAGCGAGCGGATGCAGCCATGACCGAGCGCGCGCTCAGCGGCATGCGGATCCTCGACCTCACCCAGTTCGAGGCCGGCACCACCTGCACCCAGTTCCTGGGCTGGCTGGGCGCCGACGTCCTCAAGATCGAGCCGCCGGGCGGCGAGCAGTCGCGCCGCAACCGGCCCGAGGTGCCGGGGCTCGACGCGATGTTCTTCCTCGTCTTCAACGCCAACAAGCGCAGCGTCACCATCGATCTCAAGCAGCCCGACGGGCAAGACGCTCTTCCTCCAGATTGGTCGAGCAGGCGGACGTGGTGGTCGAGAACTTCGCGCCCGGGCTCATGGAGCGGCTGGGCCTCGACTACGAGCGGCTCCGGGCCACGAACCCCGCATCATCGTGGCCCGCATCAAGGGCTTCGGCTCTCCGGCCCGTATCACGAGTACAAGAGCTTCGACATGATCGCGCAGGCCATGGGCGGCGTGATGAGCGTGACCGGCTTCGCCGACCGCGAGCCCGTGCGCTGCGGCGCCGCCATCGGCGACACCGGCACCGGCGTCCACGCGGCCGGCGCCATCATGGCCGCCTACATCCAGCGCCAGCGCACCGGCCAGGGCCAGCTCGTGGAGGTGGCGATGCAGGAGGTGGTGGCCAACTTCCTGCGCGGGCGCTACGTCGACCACTACCGCGACGGCAAGCCCAGCATGCGCCAAGGACAACGAGATCACCGGCGGCGTCCCCGGCGGCGCCTATCGCGTGCGCGCCGGGCGGGCCCAACGACTACGCCTACATCTACGTGCAGCCGATGAACACCGGACATGTGGCGCGACTTCGCGACCGCCATCGGGCGCGAGGACCTCCTCGCCGATGCCCGGCGCTGAAGCGACGCGCAAGTCGCGCTGGGAGCACCGCGACGCGCTCGAACGCCGATCGTCCGCGAGTGGACCGGCGCGCGCACCAAGCACGAGGTGATGGAGACGCTCGGCAAGGCCGGCGTGCCCTGCGGCGCCATCGCTGGACACCGGCGAGATCCTCGACGACCCGCACCTGAACGCGCGCGGCCAGGTCCACACGATCGAGCACAAGACGCGCGGGCGCTTCCGGCTGCCGGGCTGCCCGGTGCGCCTGTCCGGCCTCGAGGCGCCGACCTCGCCGCCTGCCGCTGGCGGGCGAGCACACCGCGGAAGTGCTGGCCGAGGTGCTGGGCCTGTCCGCGGCCGACGTGGACGCGCTGCGCGCCCAGCGCGCGATCGGGTGACGCCATGGAAGCTCGGTCTCTAGCATCGGCTACTCGGGCGCGGAGCTGACGCCTGCCCGTGGACAAGGTCCTGCTCGCGGAGCGCCTCGGGCTTCGACTCGGTGTGGACGGCGGAGGCGCTACGGCTCCGACGCGATCACGCCGCTCGGCCTATCTGCGCCGCGCTGACCAAGCGCATCCGCCTCGGCACCGGCATCATGCAGCTCGCCGCGCGCCCGCCGGCCGCGGCGGCGATGGCGGCGGGCACGGTGGACGCGCTCGCCGGCGGCGGCCGCGTCATCGCCGGGCTCGGCGTCTCCGGGCCGCAGATCGTGGAGGGCTGGTACGGCCAGCCGTGGGGCAAGCCGTACTGGCGCATCCGCGACTACGTCGCCATCATGCGCGAAGATCTTCGAGCGCAAGGAGCCGGTGGCGCACGCGGGGCGCGAGATCGCGCTGCCCTACACCGGGCCCGGCGCGCTCGGCGTCGGCAAGCCGCTCACGTCGATCCTGCACATGAACCCGCGGCTGCCGATCTGGCTCGGCACCGGCACCGAGGCGCAACGTGAAGCTCACCGCCGAGATCGCCGACGGCTGGCTGCCGCTCGGCTTCGTGCCGCGGCTCATGCCGATGCTGCGGCCGTGGCTCGAGGAAGGCTTCCGCCGCGCGGGCGGCGGCAAGGGATTCGCCGACTTCGAGATCCAGGCCGCGCGTCCAGGTGGCCGATCACCGACGACGTGAAGGGCGCGCTCGGCGCGCATGAAGCCGCGCGGTGGCGCTCTACGCCGGCGGCATGGGCCACCGCGACAAGAACTTCCACAAGGAGATGATGATCCGCCGCGGCTTCGGCGACGCCGCCCAGCGCATCCAGGAGCTGTACCTGGCGAAGCGCAAGGACGAGGCCGAGGCCGCCGTGCCCGACGAGTTCTGCGACGAGATGGCGCTGGTGGGCCCGGTGGCGCGCATCCGCGAGCGCTACCGCGCCTGGGCCGACTCCGGCATCACCGGTCTCACCGTGGTGACTGATAAGCCCGAGGCCATGGAGCTGATGGCGAGCCTGCGCTGAGCGCGCCGGCTAGATCCGCGCTCGAGACCGCGCGAGCCACGGGCGGGCCTGATGTCCGGATCCTCGCAGGTGGGCGATGCAGTTCAGCAGGCGCACGCGCCAGGGCGGCCTCGCCCGTCGACGACGGTCACCGGGTGTTCTCCCAGCGCTCCGGGCACCGTCACGCCGTCGGCGAGGCTGGAGGTGCCGCCCGGCCAGCGGAGCGGCACACGAGGCCATGCGGTCACCACCGCGAGCGTCACCGCTCGGTGGCCGCCGCCAGCGCCCGCACCGCCTCCCAGGCCCGGTCCACGCGCGCATGGAAGACGTCCCACGTCTCGCCGCTCGAGCGGCGCGAAGTCCGGCGCGAAGAGGTCGAACCCGAGATCGTCATAGGCGGTGCCGCGGACGTCGCCGAAGTTCCGCTCCTGCAGCAGCGGGTCGAAGGTGAGCGGGCGCCGGTGGCGCGCTGGAGCGCGCTCGGCGGTGGCGACGGCGCGCGCGAGGTCGCTGGAGACGATCGCGCGCGACGCCCTCCTGCGCCAGCCGGCGCGCCAGGCGCCTCCGCCTGCGCCTCGCCGCGAGCGCGAGAGCGGATCTCCGGCCGCTGGACGATGCGCGCGGCATTGCCCGTCGGTTTCCGCCGTGGCGAATCAGGAAGATACCGGAGCACCGTGGAAGTCAGGTCTGAAGGTCGCCGACGGCCGAGGCGAGGGCGTCCGAGCTCGGCGCGCCAGGACGCCGGCGGGACAACCGGACGCACGACGAACTTGGAGAAGCCGACGGCGATGAAGCGCTCGATGAGCTGGCGCAGGGCCGGCAGCCCCACCGGCGTGAGCTCGAGCGACGCGGGCCGCCGGGCGGCCATCACCTGCGCGGTGGCTGGATCGATGGGCTGGCTGCGCGTAGCCGATGCTCATGCCGAAGTGCTCGCCGCTGATCGATGCGCCCGGCCTTGGCCGCCGCCTCGTCGATGACGACGCGCCCCGCCGCCGCCTCTTCCGGCGTGCACAGCGACGGCAGCCAGCCGTCCGACAGGCGGCCGCAGCGCTCCAGCGCCGACGGGCACATTGCCGCCCAGCCAGACTTCCAGCGGCTGCTGCACCGGCAGCGGCGAGAGCTTGACCTCGCTGGAAAGTGCCGACGGCGCCTTCGTGGCTCACCGTCTCCCCGCCCAGAGGCGGCGCAGGAGCGGCAGCGCCTCGTCGATGACGGCGCCGCGCTGCTTGGGCTCCACGCCGATGGCCTCGCGCTCCGGCGCGATAGGTGAGCCCGGGCACCAGCGTCACCAGCAGCCGCCCGCTGGCACAGCACGTCCAGGCTCGCGAGCTGGCTTGGCCGAGCCGCAGCACATTGCGTCCCGGCAGAGAGCATGGTGGTCCCGAGCTTCACCCGCGGATTGCTCGCCGCCGCCCAGGCCAGCCCCACCGCGGGATCGAGCACCGGGCCCGTCAGCACCTCCGAGAGCCAGAGCGAGTCGAACCCCAGCTCGTCGATCGACGCCACCAGCTCGCGCCAGCGCCTCCGGCGTCGACGACGCGCCGGCCGCCCCCACCCCGATGCGAATCTTCATGGGGGCGATTCTAGCTCTTTTCCGCCATGAGGAGCGGATGACCCCGGGACCACGTCGCCTGAGGCGGGGCGTACCTGGAAATTGTGGCTGACCGAGAACCAGCGCACGACTCCGTTCCGGTCCAGCACCACCGTGGCCTGGGCGCGGCACATCCTGCCCGTCCGGCCCCCACGCGCATGCACGAGGCCATAGCTACGCGCCACCGCGAGGTCGCGGTCGGCCGACGAAGCTGATAAGCCGAGGTGCAGGCCCTCGGCGAGCTGCTGGCTTCGCTCGTTGGATCGGGCGAGATGGCGATGATCTCGACGCCGGCCTGCTCCGCGTCTCGAGAGCTGGGCCTCCAAGACCTTGGAGCCCGACACGCAGAACGGTCACCAGCAGCCGCGGTAGAAGACCAACACTCACCGGCTTCTTGCCGCGATAGGTCCGCCAGCGCGACGGGCCGGCCGGCGGCGTCCGGCAGCGTGAACTCGGGCGCTCGCTTGCCACCTTGAATGCGCATCGGCATATCGGGCGCACGCGCGCGCCGACGAAATTGAACCAGGCGCCCGCTGATCAGCAGGAGCTGAGGTGAAGCGCAGCGCCAGCCAGGCGGGCCAGCGCCGAGCCCGCGCGCGGGGCCAGCGCCAGCCACCGCCAGCCCTCGTCGCGAGCGCGAGGGCGATCACATAGCCTTCCGGATGATTGCGCACGATCGCGACACCGATGAGGAGCACATAGGTCACGACGGCCCCGATGGCGAGGAGGACGCTGAGCACGGCGAGCAACGTCGAAGTGGCTCACGCGGTAATCTCTGCCACGGACAATCTCGGGCCGCCATCGAGGGCGGGTCTGGTATCGAGCGAGCCATGGCCACCGCGTCTCGCCCGGATCCCGGCCCCTGCGCCCAAGGCGGTTCCGCCCCCGCCCCAGGCAGGCCTCATCCGCCGCCGAGATGGGCGCCCGCCAGCGGGAGATCTCGGTCTCCGGAGTTCTTCACCAAGAACCGCCATCTGCTCGGCTTCGACAACCCGCGCAAGGCGCTCCTCACCTGCGTGAAGGAAGCGGTCGACAACGCGCTCGACGCGGCCGAGGAGGCCGGCATCCTGCCCGAGGTCGTCGTCACGCTGGAGGTCGCGCCGAGCAACGGCGCCGCGCCGCCGCCGGCCAGCCAGGCGACGCGCTTCCGGGTCACCGTCATCGACAACGGCCCGGCATCGTCCGCCAGCAGATCCCGCCGATCTTCGCCAAGCTGCTCTACGGCTCGAAGTTCCACCGCCTGCGCATGAGCCGCGGGCCAGCAGGGCATCGGCATCTCCGCCGCCGGCATGTACGCCCAGCTCACCACCGGCAAGCCGGTGCAGATCACCTCGCGCACCGGGCGCGCGGGCGGCGGCGCACTACTTCGAGGTGCAGATCGACACCAAGAAGAACGAGCCGCGGATCTTCGAGAGCAAGAAGATCGACTGGGAGCACGGCGCGCGGCACCCAGGTGACGCTCGAGATCGAGGGGCGCTACCAGAAGGGCCGCGCCTCGGTGGACGAGTTCCTCGAGCAGGTCGCCATCGCCAACCCGCACGTGACGCTCGTCTACCACACGCCGGAGGGCGAGACCCGCGAGTTCCCGCGCACGATCGAGGAGCTGCCGCCCCAGCCGCGGGAGATCAAGCCGCATCCCTACGGCATCGAGTTCGGCATGCTCCTGCGCGATGCTCCACGACACGCGGAGCCACTCGCTCGCCGGCTTCCTCGCCGGCGACTTCAGCCGCGTCTCGCCGCGCGCTCGCCGAGGAGATCTGCAAGACCGCCAAGCTGTCGCCGCGACGCGCAGGCCGCGCAACATTCACGGCGCGCGCGGCGGAGGCGCTCTACAAGGCGCATCCAGGCCACCAAGATCATGGCGCCGCCGTCGAACTGCCATCTCGCCCATCGGCGAGAAGGCGATCCTCCACGGGCCTCTACAAGCAGATCAAGGGCGAGTTCTACACCGCGGTGACCCGCCCGCCCGCGGTCTATCGCGGCAACCCGTTCGTCATCGAGGCGGGCCTGGCGCTTCGGCAAGGGCCGGACCAGGCGGCGCCGGGCGGCGCGGACGCGCCCGGTGGTCCCGCTCGCCGAGGGCGAGGAGCGCGACGACGACAGCGAGCTGGCCCGCGTCATCCGCTACGCCAACCGCGTGCCCCTGCTCTACCAGCAGTCGGCCTGCGCCACCTTCAAGGCCGCGCTGGAGACCGCGTGGCGGAACTACGGCGTCGGCCCAGTCCCGCGGCGCGCTGCCCGCCGGGCCCCATGGTGATCTTCGTCCACATGGCCTCGGTCTGGGTGCCGTTCACCAGCGAGTCCAAGGAAGCGATCGCCGACTACGACGAGATCCGCAAGGAGATCAAGCTCGCGCTGCAGGAGTGCGGGCGCCGGCTCGGCATGTTCCTGCGGCGGCGCGAGCGGGCCAAGAGCGAGTTCCGGCGGCGCAACATCTTCGAGCTCTACATCGAGGAGGTGGTCGAGGCCTGCGGCCGGCTCGAAGGGCGGCAAGCTGGCCAAGGAGAAGCTCAAGAGCCAGCTCCAGAAGATCGCGCAGAAGCGGACCGGCGGGATCGAAGACCGACGCAGATCCTGGGCCAGGACAGCGGGCCCGGAGGGCCTGCCGCACTCGATCATCGTGACCGCCGAAGGCACGCGAGGGCGAGGCGCTGGTCCTGCCGGGGACGCCGGCGGCCGAGCGCCGAGCCCAGCCCGGTGGAAGAGCCGAAGTAGGCAGAAGCCCGGCGCGCGGACCAAGCCCGAGGCGCGAAGCAGAAAGGCCAAGACGGTGAAGGGCAAGGCGACAGGGGCCGAGCGGCCAAGACGCAAGGCCAGGGCTGCGAAGCGCACCAGGCCGCAAGGCCGCGCGAGGCAAGCGCAGGTGAGGCTGCGCGCAGAGCGCTGGCCGGCCGTCTCGTCCTCGGCTGCTCGCGGCCCCGCTCACCGGCGACGCGCAGCAGCGGAGCAGAGCAGTGGCGCGTCGGCTTCCTGTCCGGCGGCGCGCAGACGCCGGACGGGGGCCCGCCCCTGCGCTGCGGCAGCAGCCCTCCGGGATCTCGGCTACGTCGAGCAGCAGAACGTCGTCTACGCCGGCCCGCTGGGCCGATGCCAAAGCAGGATCGGCTGCCCGCGCTCGCCGCCGAGCTCGCGGAGCTCAAGGTCGACGTCATCGTCACAGCGGGAGGCCCAGCGCACCAGCGGCGTCCAGGCAGGCGAGCCCTGACGATCCCGATCGTGATGGCCACCGTCGGGGATGCCGACGGCCTCGGCTTGATCAACAGCCTGCGCACCCGGCGGCAACGTGACCGGCGTCACGGACCAGTCCGCCGAGCTCAGCGCCAAGCGCCTGAGATCCTGAAGGAGGCCGTGCCGAAGGCCGAGCGCATCGCCGTGCTCTGAACGCCGACGATCGAGGCATGACGATGCGCTTCGAGAACGTGGAGAAGGCCGCCCAGATCCTGCGGGTGTCACCGTGCAGCCGCTCGGCGTCCGCGAGCCGAACGACTTCCGACGCGTGGCGTTCGCGGCCATGGCCCAGCGCCGTCCCGATGCGCTGTTCCTCGGTCACGGACGCGCTCACCTTGCTCAACCGCAAGGCGCGTCATCGAGTTCGCGGCCTTGCACCGCATCCCGGCCATGTACGAGGTCAACTTCCTCGTCCAGGACGGCGGGCTGATGTCGTATGGCGCCAGCTTCGACGACAACTACCGTCGGGCCGCCGGCTACGTGGATCGGATCTTCAAGGGCGCCGCCCCGAGCGCCTCCCCGTCGAGCGGCTCGAGCCGCTACTACCTCGCCATCAACCTCAAGACCGCCACGGCCCTCGGCCTCACCGATCACCTCAATCACTCCTATTGCGCGCAGACCAGATCGTCGAATAAGGACTCAGCCATGGCGAAAGCGGCGGCGAGCGAAGGTGGGCGCGGTGGAGAAGAAGCTCATCAGCGTGGCCGACGCGGTGATCACCGCCGCCGAGCGCAGCAAGGACCCCACGCTGTCCATCCCCGTGCGCAGCCTCGCCAACGTCAACTTCAACGAGAAGCGCGGCATCATCGAGATGGGCAAGCGCAAGCAGGCGCGCACCTTCTTCAACGTGGGCATGGCGAAGAAGTTCATGCAGACGGTGCTGGTGGCCGACGCGCTCTCCGAGCTGCAGCGGGCCGACCTCACCACCTCGCTGCGCGAGATCTACTACCGCACCAAGCACACGATGAAGGGCTCGCAACGAGAACACCTTCGACGGCCAGAACGAGTCCGACCCGCTCATCGAGGACCTCGAGGTGTCGCTGGCCGCGCTGCGCGAGGAGCTCCACGTGCGCGCGGAGAACGCGGGCAGCATCGTGGGGCCGGTCGTCTTCGGCGACGACGGCGACCGGCGGACTGCGCGCGCCTGGGCAAGGGCGGCTACTCGGTGCCGTCCATCGTCGAGCCCGACTTCATCGAGATCCGCCGCTGCACCGCGGACTTCGTCCTCCTCGTCGAGAAGGGCACCCAGTGGAACCGGCCTCTCCGAGGACAAGTTCTGGCGCCGCTACAACTGCGTGCTCCTCACCGGCAACGGCCAGCCGCCCCGCGGCGTGCGCCGGCTGGCGCGCCGCCTGCACGAGGAATACAAGATCCCCGTCTACGTCCTCGTGGACAACGACCCCTGGGGCTACTACATCTACTCGGTCGTCAAGCAGGGCTCGATCAACCTCGCCTTCGAGAGCGAGCGCATGGCCATCCCCAAGGCCAAGTTCATCGGGCTCTCCAGCGCCGATCCCGAGCACTACGGCCTGCCGCGCAACGTCGGCATCAAGCTCAACGACAAGGACATCGGCCGGGCCAAGGAGCTGCTCAAGTACCGCTGGTTCCAGAAGAAGCCCTGGCAGGAAGAGATCAAGCGCATGCTCGCGAGCGGGCTCAAGTACGAGCTCGACGCGCTCGCCAACAAGGACTTCCGCTACCTGATCGAAGACGCACCTACCGAAGAAGCGAAGGACGAGGGGACTCGGCTGGGGACTCAGGCGGCTATTGTATCCGGCGGCGGCGCCGGCCCCACAAGCGCCTTCACCGGCGGTGCAGCGCCGCGCGAGAGGCGCCGGTCGGGGCCAAAAGGTGCCCCGCGACCGCCGCCGCGCACGGGTCGTCGAGGCTGAACGGCTGGCCGCTGTCACGGTTCACCATCTGGCCTTCGACGCGCTCCTCCCAGAGGCAGCGGCTGGCATTCTGCTCGCGGGGGCTCTGGCGCACGGCATCGCCCGGACGATCGAACTGGTGGTGGGCGCCGGCATAGGCGGTGGAGCTGCGCGTCGGCACCGGCACGCTGGAGTCGCTCCACATAGGCGCGGCATCGCTCGATGGGGGCGAGATCGTCGGCCGTCCGTGGAAGAGCCGGATCGTGCCGGTCACCTGTTCCTCGCCGATGTAGCTGAAGTAGCACGGCGGGTAGAACGGGATGTGCTGCGCGAACCTGACGCCGGCCGGCCCGTACATCCGCTGGAACCGCGTCAGCGCGGAATAGGAGCGCTACGGCGCCGCCCTTCGAGAATCCCATCACCGCGATGCGCGCGGGATCGATGCGCGGGTGGGTAGCCAGGAGCTCGAGCGCGCGGTAGGCATCGCCGATCATCGCCTGGGTGGCGAGCTGGGACTGATCCTCGGCAGTGAAGGCAATGCCCCGGCCCGTGAAGCTATCGAGCTGGAACGTGGCGGCGCCGGCCTGGCGAAGCTCCTCGGCCCATCGGTCCTCGCGCGAGGTCACTCCGCCGGAGCCGTGCACGATGACGACGGCGGGGCCCGGGCGGGGCCCGGCGGCAGCTGCAGGTCGCCCCAGATCAGCTGAGTCGCCGCCGGCTTCACGCCCTGGAGGAACTCGGCGGTCGTTGGCGTGGTGGTCTGAAAGCCAATGCGCCCCGCCGGCCCGGCCGCGAGCGTCGTGTGGCGCGCAGGGGGCGGACAGCCCTCGGCATAACGCACGGACGTCACGCTCGTGACTTCCCGCCCATCCGCGAGCACGGCGCGCAGCGTGTAGTGAATCTCCCCGGCTTCCGCCCGAGGGGACTCCAGTGCCAGACCTGGCTCTCGAACCGGCCCTGGTCAGCGGCATGCCGCTGAAGCTCTCGCGCGGGGGCGTCAAGGTCGAACGGATGGATTGCTCGCCGGGACCCGCCCAGCGCCCGGAGAGCTCGAGCTGCTTCACGGCGGCCGAGGCCGCCGGGCAGATCGCGATACGAGGAACCCCCATCGGAACGTATCCCGCAGGCAGAGCTGCGGCGGGTCGAACCGCAGCTGCTCCAGCGCAGGCTCCGCGACGGCCGCGAGCGGCGCGACCAGGAGGCCGGCGATCAGGCTGCTCAGGACAACCACGTATCGAGCATACATATGGGTACCCCGTCCAGGAGTATAACCCGGTCGCTTCACCGCCATCTGGGCGAAACGGCCGGCCGGCATCGAGTTCGTCTCTGGCAGTCGACGGGCATCCCCGCGACCCGGTAGGCGCCGCGCCGCGGCAGAACCGCACCTACAGGCGGCCCTTGACGATTCCGCCTCTCCGGGGATCATCAGCCTAGGATCCCGATCCGGGCCCGGGAGTTTCACGACTGGGACCGGCGATCACAGAGGCCATCCACGCCGTATAAAGGGGAAACATGGCAAAGCGCGCTCCATCGAAAGCCTCGCGTCGTGATTTTCTGAAGCTGGCCGCCGCGGGGCCGCGGGAGCGGCCGCGGGGCCCTTCATCTCCCGCAATGCCCAGGCCAGCCGAAAACCATCACGTTCGCGCGCGAAAGCTCCTACGTGAAGAACTTCGACTGCACTTCCAGAACGTGATGGCGCCGGCCTACGAAAAGGCCACCGGCATCAAGATCGAATACCAGATCCAGGCTGCGGGCGGCAGCGCGGTGCCCCAGCTGGTCTCCATGGTCGAGAACAAGTCGGGCGCCGACCTGGCCTGGGTGCAGCAGGAGTGGCTCTATCGCGATGCCCTGGTGGACGTCACCGACATTGCCGAGGAGGTCGGCAAGCAGCAGGGCGGCTGGTACGACGAGATCAAGCGCCTCTCCGTCGACAAGGGCAAGTGGAAGTCCGTGCCCAAGGGGAACATTCGGCCAGCTGATGAACTACCGCAAGGACTGGTTCGACGAGGCCGGGGTCAAGAGCTTCCCGGAGACCTGGGACGAGTTCCTGGAGGCCGGCATCAAGCTCAAGGCCAAGGGCCATCCGTTCGGCATGTCCATGGGACACGGCTTCGCCGACAACTACTCCTGGCTCTACCCGCTCCTGTGGTCCTACGGCGTGACGGTCATGGACAAGGACGGGCAAGAAGGTGGCCCTGGACTGCAGCGAGACCGGCGAAGCGGCGTACAGCAATACGTAACCGTGAATCAAGCATCA
>ERZ1370068.7107-contig-6045_pt1 | contig 29216 bp, 33 predicted proteins | sample MGYA00561227_ERZ1370068 | MGnify/ENA primary metagenome ERZ1370068 (study PRJEB38410, sample SAMEA6850437) | metagenome | study: Metagenomic assessment of the ecological functions of the soil: analysis of the soil microbiota associated with the...
GCCGAGGGCGTGAAAAAGATCGTCGTCGTCACCGACGAGCCGGAGAAATATCCGTCCGGCTACTTTGCATCCGACATCGAGGTCCACCATCGCGACGAGCTCGACCGCGTGCAGCGCGAGCTGCGCGACACGCCCGGCTGTCACGGTCCTGCTCTACGACCAGACCTGCGCCGCGGAAAGCGCCGCCGCCGCAAGCGCGGCAAGTACCCTGATCCCGCCAAGCGCGTCGTCATCAACGAGCTGGTGTGCGAAGGCTGCGGCGATTGCGGCGTGAAGTCGAACTGCGTGTCGGTCGCGCCGGTGGAGACCGAGTTCGGCCGCAAGCGCACGATCGACCAGAGCTCGTGCAACAAGGATTACTCCTGCGTGAACGGCTTCTGCCCGAGCTTCGTCACGGTCGAAGGCGGCCAGCTGCGCAAGCCGAAGAAGGCGACGCGGTCGGCGAGTTCTCGCCGCTGCCCGAGCCCGCGCTGCCGGCGACTCGACGAGCCCTACGGCATCCTCGTCACCGGCATCGGCGGCACCGGCGTGGTGACCATCGGCGCGCTGCTCGGCATGGCCGCGCATCTCGAAGGCAAGGGCTGCAGCGTGCTCGACATGACCGGCCTCGCGCAGAAGAACGGCGCGGTGGTGTCGCACGTGCGCATTGCCGACGCGCCGGAGCAGACTGCACGCGACGCGCATCGCCGCCGGCGAAGCGAAGCTCGTGCTCGCCTGCGACATCCTGACCGGCGTCGGCTACGAAGCGCATCGCCAAGATGCAGAAAGGGCGTGACCAAGGCGCTGGTCAACACCGCGCTGGTGATGCCCGCCGACTTCACGCGCAATGCCGATCTCAAGTTCCCGCTGGGCTCGATGGAGCAGGAGATCAAGGACGCGGTGGCGCCCGGGCGACGCGGAATTCCTCGACGCGACCAAGCTCGCCACCGGGCCTGATGGGCGACTCGATCGCCACCAACCTGTTCATGGTCGGCTACGCGTACCAGCGCGGACTGATTCCGCTGTCGGCGAGGCGGCGATCCTGCGCGCGATCGAATTGAACGGCGCGGCGGTCGAATCGAACAAGCAGAGCTTCACGCTGGGGCCGCCTCGCCGCGGTCGATCCCGAGCGCGTGCTCGCGGCGGCGCCATTCCGGCAGACAGAAGCCCGAGTCGCAGCGCCTGTCGGCACTCGCTCGACGAAATGATCGCGCGCCGCGTGCGAGTTCCTCACCGCGTACCAGGACGCCGCGTACGCGCAAGCGCTACATCGGATTTCGTCGACAAGGTGCGCGCCGCCGAGACCGGCAAGCGCTCCGGGCATAAGCAGCGCTCGACCGAGGCCGTCGCGCGCTACTACTTCAAGCTGCTCGCGATCAAGGACGAATACGAAGTCGCGCGCCTCTACGCCGACGGCGATTTCGCGCAAGCGCGTCGCGGCGCAGTTCGAGGGCGATTACAAGCTCAACCTTCCACCTCGCGCCGCCGCTTGAGCAACAAGCCCGACACGGTGACCGGCGAGGCGAAGAAGAGCGTCTACGGACCGTGGATGATGAGCGCGTTCAGGGTGCTGGCGAAGATGAAGCGGCTTGCGCGGGACGCGCGTTCGACATCTTCGGCACGACGCGCCGAGCGGCGCATGGAGCGGCAGCTCATCACCGACTACGAGGCGTTGATCGACGAGCTCCTGCCCAGGCTCGCGCGCTCATAATCACGCCATCGCGGTCGAGCTGGCGAGCATTCCCGAGCACATCCGCGGCTACGGTCATGTCAAGGACCGGCATCTCAAGGCCGCCAAGGCGAAGGAGGCGGAGCTGGTCGCGGCGTACCGCTCGTCAGCGGCCGCAGCTCAACAGGCGATCGCCGTCGCGGCTAAGACCGCAGGCTTGTCCGCAGCGCCAGGCTCGCGTTCAAGCGGCGTGAGCCGCTCATGCAGTCAACCCTTCGATCTTTCGGGCAAGGTCGCGCTGGTCACCGGCGCGTACCGCGGTCTCGGTTTCGCGATCGCGCAGGGCCTCGCGCGAGCGCGGCGCGACGGTGGTCCTCAACGGACGCCGGCAGCGAAGCGCTCGACTCCGCGGCGCGAGCCGCTGCGCGACGAAGTGCTCGACGTCTCGACCTGCGGTCTTCGACGTCACCGATCGCGACGCCGTCGACGCCGGCGTGGCCGCGATCGAAGCGCGCACGGCGCGCGATCGACATCCTGTTCAACAACGCCGGCATCCAGCGCCGCGGCGCCGTTCGTCGACTTCCCGCAGGAGGACTGGGACGACATCATCGCCACCAACCTGACGCGCGCCGTTCGTCGTGTCGCAGGCGGTGCTGCCCGGAATGATCGCGCGCAAGCGCGGCAAGATCATTCACATCGCATCGCTGATGAGCGAGCTCGCGCGCCCGACGGTCGTGCCCTACACCGCGGCCAAGGGCGGCGTGCGGCAGCTGACGCGCGGCATGGCGGTCGAGCTCGCGCCGCACAACATCCAGGTCAATGCGATCGCGCCGGGCTACTTCGCGACCGAGATGAACCGCGCGCTGATCGACAACGCCGAGTTCAACGCCTGGGTGTGCAAGCGCACGCCGGCCGGCCGCTGGGGCGAGCCGGACGAGCTCGCCGGCCTCGCCGTGTTCCTCGCCTCGCGCGCCGCGAACTACATGACCGGCCAGATGCGTCATCATCGATGGCGGAATGAGCGTGGCGCTGTGAGCAGTGAGCCAATGGCCCATTCACCCCGAGCCCCGTGATACGCTGCCGCGGTCCGTCCTTCGCAGGGTTGATTCGGCATCCTTGAACCCACCTCCCACATGAGCAGCGTCGCGCAACATCCCTTTCCCCATTGCCACGCTCGACGAGGACGCGTGGGACGATCTGCTGAACTACATCGAGGAGCGCCGGGTCATCCCGATCATCGGCCCCGAGCTGCTCACGGTCGAGACGGAGACCGGGCCCGCGCCTGCTCTACGACTGGATCGCCGAGAAGCTCGCGGCCAAGCTCGAACGTCGACACCGCGCAGCTGCCGCAGCCGTACACGCTCAACGACGTCGTCTGCTGGTTCCTCGCCGTCGCGCGGCCGGCGCGAGGAGGCCTACACGCGCCTGCGCAGCATCCTGCGCGACGCGAACTTCGCGCCGCCGCTCGCGCTGCGCCAGCTCGCGCAGATCACCGACTTCGACCTCTTCGTCACCACGACCTTCGATCCGCTGCTCGAGCAGGCGATCAACGCCGAGCGCTTCCAGGGCGCGCAATCGACCGAGGTCATCGCCTACGCGCCGAACCGCGTCGCCGACCTCGCGACCGAGCGCGACCAGCTGCAGCGCCCGGTGGTCTATCACCTGCTCGGGCGCCTGTCCGCGTCGCCCACCTACGTCATCTCCGACGAGGACACGCTGGAGTTCATCTGCGCGCTGCAAAGCGAGCACCTGACGCCCGAGAAGCTCTTCCACGAGCTCGAGCACAACCACCTGCTGCTTCATCGGCAGCAGCTTCACCAACTGGCTCGCGCGCCTGTTCCTGCGCATGGCCAAGCGCCACCGCCTCTCCGATCCGCGCGACGTGGGCGAGGTGCTCGCCGACAGCCATTCCGGCAACGACGGACGCCTGATGAGCTTTCTGCAGCAGGTCAGCGTGCGCACGCGCATCTACAGCGGCGCCGAGAAGTTCGTCGACGAGCTGCACCGCCGCTGGACGACGCGCCAGCAGGCCCGGCGAGGTCATTCCGCTGGGCGCGGCGCCGCAGCGCTTCCTGCCGCCCGAGCGCGAGATGCCCGACCACGCGGTCTTCATCAGCTACGCGCGCGACGACCTGCCCGCCGTCCAGAAGCTCAAGGCCGGGCTCGACGCCGCCGGCGTGACGACCTGGTTCGACCTCGAGCGCCTCGAGGGCGGCGACGACTACGACCGCAAGATCCAGCGCAACATCGCGCCGCTGCTCGTTCTTCATTCCCGTCGTCTCGGCCACCGACCGAGCGCCGGCTCGAAGGCTACTTCCGCCGCGAGTGGAGCTACGCCATCGACCGCGCGCGCAACATCGCCGATGGCGCGCTATTCATCCTGCCCGTGTGCATCGACGACACGGACGGCGGCAACGCGCAGGTGCCCGGACAAGTTCAAGGCGGTGCATTTCACGCGGCTGCCGGGCGGCGAGGTCACGCCGGAGTTCGCGCGCCGCATGCGGATTTCCTTGCGTCCATAAGTCATGAGTCGTAACCCGTCGGCACCGCGGCCGGACGGCACGCGTGAGCGCCTGACGCATCGCCGGCTCGCCGAGCGGCGCCGCAGCTCCGTCGGTCGACGCCGCAGCATCCGTGGCTCGGCCTCGCGTCGTTCACCGAGGAGACGCGCGGCTACTTCTACGGCCGCGAGGACGAGGTCGCCGAGCTCGGCCGCCGCGTGCAGCGCAAGCTGCTCACGATCCTGTTCGGCCAGTCGGGCCTCGGCAAGACGTCGATCCTGCGCGCGGGCATCGTGCCGCGGCTGCGGCCCGAGGGCTACTGCCCCGTCTACGTGCGCATCGACTATTCGCCGGAGTCGCCGCCGCCGTCCGGAGCAGATCAAGCAGGCGATCTTCCGCGCGACGCAGGCGTCCGGCCAGTGGACGCAGTCGGGCGTCGCCGACCAGCGGCGAGTCGCTGTGGGAGTTCCTGCACCACCGCGACGACGTCCTGCGCGACGCGTCCGGCAAGACGCTCATCCCGCTGCTGATCTTCGACCAGTTCGAGGAAATCGTTCACGCTCGCGCAGAGCGACGACTTCGGGCGCCAGCGCGCCGCGCAGTTCATCGAGGATCTCGCCGACCTGGTCGAGAACCGCGCGCCCGAAGGCGCTCGAAGCAGCGATGGACGCAGCGACGAAGCGGCCGCCGAGAACGCTTCGACTTCACGCGCGGCGACTACCGGATCCTGATCGCGCTGCGCGAGGATTATCTCGCGCACCTCGAGGGCTTGAAGGGCATCGATGCCCTCGATCACGCAGAACCGGATGCGGCTCGCGCGCATGACCGGCGCGCAGGCGCTGAGCCGCGGTGCTGAAGCCGGGCGGCAAGCTCGTCTCCGAGGAAGTGGCCGGCGTCGATCGTGCGCTTCGTCGCCGGCGGCGCGGAGCTCGCCAACGCCGAGGTCGAGCCCGCGCTGCTGAGCCTCATCTGCCGCGAGCTCAACAACGCCCGCATCGCGCAGGGCCGCAACGAAATCTCCGCCGATCTTCTCGCCGGCTCGCGCGACACGATCCTCAGCCGAATTCTACGAGCGCGCGCTGGCCGACCAGCCGCCCGGCGTGCGGCAGTTCATCGAGGACAACCTGCTCACCGAGTCGGGCTACCGCGAGAGCCTGGCCGAGGAGCGCATGACGCAAGGCGTCTCGCCGCGGCGGGTGCGCCGCCCGACACGCTCGCGACGCTCGTCAACCGGCGGCTGCTGCGCATCGAGGAGCGGCTCGACGTGCGCCGCGTCGAGCTGACGCACGACGTGCTGTGCAGCGTCGTCGAAGGCGAGCCGCGACCTGCGGCTCCGAGCGCGAGGCGCGCGACGAGGCCGAACGCGCAGCTCGCCGCGCAACGCGAGCGCGAGCGCGCCACGCGCAAGGCGCTGGTGCGCGCGCGGCAGATCGCGGCGGTCTGCGCCGTGCTCGCCGTCGTTGCGCCGTGGCAGCGCCGTCTTCGGCTACGTGAGCATGAAGCGCGCGCAGCAGGCGGAGGCGAAGGCCGAAGAGACGCGCCTGCTGGCCGAGACCGCGCGCGGCGAAGCCGAGAAGCTCATCGTCTACCTGCTCGACGATTTCTACCTCGAGCTCGAGCCGGTCGGCCGGCTCGACATCGTGGCCGCGCTGTCGAAGCGCGCCGTCGATTACTACGCGGCGCTGCCGCCGGAGCTGCGCACGCGCCGAGACCGACCGCAACCGCGCGCTGGCGCTGGTGCGCTACGGCGCCGCGCTGCGCACGCAGTCGAAGCTCGACGAAAGCGGGAAGGCGCTGTCCGAAGCGGTCGACGTCCTCGCCAAGCTGCGCAACGACGGGGACAAGTCGGAAGCAACGCGCCGTCGGGCTGGGCCCTCGGACTGATGACCAAGGCGCGCGTTCGCCGACAGCCAGAACAGGCGGGACCAGTCGCGGCAGTTTTCAGACGCAGGCGGTGGACGTCCTGAAACCGCTGATGGCGGCGCCGGCTCCTTCGATTCCGCTGCGGCGAGCGTATCGGCCTCGCCATGACCTACCTCGGCTTCTCCCAGCAGCGCGACAACCAGGAGGAGGCTGCGGTAGCGACGCTGGAACAGGCGCGCGAAGCCTACCGCAGCATCGATGGCCTCAAGCTCGACGACCTGCCCTCGGCCGTCGCCTTTGCCGGAAGCAACCGCGTGGCAGATGAATGCGTTCCAATCCCTGGGCCGATTCGACCAGGCCAGGCAGGTCGGCGAGGACGCCATGGGGTAGCCGGACAGGTGCTGAGAAAGCGCCCGGGGCACATGTCGGCGTTGCGCGCACGAGCCCTGATCGCCGACACCCTGGCCACCACCGAGGGATTGATCTTCATACGCGCAAGGCGCTGGCATTGGCCGAACAAGGCGCGCGCGATTGGGAAGCGATCCTCAAGCTCGACCCGAGCAACCAGATTCGCTTGGAACAATCTGGTAAACGCGCGCTTGGGGGGCGGGATTCTGGTCGCTGAGTTTGGGAAATCTCCGTGAAGCCCAGGAGCAGTGGCATGCGGCGCTGGACGTAGAGCGCAATGTGAAAGAAGCAGCATTCATCAGGGTTGTAGTTGTCGCTTGCAGCGGGCTATATCACGCTGCTCGAAGCCGACCTGGGCAACCGGCAGGCGGCGGAGGCTGCCTCGCGGCCAACCGGCGGCTCATCGACATGGCCATCCGTGGGCTTCCTCCGGAGTCGTTCGGGCGATCGTATCTCCGGAATTCCTGGGCTACTACGGTCTACCCGACGACCGGCATGGGCTATGGTGCCTACGCGCTCCCCCTCGCAGCCGGCGATCATGAGACCGTGCGCAAAGAAGCTCGGGCATCGGCCCGACGCCTCGAGCAGATCAAGAGCCCCACCCTCAACAAGAGCTGGACAAGAACCGCGCGCTGGAGATGGCGTACCGGACTGCGGCCGAAGCCTCGTACCGGCTCGAAAGACTACGCGGCGGCGGATGTGGACATCAAACGGGCGCTGGAGATTCGCGAAGGCCATTCCGACGCGCACCCTGGCGGAGGAACGCGATGCAGGCAACCAGCTGATGCTCGCCGCGGCGATCGCCGCCCGGATGGAAAGATATGCCGAGGCGCAGCAGATCATCGAGCCCCTGTTGAAATTCCACCGCAAGCTCTATGCTCGCGGCAAGGATAACGAGGATCGTCACTCAGCGCGTCGAGCTCGCGCAGGCGCTTCTATGTCTCCGCGCTCGCCGCTCCCGGTCAAAAGACATCGCAGTTGACCGAGGCCGCCGCCATCATGGACGGCCTGCCGCCGGCGATGCGTCGCCTGCACAGCGTTACCGTCTGGCGCGACCGGATCGCCGAGGAACAGAAGACGCGGCGCTAGGCGGGCATGACGCCTGGCGAAGCCTGCGAATCGATACGCACCCATCTGGCGCGCGGCGCGCCGTGGGACGCCTGCGACGCGTTCCGCGAAGCGCTCGCCCTGCATCCGGCCGACGCCGAGCTGCTCTACTGCGGCGCGCTCGCCCACGCACGGGCGGGAGCGACGCATCAGGCGCATGCGCTGCTCGACCGCGCACAGGCGCTGGCATCCGCGGCGCCGGCGCTGCTTGCGGACATCCTGAGCCTGCGCGGCCGCTTGTGGAAGGATCACGCTCCACCGCAGGCCCGATGCCCCGGACGCGTCGCTGATCGCCGAGCACGCCCGCAACGAATACCTCTCGGCCTGCGTCGCTGCAGCACGACCCTATCCCGGCATCAACGCGGCCACGCTGTCACTCTTGCTCGGCGACCGCGCCGCCGCGCGTGATCTCGCGCAGGCGGTCAGCTGCGCGCCTCGCGGCGCAGGGAGCATTGCGCACCAGCTGGGATCACGCCACCGCGGGCGAAGCCGCGCTGTTGCTCGGACGAACCCGACCGCGCGCGCGAGTGCTATGCCGCAGCGCTACGCGCTGGCCGCGGGGGACGCGGGAAGCGTGGCGACGATGCGCCGGCAGCTCCTGCTGCTGGCGCGTGTGCTGCCGGACGCCGCGGCTATGCTGCCGATTCTGCGCGCGGTCGACGTCGTCGCGTTCACCGGCCACATGGTCGATGCGCCGGACCGCTCCGTGCCGCGCTTTCCCGTCCACGCTGGCGCCCGCGGTCGAGGCAGCGGTGCGCAAGCGGCTTGCGCGAGTTGCACCAGCCGGTCTTTACGGTTCGGCGGCCTGCGGCGCCGACCTGATCGTCATCGAGGCCGCGCTTGCCCTCGGCGCGGAGGTGAACGTGATCATGCCGTTCGATGGTCAGGACTTCGTGCGCACGAGCGTCGCCGTCGGTGGCGCCGCCTGGCTGCAGCGATTCGACGCTGCGCTCGAGCGCGCGACGCGTGATCATCCACGCGACCGAAGAGCGCTACCTCGGCGACGATGTGCTGTTCGAGCACGCGGCGCTGCTGGTCGAGGGGCTGGCGGTGCTGCGCGCGTCGCAGTTGCAGACTACGCCGCGGCTGCTTTGCGTGATCGACGAAGCATCGGGCGGGCGCATGGGAGGCACCTTGTCCGGATTCGAGCGCTGGACGCGCCGCGTGGGCCCGCCCGAGATCATCGACCTTGCGGCGCTGCGCGCGCCGCGCGCTGCGTCCGGCGCACAAGACGCGCGGCGCAGCGTGCCGGAGATCGCGACAGAAACCTCGCGCGTGCCAACATGGGAGCCCGACGCGTCCGAAATTGCGGCAAGGCCGCCTCGCACGCTGAAGACGCTGCTGTTCGCGGATTTCGCGGGATACGGCCTGCTGCACGATGTCAACGCGGCGCGCTTCCAGGGCGAGTTCTGGACCTCGCGGCGCGGCAAATCGCATCGTCCGCGGCCAAGCCGCTCTTTGCCAATACGTGGGGCGACGGCCTCTACCTCGTTTTCGAATTGGCGGAAGAGGGCGCGTCGTTCGCGCTGCGCCTGTCCGAGGACATGCGCGGGACGGACTGGGCCACGCTCGGATTGCCGGACATGAGCCGGATCCGGATCTGCCTGCACGCCGGGCCGGTGTTCTGCGCCTTCGATCCGATCATCTGCCGCGACAACTACTTCGGCTCGAGCGTGACCCACGCCGCGCGCATCGAGCCGATCACCCCGCCCGGCACGGTGTTCGCGAGCGAAGCGTTCGCCGCCACGCTGGCCGCTTCCGGACAGGACGACTTCGTGCTCGAGTACGTCGGTTTGGTGCGACTGGCCAAGGGATTCGGCGAGTCACGCGTCTACCGGGTGGCGTCTGGCTGAGCACGCATGCGCCAGCCCACGCCGGGGCGTCTTACCCGCGATTTGCATCCACGTGTGGCTCGTCGGAGCTTTTCAGCACACTGCTAGTATGGAGGCAATATGGTTGAGTTCGATTTCCCCAGCCCTCCGCAGGACCAAGCGTCGCGCGCGCGTCGAATCGTGCTGCATGCCGTGCTTGTGTGGTATCGCACTCGCCGCGCCACTTGCGTCGCTTGCCCAGGAGCAACCCAAGCGTCTGGCGCATAGGCTTTCTCGCTGCCGATTCGTCATCAACCCGGGTTTATGACGGATTTCAGCAAGGTATGCGCGAGCTCGGCTATTTCGAGGGGAAGAATTGCATCATCTCGCGGCGTTTTGCGGACGGACAGTACGAGCGCCTTCCGAGGTTGGCCGCGGAACTGGTGCGGTTGAATGTGGATGTCATCGTGGCCGGGACCACGCTGAGCGTCCAGGCTGCCCGTCAAGCGACAGCAACGACTCCTATTGTAATGGTGGCGGTTCCGGATCCGATCGGTGAAGGTTTTGCGACGAGCCTTTCCAGGCCAGGAGGTAACATCACCGGCCTATCCAACATCGTGACAGAACTCAGCATCAAGCACCTTGAGCTATTGCGCATTGCGGTGCCCAAATTATCGCGCGTCGCAGTGCTGATCAATCCGCTCAACCCGAGCGATTCCCTGATTCTGGAACAAATTCAGGGGCCGCCTATGCGCGCGGCGTGAAAGTCTTGCCGATTGAAGCGAGCGCAGCGCAAGCCAGATCGAAACTGGCTTTGGCGCGATGACCCGCGAACGCACGGAAGCCCTGATCGTGGCGGCAGATTCGTACTTCGACGTGCAGCGTGACCAAATCACGAAGCTTGCGGTCCAAGAACCGTCTGCCTACTATATTTTCCGCTCGAGAATCGACAGAAGCTGGCGGCCTGATGAGTTACGGACAGGACTTGACCGAGCATTATCGACGTGCGGCAACTTACGTCGACAAGATACTAAAAGGGACAAAGCCGGACAATCTTCCAATCGAACAGCCTACGGTTCTGGAGCTGGTCATCAACCGGCGGGTCGCTAAAGCGCTCGGACTCACGATTTCGCAAGAACTGATGTTGCGCGCCGATAAGGTGATCGAATGAGGCAATGATTACGGTTTTATCTGGCCGCGAATCTCTCCGCTCTTGTAGGCGGCACTATGAACGTTGAAATAAAGATTGCCTGCCTTGTAGCTCTCGTACTGTGCATCGGTTAATTTTGCGCCCGCCGGCACCGCCCAAACGTTGTCCGAAATCTTGCTCAAGGGAACGATAATAGAACCAGTCGTGCCCGCCGCGGCCTCGTGAATGTGGGCTACCGTTGCTGACATCCCGGTGATCGTCACACTGCCGGTGACGGATTTGTCTGCGTCCAACAGTGAAGGTGCCGGTTCCAGAAGCAGGGGTAGTCACGGGAGGGATCTCCTGATCTCCGCTAAGTCTGACCTTCACTTCGTCGCTTAATACGGAACCCACATATCCTGCGAACAGGACGGTGGCCACGCCCGCAACGACCCAAAACTTACGCTCGGTAAACTCCCGCAAACCATCGCCATAGCCATATCTCCATTCGGGACGCTTCAAAAGCGGCGCGTCCTCGGTTTCAGGCGGAATATCATCAATCCGAACGCCGCGTTTACGTCTATCGTAGCACGCAGTACAGGCTCTCACGATCGGGCTTGGCATCCGGGAATGGCGTCTCGCTGAGCGCGGCATCGCAAGTCTCACGGTACCCGGCGTGATGTGACGACCAACGGCAGTGGGCTTGTTCCTCTGCCGCCCGCACTGCCCTTCCCAAGGTCCTTTTCTGATCCTCGAATTCGCCTAGGCACACGCTTGGTCTGCCGCCGATCGGCGACGCGAGCAGGCACGGCCGGCGAAGGGATGGCATGTTAGCTGCAACGTCCCGCGGAAATCATGCGCAATACCGAAGGTTGGAAGCTCTGGCTCATCGTGGCGAGCACGTTTCTTCTCCTCGTCGGATACCAGTATTGGGCGGTTCCAGCGGCCTACGTCGTTCAATATGGATGGGCCGTTGTCCTCGAAGGGCGCGACGGTGGCGGCGTTCAGACAATTCATCACCTTGCTGGTCCCGGTAGCGTTGGTTCTGGTGGCGGGTCTGATCTTGGACCGCATGGCACCTCCGAAACCGGACTGACAAAGCATCAGGTAGTACCCCAGCGCAGACGGGTACTCTGCCGCTGGCCCTGCGAACGGGCTCACCTAGCGTAACCAAAGAAACCCCGCAACGCGGGGGTCAAAGTACAGCACCATGAACATCGCAGAATCGTCGACTGCAGCGAGGTCACCGAGCGTCCGGTCTCGTCGAATCGACCCAATTAGCAACCGCTAACGAACGCCTCCTCTCATTGCGTTCGTGCGTCCATCTAATGGCCGCGGGTCTCGCCTTGAATCGGCGCCTTGGCCATTTTCTCTCACCATCGTTCTCAGTATCGTCCGTGCCAGGGATTCCGGGGCAGCTACCGCTCCTCCCACTCGCATCACTCTTGACGCGGATCCGAGTGTCACCGTAATGACGCCCCGCTGGAGTTGATACGAGGCGGCGTATTGCTTACCCTCGGCGTTCAGGATTACTTGGCCAGCGGAGTTGAGCGCATCCATCAGACCTTCCTTGGCTTGTCCCCGCTACAAATCCTTGAGCTTCCAGCACGTAGCGGCAGTTGTTTACTTCCCCGCGCAATGCCCTCACAACCTGGCCTTCCGAGTATGAAAGGGAAGAACCTTTCTCATCACTTCGGCGCTGACTGCCGGCTGTTCTTGCGGTTGTTGTTTACGCAGCTCGCGGCGGATTCTGGCAAAAGTTTTCCGTAAATCGGTTTCCACGCTTTTGGTGTAGCGGAACGAAGGATCAAGGATGGACTTCATCGGGCCTCCAGGCTCGAGCTGTGAAATACATCGGCTATCTCACGTGCTTCGTTTATCCATGTTGCAAGAGGCGTTCCATTCTGACCAAATTGCGAAGGTTCAGTTACTTAGCGCGGACGCCTTCTGTCCAAAGTTTCGGAACGTAAAGAACGCCGACACATTCACTTAAGGTCGTCGCTGCTCGCTTTGTGGCCGACAATTTGTGATGCAAAGCGGAACGTGGTTAGCGTACGCTAGAAGCAGGCAAGGCCACCCAACGCACCCTTCCATCATGTGCCAGTTGCTCGGAATGAATTGCAATGTCCCGACGGACATCTGCTTTTCTTTCGAAGGATTCAGCGCCAGAGGCGGAGTAACCGACCATCACAGCGATGGCTGGGGCATCGCGTTCTTCGAGGGCAAAGGTTGCCGGCTCTTCATCGACGCGAAGTCAACGCTCGAATCGCCCGTGGCCGAGCTGGTCAAGCGCTATCCCATCCGCTCCATGAATGTCATTGCTCACATTCGCAAGGCAACGCAGGGCGCGGTGGCGTTGGAAAACTGCCATCCGTTCAAGCGCGAACTATGGGGGCGCTACTGGATTTTCGCCCACAACGGCGATCTAAAAACTTCGATCCGAAACTCGCCGGCCTGTTCGAGCCCGTCGGCACGACCGACAGCGAGCGAGCCTTCTGTTATGTGTTGGAAAATCTTCGCCGCGCGTTTCCCGCCGGTCAGCCGGAGAGCGAAACGCTGTACGACAAGCTCGCCGAATTGGCGGCCGAAATCGGCGAGCACGGCGAATTCAACTTCCTGCTGTCGAACGGCGAGCGGCTCTATGCGCGCTGCGCGACCAGCCTCTGCTACATCGTGCGCAAGGCGCCCTTTCGCACGGCGCACCTGGTGGATCAGGACGTCAGCGTCGATTTCAGCCAAGTCACGACGCCCGAGGATCGCGTAGCAGTCATCGCGACCAAGCCGCTTACCGACAACGAGACCTGGGATGTGATTCAGCCGGGGGAGCTCGTCGGCTTTTACATGGGCGAGCCGGTCTTGAGACAGGTGAAGCAGTCGACTTGAATAGGGCGTAGCCAACGCCTGTAGCTAGTCTTGAAAGCCCTCGCCGGTGAGCGTTCGCGCTGGCGTCCGCTAACAGCCCGGGCCCGCACCCGCCGTGCGCTGCGGCAGCGCGAGGTCGAACTGAAGGTCCCAGTTGAATGCAGGCTTCTTTCCGGCGATGGCGCCAGTGATCTTGCCCGACACCTTGCCACCGCGCTTCAACTCGCCGGTGAGCGAATCGATCTTGATCTGCTTGTCGGAAGCCGGCTCGAGCACCCATTGGTCCTGAGTCCCCAGGTCCGGCACAGTGGCGTGCTTGAAAACCGATCTCCACACTCTTCGCGGTCTTCGGCGACGGCACCGCGCTGCCACCGCCCGGACAGAACGCCACCTGCACCATGCTGCGCCCTTTGCGGAAGCGGTCGGCGCTGCTCGATGTCTGGAAAAAGTCGCGCTCCTCAGGAGTGATCGGTGTGCTGCTGAACCAGATCGTGATCCCCTGACTGCCCTCGTAGTACGCGACCTCGCAGTTTGTGAGGCTGAAGGTCTGGCCACCCATTTGCCCTGTAGCGCTGCATTTGTTCTGGGCCGAGACCGCTGTCGCCGCAGCGACGAGGATCGAAAAGACCAGCCAACGAAGCGATGAGTCCGCCATCGAACCTCCCATGCGTGAGACGCTTCGCTATCCTACGCCGATCCGATTCACGCGCGCATCAGCCCGACCATCCGAGGTGGCTCAGAAAATCGCGCGTGCGGTCCGTCAGCGGGAGATTCGAAGATCTGCCGCGGCGGGCCCTGCTCGACGATGCGCCCGGCGTCGAATACCGCGACCCAATCCGCCACGCGCTGTGCGAAGGCCATCTCGTGCGTCACCACGACCATGGTCATGCCTTCCTCGGCCAGCACCTTCATCACGTTCAGCACTTCGCCGATCGTTTCGGGATCGAGCGCGGACGTCGGCTCGTCGAAAAGCATGACGTCGGGCTCCATCGCAAGCGCGCGGGCGATCGCAACGCGTTGCTGTTGCCCACCCGACAACGCGGCGGGAAGATTGGGCGCCTTGTCGGCGAGCCCGACCTTGGCGAGCATCGCGGTCGCGCGACGATCGGCTTCCGCCGCGGGCTTGCGCAGCACGGTGCGCGGCCCTTCCGCGACGTTCTGTTGTGCGGTGAGATGCGGGAAGAGCTCGAAGCTCTGGAATACCATGCCCATCCGCTGGCGCACGGCGCGCAGCGCGCGCTCGTCGCGCGGGAGGCGCGCGCCTTCGAACTCGATGTCGCCGCCGTCGATCGTCTCGAGGCCGTTGGTGCAGCGCAGCAGCGTCGACTTGCCCGGAGCCCGAGGGGCCGATCAGGCACACGACTTCGCCGGCATGCACGTCGAGGGACACGCCGAGCAGTGCCGTGAAATCGCCGTAGCGCTTCACGACGTCCAGGTAGCGAATGATCTTCGCCCCGGCAGCCTTCGCGCGTCCCGCAACGGGTGCGTTCATTCCGTCACCTTCATGCGCCGCTGCATCCAGTCGACGAGCTTGGCCTGCGGATAGCCGAGCAGCCAGTACAGCGCCGCCATGGCGGTCAGCATTTCCAGCACCCGGAACGTCTGCGCCCGCACCTGCATCGAGACGTAGGCGAGCTCGGTCACCGCGATCACCGACACCAGCGACGTATCCTTGAACAGCGATACCCAGGTGCTCGCCAGCACCGGCAGTATCCGTCGCACGGCCTGCGGCACGATGACCCTGCGCAACGCCTGTGCGCGCGTCATTCCCAGCGCCATCGCCGCTTCGACTTGCCCGCGGCGGATGGAGTTGATGCCTGCGCGAAAGGTCTCGGCGTTGTACGCCGTCACGTTCAGCGACAGCGCCGCGAGCCCGGTTGCGAGTGGCGAGAGCCCGAGGCCGGTCAGGATCGGCAGCACGTAGAACGCCCAATACACGACCAGGATCAGCGGCAGGTTGCGAAAAAGCTCGACGTACACCGGTCGCCAGCGAGCGCACCGGGTGCCAGGCGTAGAGGCGAAGAACGCGCGACGACGATGCCGCAGGGAACCGCGATGGCCATCGTCGCGATCGTGAGCAGAAAGGTCGTCGCGGTGCCGGCGATCAGCGCATCGCGGTGCTGCCACACCACGGACCAATCGAACGTCATCGCCGGCAGCTCCTGCACATGTCACGACCTCCCCAGATGCGCAACGCGGCGGTAGAAGCGGTCGACGCCGCGCGTGACGGGAAAGAGCATCAGGAAGTACAGCAGCATCGCAAAGGTGAACACCTCGATCGGCTGAAAGCTCTGTCCCGCCACCGTCTCGGATTGGCGCATGAGCTCCGGAACGGCGATCACGGAAGCGATCGCGGTGTCCTTGATCGTGATCGACAGCAGTGAGCCGAACGCCGGCAGCATGCGCACGATCGCCTGCGGAAGCAGGATGCGTCGCACGACCTGGGCGCGCGACATGCCGAGCGCCAGCGCCGCGCGCGTCTGTCCCGGGCCGCACCGATTCGATGCCGGCGCGCACGATCTCCGCCGCGTAGGCCGCGAGATGGACGGTCAAGCCGATCAGCGCGGCGGTGAACGGCGACATCGTGACGCCGGCGACGATCGGCAGTGCGAAGAAAGTCCACACCAGCACCACCAGCACCGGAATCGCGCGCATGGAGTCGATGTAGAGCACGATCGGCACCCGCAGCCAGCCGGGGCCGTACAGGCGAAGAAGCGCGATGACCAGGCCGGCGGCAAGGCTCGTGAAGCCGGAGACCGCCGACAAGAGGATCGTGATCCAGACGCCGTAGGCGAGGAATCGCCAGTTGTCGCCGATGACGGCGAAGTCGAATTCCATCGGATGACGGCGGGAGTCGCCGGCGCCGGCCTACTTCATCGTGTCGATGACGCGCGCTTCGTCCTTCTTGAGCTGCGGCTCGATTTCTTTCTCGACCGCGCGCGTCCATTGCAGGAAGGCCGCCTGGTTCTTGTCGATGGCCATGCCTACCGGCGCCGCCTTCTCCGTGCTGTTCTGGCAATTGTTCTCTTTCGGAAGCACGGCGAGCTGCTTGAGCTTGCGCCCCATCGCCACCCACGGAACGCGGTTGATGGGCACCGCATCCGCACGCTTGGCCATCACTTCCTCGACCGGCGCCACGCCCGAGCCGGCGACACCGCGCAGCTGTGCCTTGGGGAAGCGTTCCTTCACCCATGCCTCCTCGCCGCCGCCGGTGTAGTAGGCGATGGTGATCTCGGGCTTGTTGAGGTCGTCGACGCTCTTCGCGCTGGCAAATTTAGGATTCGGAGGCGAGACCGAACATGCACACGCTGGTGCTGGAGTAGATCACGAAGTCGACGACCTTCAGCCGGTCGGCGGTCTCGGCCAGCGGCGTCACCGAAATGTCGACCTGGTTCGATGCGAGCACCGGCACCTTGGTCTCGTGGCTTACCGGAACCGCCTCGAGCTTCACGTTCAAGCGCTTGGCGTATTCGTTGGCGAGCAGCCACGCGGGACCGCTCCACGCGTCACCTTGCCCGGTCGTGTTCTCCACCAGCCAGGGCGCGTTCGCGAGCACGCCGATGCGGAGCACGCCGGCCTTCTTGATGGCATCGATCCGTGGACTCGCGCCCGGCGCCGGCACGGGAACATCGGCGAAGGCAGGCACACATAAGGCGAGCGCCAGCAGCGCAAAACTACGCTCAAAGCATTTGGACATGGTTCCTCCGGAACGGCCCGGTGTGCACCGGCATTTTTGGGTGGCTGGTCACGATCATCGGCGAGGCGGTGCAGCGTGTCAAACCGCGCTTCGCCGCTGTCTTGCTCGCCCGCGCATGCCGAACGTTCGCCGATCCATCACTGAATCACCTCGTCTGCGCGCAGCAACAGCGACTGCGGGATCGGTGATTCCGAGCGCCCTCGCGGTCTTCAGGTTGATCATCAGCTCGAATTTGGTCGGCTGCTCGATCGGAAGATCGGCGGGCTTTGCACCGCGGAGAATTCTGTCGATAAACGCGGCGTTGCGTTGGTATTCCTCCGCCATGGGTGTGAGCATAGGAAACCAGCGCGCCAGCCTCCAGCATTCTCTTTGATGTCGCTGACGATGGTCGGTAACGCGTGCCTCAACGCAGCGCTCATGAGCGAGAATCCGATTATCGTTGAACAGATTATCGCGTAGCACAAATAGCGCCTGCGCGCGCCGACGAGCCATCTCGTCGATCGCATTCTCCAGCTCGCCTGGCCGCGGCGACTTCGACGAAGATCGGCTCGATACCGATCGACCGGCACGCCTGCTCGAAATCCTTGCGCACGGCGCGATAATACGGATTGGTCGAATTCTCCAGCACGCCGACGCGTTGCAAGCCCGGCAACAACTCGCGCAGCAGGGCGAGACGCTTTGGCGTCGATCTCCGGGCCAACAATGGAAAACGCCGGTGATATTGCCGCCGGGCCGGGACAGGCTCGCGACGAGACCGGCGCGAACGGGATCGCCTGCGGTGGCCATGACGATGGGTATGGTGGTCGTGGCGTTCTTGGCCGCCAGCGTGGCGGGCGTGCCCCACGTCACGATGATCTCCACCTTGAGCCGAACGAGCTCCTCCGCAAAGCGGTTGGAGGAGCTCGGCGCTGCTGTTGGCATAGCGTCGTTCGAAGAGCAGATTCTTGCCCTCCACCCAGCCGAACGCTCGCAAACGCGACGTCTTCGGCTTGCAGTTCGGCCAGCGTCATCGGCGCACCGGCCGACAAGATGCCGATGCGGCGGACGGTTGTCGCGGTTTGCGCGCTCGCGGCAAGCGGCGCAGCAATGATCGCTGCCGCCACAGCGCCGATGAACGTCCGTCGATCCATCATTGAATCATTCGGTCGCGAATGGAACTCAACCGTACCTCAGCATTACTGAATCACCTCATCCGCTCGCAGCAAAAGCGTCTGCGGGATCGGTGATTCCGAGCGCCTTCGCGGTCTTCAGGTTGATCCCAAGCTCGAATTTAGTTGGCTGCTCGATCGGGAGATCGGCAGGTTTTGCACCGCGGAGGATTCTGTCGACAAATGCGGCGTAGCGTTGGTTTTGCTCCGCATCCGTGTGAGCGTAGGAGACCAACGCGCCAGCCTCCAACATACCTCTATCCCACGACGATGGTCGGTAACGCGTGCCTCAACGCAGCACGTCATAATCAGGACCCGATTCGCGTTGAACATGACTATCGCGTGGCACAAATAGCGCCTGCGCTCGCCGGCGAGCCATCTCCGCGATCGCATTCTCCAGCTCGCCTGCCTTAGCGACTTCGATAATGATCGGCTGCGATGCCGAGCGACCGGCACGCCTGCTCGAAATCTTTGCGCACGGCGCGAAAGTACGGATTGGTCGAATTCTCCAGCACGCCGACGCGTTGCAAGCCCGGCAACAACTCGCGCAGCAGGCGCAAGACGCTTGGCGTCGAGCTCTGGGCTAACAATGGAAAAGCCGGTGATATTGCCGCCAGGCCGGGCAAGGCTTCGCGACGAGACCGGCGCGGACCGGGTCGCCCGCGGAATACATGACGATGGGTATGGTGGTCGTGGCGTTCTTGGCCGCCACGTGCGGCGTCCGTGCCCGCGTGTCACGATGATCTCCACCTTGAGCCGAACGAGCTCCTCCGCGAAGGGTCGGAGGAGCTCGGCTCTGCCGTCGGCGTAGCGTCGCTCGAGGAGCAGATTCTGGCCCTCCATCCAGCCGAGTTCGCGCAAAGGCGCGTATGCTCTTCCGGAGCTCGGCCGGAGTCGACCGGCGCACCGGACGATAAGACGCCGATGCGTCGGACGGTTGTCGCGGTTTGCGCGCTCGCGGCAAGCGGCGCAGCAATCATCCCTGCCGCCACAGCGCCGATGAACGTACGCCGTCCATCACTGGATGGCATTTCGTCGCGAATAGAACTCAACCGTAGCACATGCGCCGGCTGGGGTTGACCCCCGAACAGCGAGCCTTGATCCTATCCTTGTTTCATACGCCAACCAAGCTTGTCCAGCCACGCAAGACCCGCCACCGTTCCATCGCGCGATCGATATTCGCGGTCCGCGAGCCAAGGCACAAGCAGCATACCCTTCCGGCAGAAAGCCCCCGACCCAAGGCCCGGAGATTATTGGCGAGGCGAGCGCCGTTGCCGGCCACCCACACCATGCATGTTGCGGGCGACAGCCGCAACGGATAATGATCTGCGCGCAGGTCTCGTCAGGACGTCGCCTCCCGGACGCGAGATCGCTCGCCGGCGTCGCACGCCGACCCTACAGCACGGCCGCCCAACCGCGCCGCGCAAATGCGGGAGTGCCCGCATGGAGATCAGCGCGGGATCGTAGTCGATGCTGAGGAGGTTGGAAACGCGCGAGCCGGGGGCGACGCGGGCGACGCCCGCGAGCGAAGCCAATTCGCGTACAAGGCGGCGAACATCATTGCCAATGGTAGGGCTCGCTAGATGGAGAAATGCTTTGTTGTAGTGCTTTTCCATGGGTCATCCTTTGGTCAGCAGGAAGTTGCGGTGGAAGGGGCTTGCCTCGGACGAGTGTCGATCTCATGAGGTCGGAGCGCTGCTACGCCACAGCGGCCCGAACGCTTGTCATCCGCGAGTCCCGTCCAGAGCTGCCCGGTGCACGCATTGCGAGAATCTGCGGAGGTCTTTCCATGTTCGACCTCCTTCGATTGATGTTCCGAGTTCGTCTGGCCCGCGCACGGTGCTAGTATTCCCGCAGCCGCAACAACATTAGAATGACTGGGCGTCCAGCTTTCTTGCGCGGGACGCCGCGATTGCGCCACGATGGATGCTCTCTCCGACTTGTTGCGCGTCGTCCAGCTGACCGGCGCGGTTTATCTCGACGGCGCGTTTTCGGCGCCGCTAACGCAAAAAATATCGAACGAACACGCGATCGCAAGGAGCCGTCCATGCGTATCTTAGTCGTGGGCGCAGGCGCCATAGGTGGCTACTTCGGTGGACGATTGCACGAGGCCGGCGGCGATATCAGCTTCTCGTGCGCCCCCAACGCGCCAAGGAGCTCGCGCAATCCGGCCTCGTGATCGTCAGCCCGGCCGGCAACGCAACGCTGCGTGACGTAAAGACTGTGCTCGCGGAGAACGATCGCGCAACCCTTCGACCTGGTGTTGGTGAGTTGCAAAGCCTACGATCTCGGGAGCGCGATTCTGTCGTTCGCGCCCGCGGTCGGACCGTCCACCGCGATCCTGCCGTTGCTGAACGGTATGCGGCACTTGGACGAGCTGGACAGCAAATTCAGGAAAATCACGCGTGCTCGGTGGACAATGCGTGATCGCGGCGACGCTCAACAAGGAGCGCGCCATCGTGCACCTCAACGACATGCACGCGCTTTCTTTTGGCGAGCGCAATGGCGGGATGTCCGAGCGCATCCAGGCCATTGCCACGGCGATGCAGGGCGCAAAGTTCGACGTCCGCGCCAGCGAAAAATCGTGCAGGACATGTGGGACAAGTGGGTGTTCCTAACCACGCTGGCGGGCGCCACGTGCCTGTTCCGTGGATCAGTCGGCGATATTCTCGCGGCGCCACAAGGCGCAGAGCGAATGCTGGACCTGTTGGAAGAGTGCCGCGCCGTCGCCAACGCCAACGGTTATGCGCCGCGCGCCGACGTCAGCGAACGCATGCGCAAGACCCTCACCACCGCGAGCTCTGCTCACGGCGTCGATGCTGCGCGACATCGAAAGCAACGCGAGGATCGAAGCCGACCATATCATCGGTGACTTGATCGATCGTGCACGCGTGCAGGGCAAGACGCCGATTGACGTGCGCATGCTCCGGAATCGTCTATACCCACTTGCAAGACTTACGAAGCAAGGAACTCGACGCGATGAGCAGCAAGCCTCGCCTTAGGCCTTACCTTCCGTTTTGTGTACGCCACCCAAGCTTGTCCAGCCAAGCTGAGACCCGGCACCGTTCCATCGCGCGGCCGATACTCGCAGCCGACCATCCCTGGTAACCGATCTGTCCAACAGCTCGAACAGCGCGTAGCAATTGAGCTCCCACTGTCCGGCTCGTGACGCTCGGGTACGCCGGCGATCTGGATGTGGCCGATGTCGTTCAGCCAACGGGTGAGCTTCACCGACAGATCGCCCTCGACGATTTGCGCGTGATAGAGATCCATCTGAACTTTCACGTTCGGCATGCCGACTTCCTCGCGGATGGCGTGCGCTTCTCCTTGTGTCGTCAGCAGGTAGCCGGGCATGTCGCGCGGATTGATCGGCTCTAGGGTCAGCGTGATGCCGTCTTGCTCCGCCTCCCGGCCGCGAAGCGGAGATTGCGGACGAACGTCGACCGGTGCCGCGCACGCCGCGCCTCATCCGCGCCTGTTGGAAGCACGCCGGCCATCGCGACGTGTATACGCCGGGCACGACAAGGCCTGCGCGTAGCGCAGCGCGATGACGAAACTGGCAGCGAACTCGTGCTCCTGCCCGGCAGGCCCGGCGAGCCCGCGATCGCCGGCCTTGAAATCTCCCGGCGGCGCGTTGATCAATACCTGCTGGAGACCGTTGGCGGCGAGGCGCGCCGAGAGTCCTTCGCCGGATATTCGTACGGCGAACGCGAACTCGACGGCGTCGAAGCCAGCGTGTGCGGCGGCGGCGAACCGGTCGAGAAACGGAACTTCGTTGAAAAGAAACGAGAGATTGGCGGCGAAGCGCGGCATGGCTTTCGAACTCGCTTCCTGAGGCGCTCGCGCGGCGGCCTCTGCGATGCCGCCCGGCGCCCACGCTCTTGGCGAGCGGCCGCATCTTGCACCGGCGAAACGTGGCACGCAACCATCCACGGCCGCACGAGAGGCGATGACGCTGGCATCGATCTGAAGCCTGTGCGCGCTCGCACTTTACGGGTTCCGCAGTGTCAAATTCATAGCTAAATCCATAGCCGAGTTGTTCGCATCGAGTTGTCCACCGCTTCTGTGGACAAGACCGTGGAAAAGCGGTGGATTCTTCGCCCACAGCGACCTATATTTTCGCGGTAGAACTTTGATTTCGCGGCGGTTTTGGAAGGCGTGACAGAAACATTAAAAGCGCTTGCGCCCGTTTGGCCAAGCTACTATCATTGGTGTTGATTCAGCACTTGAACACAAGATATAGTAGGTTTTGATTCCTAAGGGAAATCCGGAAGCCCCAGTGAAGAGCCCGCTAAACGCCTGCCAGCGTTGGCCGGGCCGGCCCCCGGAAGCCCGCGCCAGTGGCGGAATTGCGCAACCCCGCTGTGCGGCGTGGTTGGACCAAGAAACATAAGAAATAGACAGGAGAAAGCACTATGCAAGTCGTCAGCCCGTCCGCCGCCGCATCCTCCACAGCACAGCACAAATTGATGACCGGCGAGACGGGTTCGCCGCTTGCGGCCAGCACCGATCCGACGCTCTCCCAATACAAGGTGATCCGCCGCAACGGCGCGGTGGTGGCGTTCGAGCCGTCGAAAATAGCCATTGCGGTGACCAAGGCGTTTCTCGCCGTCAACGGCGGACAAAGCGCGGCGTCGTCCCGGGTTCGCGAGCTGACCGCGCATCTGACCGACGTGGTGGTCAACGCGCTGATGAAGCGCAAGCCCGACGGCGGCGCGATCCACATCGAGGAAATCCAGGACCAGGTCGAGCTGGCGCTGATGCGCGGCGGTGAGCACGAAGTGGCGCGCGCCTACGTGCTCTATCGCGAAAAGCGCTCGCAGGAGCGCGCCCACGAGAAGCTGGAAAAGGGCGGCGGCAAGGTCGACGGCGTGCCGCTCAACGTGGTCGACAACGGCATCACCCGGCCGCTCGACTTCGCGCGCCTGACCGAACTGATCAAGACCTCGTGCGAAGGCTTGCCCGAGGTCGAGCCCGACCGCATCCTCAAGGCGACGCTCAAGGATCTGTACGAAGGCGTGCCGATGGACGAGGTGCGCAAGTGCTTGGTGCTGGCGGCGCGCACGCTGATCGAAAAGGATCCCGCGTACAGCTTCGTCACCGCACGGCTGTTGCTCGACTCGATCCGCTTCGAGGCGCTGGGCGAGGAAGCGACTCACGCCGACATGGCGACGCGCTACGCCGAGAGCTTCCCGCGCCTGGTCAAGCACGGCATCAAGATCGGCCTCCTGAACGAAGCGCTGGGACACTACGACTTGCAAAAGCTCGGCGCGGCGTTGAAGCCCGAGCGCGACCTGCAGTTCGGCTATCTTGGCCTGCAGACGCTCTACGACCGCTATTTTCTGATCGACCAGTACGCGCAGTTCAGCGGCGCCGGCCGCCGCTTCGAGCTGCCGCAGTCGTTCTTCATGCGCGTGGCGATGGGCCTGGCGCTGAACGAGGTCGACCGCGAGGGACGCGCCATCGAGTTCTACAACGTGCTGTCGACCTTCGACTTCATGAGCTCGACGCCGACCTTGTTCAACTCCGGCACGCATCGCTCGCAGCTCTCGTCGTGCTACCTGACAACCGTGTCCGACGATCTCGACGGCATCTACGAGGCGATCAAGGAAAACGCGCTGCTCTCCAAGTTCGCCGGGGGCTGGGCAACGACTGGACCAACGTCCGCGCGCTGGGCAGCCACATCAAGGGCACCAACGGCAAGAGCCAGGGCGTGGTGCCGTTCCTGAAGGTGGTCAACGACACCGCGGTGGCGGTGAACCAGGGCGGCAAGCGCAAGGGCGCGGTCTGCTCGTACCTGGAGACCTGGCACCTGGACATCGAGGAGTTTCTCGAGCTGCGCAAGAACACCGGCGACGATCGCCGCCGCACGCACGACATGAACACCGCCAACTGGATTCCGGACCTGTTCATGAAGCGGGTCATGGAAGGCGGCGACTGGACGCTGTTCTCCCCGCCGACGTGCCCGATCTGCACGACAAATGGGGCCGCAAGTTCGAGGAAGCGTACACCCGCTACGAGGACAAGGCCGCGCGCGGCGAGCTGAAGCTGTCGAAGCGGATTCCGGCGGTGCAGCTCTGGCGCAAGATGCTGTCGATGCTGTTCGAGACCGGGCATCCGTGGATCACCTTCAAGGATGCGTGCAACGTGCGCTCGCCGCAGTCGCACGTCGGGACCGTGCACAGCTCGAACCTCTGCACCGAGATCACGCTCAACACCAGCGAGACCGAGATCGCAGTCTGCAACCTGGGCTCGATCAACCTGCTCGCGCACATGAAGAAGGTCGGCAAGGGCGAGAAGGCGACGTACGAGCTCGACCACGACAAGCTCAAGGCGACCATCAAGACCGCCATGCGCATGCTCGACAACGTGATCGACGTCAATTATTACGCCGTGGCCAAGGCGCGCAACTCGAACCTCAAGCATCGCCCGGTGGGACTGGGCATCATGGGCTTCCAGGATTGCCTGCACCTGCTGCAGCATCCGTACGCCTCCGACGGCGCGATGGGCTTCGCCGACCGCTCGATGGAAGCGGTGTGCTACTACGCCTACTGGGCGTCGACCGAGCTGGCCGAGGAGCGCGGCCGCTACGCGTCGTACAAGGGCAGCCTCTGGGACCGCGGCATCATGCCGCAGGATTCGCTCAAGCTGTTGCGCGACGAGCGCGGCGGCTACGTCGAGATCGACGAGTCGGTGACGATGGACTGGAGCACGCTTGCGCGCGCGCGTCAAGGAGCACGGCATGCGCAACTCCAACTGCGTGGCCATCGCGCCGACGGCGACCATCTCCAACATCATCGGCGTCGCCGCGTCGATCGAGCCCGAGTACCAGAACATCTACGTCAAGTCGAACCTCTCCGGCGAGTTCACGGTGGTCAACGAGCACCTGGTCGCCGAGCTGAAGCGCCTCGATTTGTGGGACGACGTGATGGTCTCGGATCTCAAGTATTTCGACGGGTCGCTGGCCAAGATCGACCGCGTGCCCGAGCATCTTCGCCGCCTGTACGCGACGGCCTTCGAAGTCGACGCGACGTGGCTGGTCGAAGCCGGAGCGCGGCGGCAGAAGTGGATCGACCAGGCGCAGATCGCTCAACATCTACATGGCCGGCGCATCGGGCAAGAAGCTCGACGAGACCTACAAGCTCGCCTGGGTGCGCGGCTTGAAGACCACCTACTACCTGCGCACGCTGGCGGCGACCAGCGCGGAAAAGTCGACCGGCCAGGGCGGTGAGCTCAACGCCGTGTCCTCGTCGGGCGCGGCAAGCGCGGCCGGCGCCGGTCGCGCGATGTCCGGCAAGAACGCCGTGCCGGTCTCGACGCACAGCGCTCAGGAGCCCGAGGCGCCGCAGTTCTGCGCCATCGACGACCCGGCCTGCGAGTCCTGCCAATGATCTATCTGACCAAGCGCGGATCGGCGGCGCACGACGCGCTGAAATACATGCCGCTTCCGCCGGCGGGGCAGCGACAGCTGCTGGACGATCTGGCGTCGATGCCGGCGTTTCTGGCCGAGCGTTTCGGTGCGCTGTCCGACGACGAAGCGCGAGTGCGCAATGGCGACGCCTTTTCGCCGGTCGAACACGTGTGGCACCTGGCGGACCTGGAGCGCGAAGGCTTCGGCGTTCGCATCGAGCGCCTGCTGAACGAAGACGACGCGCTGCTCCACGACTTCGACGGTGCGCAAGCGGCGGAGCGCCGCAAGATATCGCGCAAAGTCACTGCGCGAAGGCATGCGGGCGTTCGCGCGCGCCCGGCAGGACAACATCGACGCGTTGGCGCGCGTGACCCCGTCGGAATGGACGCGGCGCGGCGAGCAGCAGGGCGTGGGTCCGGTTTCGCTGTGCGACATCCCGATCATGATGCTCGAGCACGATGCCGGGCATCGCGACGAAATCAATGCCTGGTGCGCGCACGCCGCGCAGCACGCCGTCGACGCGCGCTGAAGGAGTGCGCCAGCGTGGCTGGCTGATCGTTTGGGCAAGCGCCGCAGCGGTGATGGGGACGAATGCGGCGGCGGAAGAGACGGTGCTGAGGATCGAATCGCGTCCCGGCGTAAGTGAAGTGATGGTGTTGACGCCGGGCAGGAAGGGAAGTGAGTCGGTCGCCGGGCAAGGCGAGTGCAAAAAACGCCGTCATCGTGTTGGAGGGCGGCAGCGGTCAGATCCGGATTGGCAAGGCGACGGACGGGCCGGACGCGGGCAAGTTGAAGATCGGCGGCTCGTTGCCGGTGATGGCGAGGCAGGAGCTGGCGGACAGAGTCGGCGCGGTGGCAATACTGACGCAGCCGTCGGACCGGCCGGTGATGGATCTGGAGTGGCGGGACAGCAAGGAGCACGTGGCCGACGTGGCCGCGGCGGTGGCAGTGCGGTGCAGCAGCGCTTCCCGGGCGCGAAAGTTTGGCTGCTGGGGTTGAGCAACGGAGCGTGGTCAGCCGCGCATGCAGGTGCGGCGTTACAGGATAAGTTGGCAGGCGTGATTCTGATGTCGGTGGCGCAAGGCGCTTTTGCGACCCGGGGCTTTGCGGGCATCAGGATTCCGGTGCTGGTGGTGCAACACCGGCGCGACGCGTGCCTGCCGTACAGGAACATCGAGGCGCAGGCGAAGTGGCACACGTTGATAACGGTCGACGATGCGCGGTTGCCGAGGCCTGGAACGAGGAGAGAGTGCAGCGGCAGCGCGGCGCATAGCTTCTACGGCAGCGAAGCCGCGGTCATGGCGGCAGTGGCAGATTGGATCAACACCGGCAAGGCGCCGACTACATCAACCAGGAGAAGGTGCAGTAAGGACGAAACGAATAACGGCAGGCGAACGAAGCTGAGAGCTCCTCAAAATGGGCCCGCCTCGAGCGTCGAACCAACGCCCCGCGCGACCCGGACAGGAACGGTTGCAATGCTGCCGCGGAGCGACATGCCAGAAGCAGTGAAGTGTCAGGTGTGAAGTGACGAAGGTGCAGCAAAGCAGATGCAGGACGGCAGCGTTGTTCTGGCAACCAACGGAGAGGAGCCAGTCGATGGCCCAGTACGAGCATGTCCCATGTCATGTGGTGGATGCGCGGTATCTAGGTGATTACAAGGTGTGGCTGGAGTTCAACGACGGTCGCAAAGGCGTGGTCGATCTCGCCGACGAGCTCTACGGCGACGAATTCGAATGGCTGCGCGACCAGAAGCGGTTCGCGGAGTTCGTGCTCGATTACGGGCTCGCGACCATCGCCTGGGAAAACGGCGTCGATTTCGCGCCGGATTACCTCTACGAAAGGCTGAACGCGGTGCATTAGGAGACCCGGGAAGACGCTGCCCTCACCCAGACCTTCCCTACGGGAAGGAAGACGCCTCGGCGTCGGGTTCCACGAGTTGGTGGCGAGGGTCCGTCTCCCACTAAAAAGGACTTGAAATTTCAGTAAAAGCAACTACTTAATGACTTAGGACAAGTGACGAGCAAAGAAAAATCCCCGCCGGCTCTATCGGTGAGCCGTGCGGAGAAAAAGGCCCGAGATTTGGAGTTTCCGGGCCAACACCAGGACAGGAAACGAGGCACCAGTATGCTGACATTTGAAGACGATTTCGTGACACCCGGGGCGCCGCGCCCGATGCCGGAATCGGCGGACGCGGTCGGCGCGCAGACCTCGCTCGCCGTCTACGGCGGCATCCTCTCGCGCGAGCCGGTGCACGATCTCGACGCCGAGGCGCAGGCGCTCTCCAACGGCTTCCACCGCGTGCGCGCCGAGGACAAGCGCGTCATCAACGCCCAGTCCGACGTCAACCAGCTCGTCCCGTTCAAGTACAAGTGGGCCTGGGACAAGTACCTCTCCGCGTGCGCCAACCACTGGATGCCGCAGGAGATCAACATGCAGCGCGACATCGAGCTGTGGAAGAACCCCAACGGGCTGACCGACGACGAGCGCCTCATCGTCAAGCGCAACCTGGGCTTCTTCGTCACCGCCGATTCGCTCGCCGCCAACAATATCGTGCTGGGCACCTATCGCCACATCACCGCGCCGGAGTGCCGTCAGTACCTGCTGCGCCAGGCGTTCGAGGAGGCGATCCACACCCACGCCTATCAGTACATCGTCGAGAGCCTGGGCCTGAACGAAGCGGAGATCTTCAACGCCTATCACGAGATCAAGTCGATCCGCGACAAGGACGAGTTCCTGATCCCGTTCATCGAGGTGCTGACCGACCCCGCGTTCAAGACCGGCACCATGGAGAACGACCAGAAGCTCCTGAAGAGCCTGATCGTGTTCTCGTGCATCATGGAAGGGCTCTTCTTCTATGTCGGCTTCGTGCAGATCCTGGCGATGGGCCGGCAGAACAAGATGATGGGATCGAGCGAGCAGTACCAGTACATCCTGCGCGACGAGAGCATGCACTGCAATTTCGGCATCGACCTCGTCAACACCATCAAGATGGAGAACCCGCACCTGTGGACGCCGGAATTCCGCGAGGAAATCCGCGCGCTGATGAAAAAGGGCGTCGACCTCGAGTACGCCTACGCCGAGGACACCATGCCGCGCGGCGTGCTGGGCTTGAACGCGACCATGTTCAAGGAATACCTGCGCTTCATCGCCAACCGCCGCTGCCAGCAGATCGGCGTCGATCCGCTGTTCGACAAGGCCGACAACCCGTTCCCGTGGATGGCGGAGATGATCGATCTCGAAGAAGGAGAAGAACTTTTCGAGACGCGGGTGATCGAGTATCAGACCGGCGGCGCGCTGAGCTGGGATTAGGGGCCGAAAATGATGCGGCCGATGCAACGTTCCGCGATAGAAAGGTCTGGCCGACGCCGGGCCTTTTTTAAGCAGCGAGAGACAGAATTCCAACAATAACGAATTCGATCCGCGCGCGTATGCGATGGATCGGGCAGCGCAACCGGGGCGCGATTTTCCCGGTAACCACGAGGTTAGACACGAAGGGATGACCCGATGGTTTCTTTATGGTGGATATTGGCGGCATTCATGGGAGGCGGGTGCTTGGGATTATTAGTCATGGCATTGATGCAAATGTCGGGCGGATTACCCGAGCAATCGGCGCATGCGCCGGATTTGAATG
>ERZ1370068.11026-contig-9677_pt1 | contig 29214 bp, 45 predicted proteins | sample MGYA00561227_ERZ1370068 | MGnify/ENA primary metagenome ERZ1370068 (study PRJEB38410, sample SAMEA6850437) | metagenome | study: Metagenomic assessment of the ecological functions of the soil: analysis of the soil microbiota associated with the...
AGGCTACGTATTGCTAAGAGCTCGACAAAGTGTGTGCGAATTAGTGGAGCTGCGCGCCAGGGATTTATTTGTATTTGACGATCTCGACGGTCTCTTCCTGGCAACTGCGGGCATTCAAAGGTGCGCTTATCGTGGTCTGGCGAGCGGCTCAGCGAATCAAATTCTGCGGATCGTGACATTGCAGTTCTTAGACTGCATGCTCAATTAATCTCACGAGTCCTGATCCCAAAAAAAAAGACTCCGTATCCCAAAGAATTATCCAATCTGCGGTGACTCCTAATCCAAAAGCAACAATTGCTTCTTCGGGCCAGATTGGGTGACGTCGCGTGGTTGGAAGGAAGTTCGCTCGCTGGCTAAAACGGTTTCGAAAAATCGGCGGACGACATAGCACTCACTCGATCTGCCCCCGAAGGCTAACCGTGATCATGGTGGGCCTCGCAGTTCGCTCCCGTGGCCCCTAACCGCGTCCGCATTTGGGGCGATTGACGGTAGCGCGATCAAACTGATTAAGCGAGTTCGAGCATTTGGTTTCATCGCGACTAGCGATATTTTACATCTCGACGACCTTCCTCGGCACCGCGGGTATTCAAAGGTGCGTTTATCGTGGTTTGGCGTTTCGACGGGCTCAATACCGACGAGCCACATCTGAGCGTCACACGACTTGCAACAAGGGAGGCCCATCGGCCTCGCCGCCGAACTATTTGAAAGGTCGCACGCCACCCGCCCACACCTGCTTTTGTTTACTTACTGCGGCTCAAGCCACTGCGCATTAAAATACATACACAAAAAAGAGTTCGCGCGGCGCCGAATCTTTTGAAACCATTTTCGGATTTCCGCATTATTCTCAACAGCCGCCGAAAGTAGCGCCGCCATGCTCCTTCAGATCCCGCGGCATTGTATCGGTCTTCCAGCGCTGCCGTGTCCCGCGGCGGCCCTTCTTCTTCTTGCTCTTTGCATCACCGGCCCGCATTGACCGCCTGCCACGGGAACTACGCGATACCGCGCCCCGAAAATATCGAGCGCACGCAAACGTGCCAGACAAAGAGCCGCGCCGCCCGGTCCTAGAGCAACGCGGCCCGGCCGTTGCCGTGACCGGGGGTAGGGGGCATCTACGGTCACGCTCGGTCATCAAAACCAATTCAGGCCGAAGATTGGCGTTCCAGTTCAGGGTTGGACTGGCGGGCCAAAGCATTCCAATTCATCCACTTCCGGAGAACGGCGGCGCTTCGTTTTTGTTCTACCCCGAATGTTATCTGGCTGCGCGATCCGAGTTTTAGATTCATCTGAGAAAACATAAACAAAAAGGGCCGTGCCCAGGGAAGGCACGACCCTCGTGCGACAGCCTCTATGGCCAACGGGGTCCGGGGGAAACGGGGTTTGACCACAGACAGTCTGAATCACGAATGCTCGTAATTCTCCCCAGTTCCACGCGCCTAACATTAAATTTTCAGGCGGTTCAAAAGCAAAAGGGAACGCGGCGCTAAGCGGCACCAGTTGTGGGCAGGTGAAGTCGATTGGCCCCCGGCCTCTCGCGGGATTTCCGGGATGCGCTCGGCGCTTTTATAGTTATTCCCAGCACCGGTTCTATTACCTCTTCTATGAGGTTACCGGAACGCGTGGATGAATAAGCACGTACTCTCCGGCCGACAAATAAACCGGCCAAGTCCACCTATGTTGCCGCGCACTTTTCCCTCCAGGATTAAAGTGCATTCCGTTGCGGCGGGTTCACCGTTTTCCTTAGGTTTTCCTTCATGCCCCTTTTCAAACTTCCAATACTTAAGTTCCAAGGCCGCCGTTTTGCGAGGGCCATGCGGGAATGAAATCTCCGAAGACCCACCATTTGTCTTTGGGCTGGTCGGTCGTGACCTCCTCGGCCTCCTTTTGTAATTTCCTTTATGAAATTTTTTGGTGCTCGTCCATCGCAAATAGCTCCTAGAATGCCAACCCGTCCGCCGCAGAGCTGCGTCGGGGCATTTGGATTCTGACTTTGATCCAGCTTCGACGGCCCCGATCGATAAGGCGCGTCGAGTTTCTTCGAGACAATGCCCTCAAGGCCGGGAATGGTGCAGACGGTGACCACAAATAACCTGGTCGCCGTGCCCCTCGGTGTGTTCCACATATTGAATCCACCGATCACCGTGCAGAGGCTGTAGAGCTGCCTTGCGCTCTACGTAGATTTGCGCGCATGTCTTCTTCGTCGAGCATCAGAAGGTCAAAGTGCGAGGGCGGTGGCCCGGGCGTCATTCGAACGACTGTGCAGCGCTTCAAAGTCGGCCACACCGTCAGAACCGAGCCAGACAACCCTCAGCGTCAAGAATGAAAGAGCCTGATCCGCGCCGCGTCCTGATAATCAGAGGGTAGCGTTTCGACCGTCGGCGCCAAGTTCATCAAAGGCGGACCCGACCATCGCGGACGTGGATCTGTAGCCGATAGCCGTCGTGCTTCAGCTCGTGCGCCCACCCAGGCCCGGACGGAGCTGGTGGCGTGACAGTCGGCTGACAAGGATGAATGAAGGAGGCAGGCGCTGGCACTGGCCTGCCGCGAGGACTACGCGACAACATAGCGGTGATATAGGATGATCAGACCCGTAATAAAGTGGGGACCGCATGAACCACATGCAGAGTCATGCGACCCCCAATTAAACAGACTGTGCCTCCTGGGGCGAACAGAGGAGCGCAGTCCGACTACTTGGGCTTTACCCGACCATCATCCTAAGTCGGTTAATCACCGAGGAAAGAAACCGTTAAATCGCCCGGCGGAACTATGTCGTTCAAGAACTGGGGCGGGGACTTTTGCGCTAACGGTATTATTGACGAGTTCTGCTCGGAACACCCTATGTGACCGGCGCGTTGAATTGCCATTGTGGAGCGTAGCGTCATGCGTAACCAGACCCCGCTGGTACCGGGCCGGCCAGCCTTTGATGTCACCGTTTATATCGTGCTCAACGACTTCGGGCCGCTAGGCCACGCCTGTTGCGAGACTGACGAAACTGACGCCGACGAAGAGGCAGATTGTCGAAAGCATTTTGAGTGGGCAGTATTCACATCCGCTTGGGGTGGTCGCGTTCAACGCGGCCGAAGGCTGGGCCCGCGATGTGACTGAGGACATTGCACGTGCTGTGCTCAGCCGTGCGAGCACCGAGCAGCGCTCAATCGGAGTAGCCACGCAGGGACTTCCTTGGTGAGAGTGCTCGGAGCGGATGCGTCGTTAAGCGGCTGAAGTCATCGAGACACGTTTCGCCGTTACAACACTTTCGGCAATTGCGGGCACTCGCACCGCACGGGTCATTCATGTTGCGGGCAATCTTCTTCGCGCACCGGCTGTTAAATAGTTCATCGAGCCACTGATGAGCTTGGCATCGCGGCTTACGCCGATCAGACGGTTCAGCCCGTAACACCAGTCACGTCCGCATATTCACAATTGACGCGCAACACATCGAGCTTGCCGATGAGATCGCGAAGATGATTGCGCCTTCGCGCGGCATTTACGCCAGCAACGCGCACCGACACCGTCAATTCATCCCGGTTTTCCTTCGCTCCGGGAAAAAGATGGCCGTAGGTGTCGAAGGTCATCGTTATGGAGGAGTGTCCCAACAGATACTGCGCTTGCTTCGGCGGCGAGTCCACGCCCGCCGCGCGCCTTCGGGTTGATGCACCAGCTAGCAAAGAAATGCCGGAGGGCGTGCGGCGTATATTTCGGCTCTCCACTCTGATCGACAATGCCAGCCGCCTTTACGAGCGGCGTGAAGTTGCGATCCATAATGGATTTTGTAATCCACCGGTTTGCCGGCTGCTGTCGCGAACGTAGTTCGCCCGGTGGGGCATTGCATCTTCCATTCCCGGAGCTGCAGGCAGCGTCCACACCGGGATCGATCGGAATTGTTCTCACCCGGCGGCGGACTTGGGCGGTCCGGATTACGCCATACTCATCGGCGCGCTGGCGTACGTGCAGCTCGCATGACGCGAAGTCAATGTCCGACCAGCGGAGCCCACGGGGTTCGCTCGCACGCAGTCCGGTGAATGCGAGGATCAGGAATAGCGCCCGCTGTTTTGGATTGTCGGTGGCCGTCCGGGGGCCGGGCAATCTCTGGGTGGGCGTGGGAAGAGTCAGCGACGACGCGCTGATCTGGCGTGCGCTGCAGACCCCCTGGTATCCTCGCGTCAGTGGCGACGATGGGAATAACGCGACACTTTCAGCAACGACTTGAGGGATGACCAGAACCTTGCGGGCGAGGGGCGCGACAGATCGGCCAGCAATTCGTCGCGGAAGCGCGACAACCCGGTCGGGAGAGTTAGCGCAGGCTACGGTGCTGCCAATATGTGCCGGACGATATGGAGATTGATGTGCCGCTCGTAGTTCTCGATGGTCGACCGCTCGGCATTGGTGCGCGCCTTGACCTCCCTTGAGCCAGAAGTATCGGCCGCCTGTGCCACCGTTGGGGATTGGCTGGGCGCGATGTGGGTGCCACTTGCGCACGCCGATTCCTGACCGTGTCGTGGTGGGCCTCCAGCATCCTTTTTGCAGCTCGAACGTCTCGCCCGGACACGGACGCCCCGCCGATCGGTGTAAGTAACGATCCAGGCTTCGCTTGATTTCAAACCCCTGGCGGTGGTCCACTGGCGCTTGCGGACTGACATTGGTGCCCTCTTGCTGGCCGCGACATGAATGCGACATGACGGCATTCGTGACACGGTTAGCTTCGATAATCGAGGGTTTTGTGCTGCTCTCCTCAGGACTGACTGTCCTGGAGGAGAGCCTAGCGCCGAAGTGGGGACCAAGGTAGGCGCTAGCGGGATGGGTGGTCGATGCTGATCAGGCGGATCTTTGGATTGCCAAATTCGGTGCCGATACAATTGACGTAGGGCCATGGGTTCTGCTTGCAGGCCGCAATGGCGTCGGCGGCCGGCTTGGGCAGGGGGCTCGCGACGACATCGCCAATGGGCGCTGAAATGATGGTGATCATGGCTGCGATCACCGCGGCGGCCACGATGGCGGCAATTGTTTTCAACATGACAGCCCCCTGTTCAGGCTTTGCGGCGGAGCGTTTCGCTCTCGGCACAATCACGCTAGGAAAAGCCCTCGTCCGTCGCTGTGACTGGAGTCACAGAAAAGCGCATTTTCGGCGCCTCCCATGCTCACCTCATGGGTCGCGGCAGCCGGGGAAAAGGTTCAGGCCGCAAAGCCGCGGCCTTGCAGGGCCAATGGGGGCGGGGTAGACCCCGGTTTATGGCGAGAACTGCCCTTTATGCCGGGTCATTCGACCCGGTTACCAATGGCCATCTCGACGTGGTCCGTCATGCCGTCCGGCTCGCCGATCGGCTGGTGATCGCTATCGGGGTGCATCCGGGCAAGGCGCCGTTGTTTTCCGCCGATGAGCGGCTGGCGATGCTTCAGGAGACCTGCGGGCCGCCTTGCACGCGAGGCCAAATGCGAACTTTCCTGCATCACCTTCGCCGATCTGGTGGTGGAAACGGCGCGCAAGGCCGGCGCGAGCATGCTGATCCGCGGGCTGCGCGACGGCACCGATCTCGACTACGAAATGCAGATGGCTGGCATGAACCAGGCCATGGCGCCCGACGTGCTGACGGTATTCCTGCCTGCTTCGCCCATGGTGCGCCCGATCACCGCCACTTTGGTGCGTCAGATCGCCGGCATGGGTGGCGACGTCGCGGCCTTTGTGCCGGGACCGGTTGCCGCGCGTCTGAAGAAGAAGTTCGCGCGCTGATCTGGGCCACATCATCAATGACGGAGTGCAAATGACCAATCGCCGATCGATCTTATCGCTCACCTTGATGGCGGCGCTGCTTGCGGCTCCCGCCCTGGCGCAGTCACCTCTGGCCAATCCGGCTGTGCCTGAACGAGCAGGCGCCCGCGGCATACAAAGTGAAGTTTGATACCAGCAAAGGCCTGTTCGTGGTCGAGGTTACGCGCGCCTGGGCGCCGAAGGGCGCGGACCGGTTTTACAACCTGGTCAAGAGCGGGTTCTACGACAACGTCCGTTTCTTCCGCGTGATCTCCGGCTTCATGGTGCAGTTCGGCATCAACGGCGATCCCGGGGTCATGGCGCGCTGGCGCACGGCGCAGATTGGGGACGATCCGGTGACGCAGAGCAACAAGAGAGGCACCGTCACCTTTGCGATGGCGGGCCCCAATACCCGCACGAGCCAGGTGTTCATCAACTTCGCGGACAACGCGCAGTCTCGATAGCATGGGCTTTCGCCGTTCGGCCGCGTCGTGTCCGGGATGAACGTCGTCGATGCGCTTAATGCCGAATATGGCGAGGGCGCGCCGCGCGGCCGCGGCCCGGACCAGAGCCGCCTGCAGAGTGGAAGGCAATACGTACCTGATGAAAGATTTCCCGCGCATGGATTACGTCAAGAAGGCGACGATCGAGCGCTAAGCAAGGTGCGCCGGCTTGAGCGGGATGGATTGAAGTAGCACTTGGCCGCCTTTCCGCCAAATGTGAGCACCTCATGTCGGGCGAACCCAGTGTGCGGTGATCAAACCGGCCATGACGAATGGCGAGCAGAGTATGGAGAGTGATAGATGGCAAAGCCGGAAGATACGCTGACTCTGGAGACCACGCAAAGGTAACGTCGTCATTGAAATGCGGCCCGATCTTGCGCCGGGTCACGTCGCGCGCATCAAGGAGCTGGTGCAAGGACGGGTTCTACGATGGCATCGTGTTCCACCGCGTGATTGACGGCTTCATGGCACAGACGGGATGCCCGCAGGGCACCGGGACCGGCGGGTCGGGAAAGAAGCTCAAGGCCGAATTCAACGCGTGAGCCCCATGTCCGCGGCACCGTCTCGATGGCGCGCGCCAGCAATCCCGATTCCGGGCGACAGCCAGTTTTTCATCTGCTTTGACGACGCCAGCTTCCTCAACAACCAGTACACGGTTTGGGGCAAGGTGATCGAGGGCATGGAGAACGTCGACAAGATCAAGCGCGGAGAGCCGGTCAGAGATCCCGACAAGATCGTCAAGGCGACGATGGGGGCGTAGTCGTTCGCCCCCGCGGACTTGTCGCCACACCGCCATGGCCGGGACGAGGCTTGTGCTCGGGCCGGCCTTCGGCCGGACCCGAGTGCCGGGCATGACGAAGGAAAGTCATGCGCACAGACCTCTTTGATTTCGACCTGCCGGCGGACCGCATTGCCCTGCGGCCGGCGGCGCCGCGGACGCCGCACGGCTCCTGGTGGTGAGGCCCGGTCAGGCGCCTGAGTTCGACGACCGCACCGTCGGCGACCTGCCGGATCAGCTGCGCGCCGGCGACTGCCTGGTGCGTCAACGACAGCAAGGTCATCGCGGCCCGTCTGACGGGCCGGCGGATCGGACGAGGCAGCAGTGAGCCCGCGATCGAGGCGACGCTGCACAAGCGGATCGACGGTTCGCATTGGCGGGCCTTTGTGAAGCCGGCCAAGAAGCTTGAGATCGGGCGATACGGTGCGTTTCGGCACCGAAGGTAAAGTTTGCTTCCTTGGCGAACTCGACGCTCATGTTTCACATAAGGACGAAGGAGGGGACATAACCCTTTCATTTTCCTTTCACGGGCCGGTGCTCGATCAAGCCATCGCCGAACGCGGCGCGATGCCGTTACCGCCGTACATCGCCTCCCGCGGCGCGCCCGATGAGCAGCGACCGGACCGATTACCAGACCCTGTTTGCGCACGACGAGGGCTCGGTGGCGGCGCCCGACCGCTGGCCTGCATTTCACGCGAAAAGCTCCTGGCGCGGCTCAGCGAGCGCGGCATCGGCCTGCAAAGGTGACCCTGCACGTCGGCGCCGGCACCTTCCTCCCGGTCAAGGCGGAGGACACCGCCGGCCACAAAATGCATGCCGAATTCGGCAGCGTCTCATCTGAAGCGGCCGGCGCGCTCAACGCAGCGCGCGCCAAGGGGGGCGGATCGTCGCCGTTGGCTCGACCGCGCTTACGGCTCCTGAAAGCGCGGCGGGTAACGACGGCCGGCTGCACGCCTTTTCCGGCGAGACCGCGATTTTCATCACGCCCGGCTACAAATTCCGGGCCGTCGACATGATGCTCACCAATTTCCATCTGCCGCGCTCGACTCTGTTCATGCTGGTCTGCAGCCTTCAGCGGCCTCGACACCATGAAACGTGCCTATGCGCACGCAATCGCAGCCGGCTATCGCTTCTATTCCTATGGCGATGCGTGTTTGCTTTATCCGCAGACATAAACGTCGTCATGCCCGGCCTTGTGCCGGGCATCCACGTCTTTAAAACCATGCTGCAAGCAAGACGTGGATGGCCGGGACAGGCCCAGCCATGACGAAAGAATCGATGCCCCAAGCGTTCTCCTTCCACCTCCTCAATTCCGACGGGCCGCCCGCGGCGGCGAATTCGTGACCCCGCACGGTAAAGTGCAGACGCCGGCATTCATGCCGGTCGGCACGCAGGCGACCGTGAAGGGCTGATGCCGGACGACGTGCGCGGCGACCGGCGCCGAGATCGTGCTCGGCAACACCTATCATCTGATGCTGCGGCCGGGCGCCGAGCGCATCGCCGCGCTCGGCGGCCTGCACAAATTCATGAACTGGCCGATGCCGATCCTCACCGATTCCGGCGGCTTCCAGGTCATGTCGCTCTCCGGTTTGCGCAAGGTCGACGAGACGCGCGGTGACGTTCCGATCTCACCTCGACGGCGCCATGGTCGAGCTCACGCCCGAACGCGCGATCGAGATCCAGATGTTGCTGGGCGCCGACATCGCGATGCAGCTCGACGAGTGCCTGCAAGCTGCCCGCGACACGCGACGAGATCAGTCGCGCGATGCAGCTATCGCTGCGCTGGGCCGAGCGCAGCAAACGTGCGTTCGAGGAACATGCGCGCGACGGCTACGCGCTGTTCGGGATCGTGCAGGGTGGCGACGACCTCACGCTGCGCGCGGAAAGCGCCCGCGCACTCACCGCGATGGGCTTCCACGGCTACGCCATCGGCGGTCTTGCTGTCGGCGAGCCTCAGGACGTGATGCTCCGGATCGTCGCTGCGACTGCGCCGATGCTGCCGGCGGATCGTCCGCGCTACCTGATGGGGGTCGGTACACCCGCATGATCTCATCGAAGCCGTAGCGCGCGGCATCGACATGTTCGACTGTGTGCTGCCGACGCGGAACGGACGCCATGGCATGGCCTTCACGCGATACGGTGCGATCAATCTCGCCAACGCGCGCCACGCAAATGATCCACGTCCGCTCGACGCCGAGAGTCCGCATCCTGTGGCGCGCACATATTCGCGTGCCTATTTGCACCACCTCACCAAAGCCAACGAGATGCTGGGCGCGGTGCTGCTGTCGACCGTCAATCTCGCCTACTACCAGACGTTGATGGCCGGAATGCGCGAAGCGATTGCCGGCACGCGGTTCGCCGAGTTCCGGGATCAACACGACGGCGCAATGGGCGCGAGGCGATTTGCCGGCTATTGAGGCGGGGGTTGTGTCTTCCGGATCGCTTGGCTAAAGCCAGCCCATGAACGTCCACGCAGGATTTCTCAACCATCGTCGCAAGCCGCGCTTCAAGCTGCCAGCAGGCAGCTGCGATGCCCATTGCCATGTCTTTGGCCCGGCCGCGAAATTTCCCTATGCAGCAAACCGGCGCTATACGCCGGCCGATGCGCCGAAGGAAATGCTGGCGGCCCTGCACGCGCACCTTGGCATTGAACGTGCGGTAGTCGTGCAGGCGAGTTGTCACGGCACTGATAATGCTGCGATGCTCGATTGCATCGCCTCCGATCCCAAGCGCTATCGTGGTGTTGCCATTGTCGACGAAGCGTTTCACCGACAAGGATTTCGACGCGCTCGACCGCGGCGGTGTGCGCGGCGTGCGCTTCAATTTCGTGAAACATCTCGGCGGCGCGCCCGACATGGCCGCGTTCAATCGCGTCATCGACCGCATCAAGGGGCGGGGCTGGCACGTCGTCCTGCACGTCGACGCTCCGGACGTCATCCCGCTCTCGGTGATGATGCGAAAGCTCCCGCTGCCGTTCATCATCGATCACATGGGCCGGGTGCCTTCGGCCGCGGGCATCGATCAGCCGCCGCTGCGCGCGCTCATCGAACTTTCGCGCCTGGAAAATTGCTGGATCAAAGTATGCGGCTCGGAGCGGATCTCGATGCCGCCGTATACCGCGGCTGTACCCATTGCGCATGCTTTCGTTGAGGCCGCACCGGTGCGCGTGTTTATGGGGCACAGATTTTCCACACCCGAACGCAACCCACGAAGCCGATGAGGCCGATCTCGTCGATCTGGTGCCGCAATTTGCGCCCGATCCGCTGGCGCAAAAACGCCTGCTGGTGGACAATCCGGCGCGGCTTTATGGTTTTGGCTGAACAACAATAAAACAAGCAAAGTCTGGAGGAAACGCACGATGTCGAAGGGGATGTTTGAAACGATTGCGCGCCGGACCGCGCTCGTGATGCTGGCCGCGGCCGTCGTGCTGCCGGCATTTCAGGCGCGGGCTGCCTGGCCGGAAAAGCCGATCAAGATCGTGCTGCCTTTCGGCGCAGGTGGCGTTGCCGATGTCACTGCACGCATTCTCGCCGACAAGCTCGGGCAGAAATTCGAACCAGCGTGTCGTGATCGAGAATATGCCCGGTCCCGGGGGATCGCGGCGGCGCGTGCAGTGATCACGGCGCCACCGGACGGCTACACGATGGCCTGGGTCACAAACGGCGCCGCCATCAGTGCCGCGACATTTCAAAGCCTGCCTTTTGACCCAACGAAAGATTTCGCAATGGTCTCGATGGCCGGCACCTTCGATCTGGTGTTCGTGGTGAATGGCCAGTCGGAATACAAAACGCTCGGCGATTTCATCAAGGCAGCAAAAGCCAGTCCCGGAAAACTGAACGTAGGAACAATCGCCGCCGGCGGTACCCAAAATCTGGGTGGCGAACTTTTCAAATCGATGGCCGATCTCAACGTGCAAATCGTCCCGTACAAAAATTCGCCGGATATCGTGGTGGCACTGCTGCGCAACGATGTGCAGGTCATGATCGACTTCCCGCCCGCGGTGGCCGGCCAGGTTGCAGACGGCAAGCTGCGCATTCTGGCGAGCTCCAGCCCGCAGCCGTCTCCGCTGCTGCCCGGTGTACCGACCGCCGATCAGGCCGGCGTCAAGGGTTACGAGGTGATCTCGTGGAACGGCGTCGGGGTGCCGAAGGACACGCCGAAAGAGGTTATCGACACGATGAACAAGGCAATGCACGAGGTGCTCGCCATGCCTGATGTGCAGGAGCAACTCGCCAAAGTCGGTGTCATCGCAAAGGCGAGCACGCCGGCCGAGGCGCTGGCGCGTCTCACAGCGGACATCAAGAAGTGGAACGACGTGGTCGACAAGGCGGGCATTCCGCGGAAGTGACAGGCGGCGATCAGCGAACGAACAGAAGAGGGCAATGAAGAAAAACTTTCGGTCGCCGTGGTCGGCGCAGGGATGGGCGGTCTGGCGGTCGCGGCGACGTTGCGGCGCGTCGGAATCGACGTTCAGGTCTACGAGCAGGCGGTGCGTTTCGGACGCATCGGCGCGGGGATCCAGATGATGCCGAATTCGATGAAGGTTCTGCGCGGCATCGGGATCGAGGAGCGGCTGCGTAAAACATCATTCGCTCCTTACTCGCATCTCAACCGCGACGGCTATACCGGCGAAGTCACGCGCGAGCTGCCGATGCCCGAAAGTCTCTACAGCGCGCCGTATCTTTGCATGCACCGCGCCGATCTGCACGACGCGCTCGCCTCCGCGGTGCCGGCCGAGATCGTGCATCTCGGCAAGAAGCTGGTCGGTCTCGACCAGGCCGGCGGCCAGGTCACGCTGCGGTTCGAAGACGGCACCAGCGTCAGCGCCGACGCAGTGATCGGCGCGGATGGCGTGCATTCAATCGTGCGCGATATCGTGGTCGGCCCCGATGAGCCGATCCACAAGGGCCGCATCGCCTATCGCGCGGTGTTTCCTGCCGCGCTGATGGGGGCTTCGATATCGGGCCCTCGCGCACCAAATGGTGGGGCACCGATCGTCACATCGTCATCTACTACACGGCCAAAGCCAAAGCGAAGTCTACTTCGTCACCAGCGTGCCGGAGCCTGCCGAATGGGTCACGCGTGAATCCTGGTCGGCGAAAGGCGACGTGAGGGAACTACGCGCCGCCTATGAAGGCTTCCACCATGATGTTCGCAATGTGCTGGAAGCCTGTCCCGATTGTCACAAGTGGGCGATCCTCGAGCGGGAGCCGCTGCGGCGCTGGAGTAGCGGGCGCGTGGTGCTGCTGGGCGACGCCGCGCATCCGATGACACCCTACATGGCGCAGGGCGCAGCCACCTCAATCGAGGATGCCGCGATTCTTGCCCGGTGTCTCGACGCCGTGAATGGCGAGGACATCGAAGGTGCCTTCCAGCGCTACGAGGCGCATCGCAAGCCACGCACGTCTGTCGTGCAGGCGATCTCCAGTGCCAATACATGGATGAGGGACGAGCGCGGCGGCGATACCAGCTGGTTGTACGGATACGACGCCTGGAATGCGAACCTCGATCAACCTGCGGCGCATCCGCGCGCGCAGGCGGCCTGAGCTAGTCCGTCGTTCGGGAGCGAAGCGAACGTCGAACCCGCGGATGACTGTGAACTACGGCCCGCCATAGAGCCATCCAATACCCTCGTAATTTTCCTCCGCCGTGCGCCGCCGAGTGCTTGCGCACGAAGCTCGGCCGCGACTCCGCGGGCGTGATAGATCTCTCCGTAGACGCGCGCCATGATCTGCGTGCGGCCGGTGCGCAGATAACGTTCCTGCTCATAAGCCTTGAACGCCCTGGCCGGGTCGTCGGGCGAGGCCGCGACTTTCTGCGCAAGCACCACTGCGTCTTCCGTCGCCATGCAGGCGCCTTGCGCGAGATACTGCAGCATCGGATGCGCGGCATCACCGAGCAGCGTAATGCGGCCGGATGTCCAGCTTTTCACTGGCTCGCGATCGCACAAGACCCACATGCGCCATGTTTCGATGCGTTCGAGCATGCGCAACACCTGCGGCACCTGCATCTTGAAGTGTTGCCACATGACGTCCTTGCTGCCTTCGGCGTTCCAGCCTTCCTCGTAGTGATCGGAGTGGAATACGGCGACCAGGTTGTAGAGCTCACCGCGGCGCAGGCGGATAATGTACGAAATGAGTGCGCGGACCGGCCCACAGGACGACGTCGGGGCGCCAAAGATCCTCTGGCACATCCTCGCGCTTGAGAACGCCGCGGTAGGCGATGTGCCCCGAAACCCGCGGTTTTGCCGTCTCCGACGATACTCTCGCGGATCTTTGACCACATGCCGTCGCAAGCGATCAGCGCGCGGCCTTCAACGGTTTCGCCGTTGTTAAGTGTGACGCTGACGTGATCGCCGTGATCCTTGAACGCATCGACGCGTCGGCTTGTTTCCAGTGTAACCAGATTGCTTCCCTGGCAGGCTTTGAGGAACGCACCGTGGATGTCGGCCCGGTGGGTGACACCGTAGAAGTTGTCCGAACCGCTTCAGGAATGCATCGCCCAGGGGAATATTGGTGATCAATTCGCCGGTCAGGGCGTCGCGCATCTCCTGCGCGGGAGGACGATGGGCGTCGGCAAGAACTGCATCGCTTGAGGCCGATCTTCTCCAGCGCGCGGAAAATGTTCGGACCGAGCTGGATGCCGGCACCGACCTCGCGGAATTCGGAGATTGTTCAAAACCCGGACCGGGAGACCCTGATGGGCGAGCGCGTAGGCGGTGATGAGCCCGCCGATGCCGCCGCCGGAAACCAGAAAGGGGGCGGATCCGCCTCCATTCATACGCGCCATGGACCAAACCTCAATTTCACGAAAGACCGAACCGGATTTGCGACGACCATAAAACCTGAAATGGCTCGAAGCAAAGTGCGTTTCTGCCCAACGAAAGCCGCCGGCAAGCCCCGGCGGCCTTTGTAGCGCGTCACCGCTCACCTAAGTCGCGCGGTTGCCGGCCTCGTGATAGCGGGCGTAGTCTTTGCGCTTATGGCAACGCCACCGCCAGTCGGCGTTTCTCTCATTTCCCAGGGATAACGGTGGCAAAATCGGTACGTCTCTTTCGCCATCTAAATCCGTCTTTGTACTCCGCGCGGCCCCACAGTAGAGGAAAAGACCCTCCGGGTCCTCGTGAGGATGACCAAGCGGGCCGCTGCCGACTGGCCACGACGAGCCGATGGGAATGACGCTCTCACCCTTCAATATTTTTATCTTCGGCGGGCTCCAGCCTCTGCCGCCGCTGTCAAGTCTGACTAACCAATAGAGCTTTTGCGCTGGCAAATGTCCGACATTTTGAAGATGACATGACCTACCAAATCGCCGTCGGTGTTGTTTCTGATGCCGTCGATCCTCACATCAAATAAGCACGCTGGAGAATTCGGGCGTCTCTTGTTTGTCTCCACGCAACGTAGGCGAGGACAATCGTGAGGACGGCAATAACGACGGTTGAGAGGGCTGTTATTATTTCGTGATACGGGCGGATCGCTTCGGCAAGTTCATGCCAGTTCATGCAGTACTCGATGAGTTTTGCTAAGTAGCCCATCCGGTAGCCCACGGCAGATCTGACGCGGCTGGTATTCTCAAAAAACCCCATAGCAGTGGGCATATTCCGGCCCGGTGCAACGAAAAGCCCGCCGGCAAGGTGCCGGCGGGCTGTCATCTGGGCGGAGTTAAACCGGGAGTTTCAGCCCCGCATCTGTCGTCGTCACTCTATTTGGTCACCTGGCCGCGGATCTCGCCACCCTTGTTGGCGGCAGTATGGACGTTCACGTACCACTTGCCGGCCATGAGTTCCTCGGCCTGCGCGTCGGTGAGCGTCGCCGAACCTTCGAACGCGCCCTTGTCAGCACCGGCAATTGGCACCGCAACGCCGCCGTTCTTGCCGGCCTCGCCGGAATGGAAGTGTGCCGCGGTCGCCGGGCCGCTCAGGCCGGAGATGCTGCCTTTCCATGACAATTTCTTGCTCGCCGTATCCGTAGGTCGCGGTCACCGAACCGGTGCCCTTGCTATCGGTCGGTGGGACCTCGCTTGACGCCTTCAGATCGGCCTTGAGGTTGACATTGGCCGCCATGGACGTGCTGGCGATGGCGAGTACCGCAGTGCAGGCGAGAGCGGCCAGGCTGGACCGCAGAATCGTCGTTTTCATAAGAGTTCCTCCCGGGAGTGCTTTTCGCACCCACGTGCAAATACCGTTTCGCACCCAAGTGCAAACACCGCACGATATCACCTATTCCAGATATTGCCGCATGCCCCGGGCTCAATCGGCCATCAGCGAGATCGAGGTACTGGAGACCTCGCCACAGGCGTCGCATTCCCAGTGGTGGCGGATCTCGCCGCCTTCGATGAATTCCGACGCGGTCGGCGCAACCATCAGCTCGTCGCAATGGGGACAGCGCACGGCGTGGCGAAGGCGCGGATCGATGAGCTTCGTCAATATTCATGAAGCTGCATATCAAGGCCTCCTTTCGTGACAACCGGTGGCGGTGACTAACGGCGTATCGGTGGCGACGGCGCGACGCTTTAATGGAACTGTGGTGGCCGCAACGCTGAACTTTTGCGTCAAATGATGACGCCATTGCGTCAATATTCCCTGCAGGAGATGACGATAATTTAGATCATGCGCCGACATCAGTAACGTCGGGTGCGGTGCAGCGAACAAACTTTTCGACCATTTTACAAAGCCGCCGCGAGCAATAAAGGGACCGCGCCGAGAGCGATCCCTACGGTCCGCCGAAAAGGGACACCCTGGTTAGGGACATCGGCATTCCGCGTCCATACCCTCGTCTGCCAAGCCGGGTTTCTGTGTGAAGTAGTTCACACTAGCCTTTTAAATTTTGCCCGAACTGACTGAGGGGTGATCTCAAAAAGAAAGAGCCCCGGAGTTACTATACGCTCGGGGGCTCCTGGTCGCGGTCCCATCACCAGCGGCAGATCCTGCGGCCGTAGCGCCACCAGCAGTGACGATGATGGCGGTGATAAGAGTAACCGTAGTAGAGAACTGTTGAGCGAGCGTCGATCGCGTCGGCTGCTTTGCCGATCGGCGCAACCGGAGCCGCGACAGCGCCAGATACTGCAGCCAGAGTCAGACCGGTCGCAGCGAGCGCCGCCATTAGAAACTTCGGCATTAAGATCCTCTCCTCGCACGTTCGACCTTCAGCAGGTCGCCCACGAGGTTGAACGAGCGATCCTGGTTTGTAGTTGCCAAAACGGGACGCCACCTCCCAACGGGCGTAGCCGATCTCACGTCCGCTGCCCGAAACGCTGTAACCCGGAATTAGCGCCTCGGCTTTTGACTCGCCGCTGTGACATTCTTCCCTTGACCTCCGGGAGGCGTCCACCCTGGTCGGCGCAGGCCGATCGCGAGGAGAGGGCGAAGCGCTAACGAGATTTCCGCGACATGTCGGATGGGATCCGCCCGTGCCATCATGCGCACGGGGCACCAGGTCCCGTCTGTCGACTCACTCCACTGCGGCGATCGACACGGGCGACAACAGATAGCCGGCAACGGCGGCGACGGCTACCTTCTTCGGATCGCTGGTGAACGCTCCGATCGTAATTTATATGCCGATCCAACGTTGCGGTCGGCGGCTACAATTCCACGGCGACAGCCGATCAAGGCCGAGCTACAGTCCAGATTGATCAAAGTGCCACGCAGATTGCGGGCGTGGGCGGCGATGGCGGAAACGACAATGCATCGATTGGCGGAAGCGTAACCGCCTCAGGAACTGGTGGTGGCGATCTCTGGCGCTGATCTCGACCGGGGTAACCAGGCCGGCAATGGTGGCGACGGGTTCTTTCTTGGAAGCATCATTAATGCGTCATTCGTACTTTATCATCCAATCAATATCGCGGTGGCGGGGGCCCAATTCCAGCGCCCATGCTGGACCAGACGAACAATGTGAATATCGATCAAAGTGCCATTCAGATAGCCGGGCAATGGGGGCAACGGTGGTGACCACAACATTGCAGCGGGTGGGGACGTACTCCTCCGCGTCCGGGGCCGACCCGACACTGGTCAGTACCGGCGATAATAGCGCCGGCAACGGTGGGGACGGGTACTTCTTCCGGGTCAGCTGGTGCATGCTCCCATCGTAATCTACATGCCGATCAACATTGCGATCGCCGGCTACAGTAATTCCACGGCCGACGCGCACCAAAACCAATGACGCGTCTTTCGATCAGAGCGCGGTCCAGATCGCCGGTATCGGCGGTGAGGGGGGAAGTGGCAATCTATCGATCGGCGGAGGCGTCACCGTCTTCGGGTTTTGGTAGTGGCGATTCTGGTGCAATCTCGACCGGAGGCAACCCAGGCCGGCAATGGCGGCGACGGCTTCTTTCATGGAAGCATCTCTCACGCATCGTTCATCCCAGGTACGATCCGGATCCAGCATCGTGATGAGCGGGAGCAATCCCAGTGCCCACGCTGACCAGATGAACAATGTGGATATCAATCAAAGTGCCGTTCAGATGGCCGGCATCGGGGGCAACGGCGGTCACGGCAACATCGCTGCTGGGTGGGAGCGCTGCCGACATTTTTTCCTCCGGCTTCGGGTTCGGCTCCGACGCGATCAATGCCGGCCACAACGGCGCCGGCAACGGCAAGAGCAGCCAGGCGGCATTTCTCGGGAAGTCTCAGCGACACCAGCGTTGGTGCGATTTATCGTCCTATCAACATTGGCGATTGCCGGCCACGGTTCGGTCGACGACGCGTTTAAGGCCAAACCATGTTCATTTCGACCCGAGCGCGATCAGATGGCCGCGCTCGGCGGTGACGGTGGCCACGGCAACCTTGCGTTAGGTGGCGACGTCACCGCGCATCTTTGCCCGAGCATCACTTGCTGCTGGGATAGTGGTATTCGCATCGGCATTTGCCGGGATGCGTTTCATCAAACCATGGCATGTAAACCTTTCGGGCGTACACCCGCCCGATTTGGATGACGATCAGGCGGCATCTCAGGCCGTCACCTGACCCGGGACCAAACTCGCTGAGTACGTTTCGTCATCCCTGATGGGGACGGATGGCGCTGATGTGCAAACTCAGGGAGACCCACATGCGAAAGCATCCAGCAGAGCGACTTTCGATCGAGATCAACGTTGATACCGGGGGCGACGACGAGCGCCGGGAACGGTGGCGACAGGCCACTCACTACGGCGACTTCACCAACAACGGCGACTATCGACCATCGATCCGTGCGACAAGGCGGAAGGCGGCGACGCACGCCAACACCGGGCATTCGTGCGGATCAAAAGGCAGGCTGGGATCCCACCACTCAGACCGCACTCAGACTCATTCGGGCTACAGTAGTCGGCAACGTGGATGCCAGCGCATCGGCCACCAGACAAACATGATCTGGGGCCAGCCAGAGCCAATAATACGTGTGGGCCGGTGTTGGTGGCGACGGCGGAGATGGCAACGCCAGAGCTTTTCGGCGGCGACGGCGTAGACATCGACTAGCCATCTACCGCGTTTATCGTCTGACTCGCTGCTGCCGGAACGACCGGAGACCGGCGGCGCGTGCCGCCGGTCCTTTATCGGCCACCGGGTCGGATTGACGGCGAAGCGAGAAGGTCGGGTCTCCAACTCTGGCGGTGATGACAATGCCGATGCCGCCGCTTCCGGTTACAGGTCACGCCGCACCCGCAGTCTTTCCGTTGAAGGCGGCGCTGCGGGCCTGCGCAGGCTCGCTCGGACTTCGTGTTTCGCATACAGCTGCAGCTACAATCTCCTGCTGTTCGCTCCGTCCATCTATCTGCTTCAGATCTATGATCGCGTCCTGTCGAGCCGCAGCGGCGACACGCTTCTGATGCTGACGCTGATCGTTGCGTTCACCGTCGCGGTTGGCGGCGTGCTTGACGCATTGCGTCGCGCCGCATTGGGCCGGATCGGCGCGTGGCTTGAAGATCGCCTCCGTCCGGCAAGTGCTCTCCGCATGCCTCGAATATGCCGTATCGCAGCCGATCCGGGCGCGTGCATCGGAAGCATATCGCGATCTTACGACCCTGCGTCAGTCTCGCTCGAGTCCGGGCGCATGCCCGACTGCTGTTTGACGCGCTCTGGGCGCCGCTCTTCCTCGGCGTTCTTTTCCTCGTGCATCCTCTGCTGGGAGTGATGGCGCTGCTCAGCGCGCTTCTCCTGCTTGGCCTCGGGCTTGCCGGCGACTTCGCTCACGGAAGGCCCGCTGGCGCGGTCGGCTGCCGCGCTGACGAGGAGCCATGGACTGGTTCGGCATGCGGCCTCGGAAACCTCCACGTGATCAGGGCCATGGGAATGCTCGACGGCGCCACGCGCCTGATCTGCCAGGCTGCGCAGGATGCGAGGAGCGAGCACGACGGTGGTCCAACGCCGCCACGAGATCGTCATGCTGATCTCCAAACCCGTCGCGGGCGCTGGCGCAGGTCCTGATCATGGGCTCGGCCGCCTGGCTCGTCCTGGAACAGAGCAGAAGTCCCGCCATCATCTTTGCCACGACGCCTGTTGTTCGGACGCGCGCTCGCGCCCGTTGAAGGGGCGATTGCAGGCTGGAAGGCATTCGCGATGGGCTCCTGGCCGCCTACCGCCGGCTCAACGGCGTCATGTCCGCTGTCACCCCGGTTGCGGACGTCAGGGCCCTCGCCGGACAGGCCGAAGGGCAGCTCTCATCGTCAACAACGTTGGCGTGCGCCGTGCCGGGATCGGGCCACTTGATGCTGAAGGGCGTGTCGTTCAGTCTCGCGCCCGGTGAATGCCTCGGCATCATTGGTCCATCTGGCTCCGGCAAATCCACGCTCGGCAAGATCATCGCTGGAATCTCCGCACCGACGGTAGGGTCGCGTCCTGCTCGACGGCATCGACGTCTTGGCCGTTGCGCGATCTCGGGCGGCGGCCGGCGCCTCGGATATCTGCCGCAGGATATCGATCTCTTCGGAGAAACGGTAAAGAGACATCATTGCGCGGCTGGACGACGCCGATCTGCAGGAGGTCATTGAAGCAGCAAAGCTGGCCGGCCTCCACGAAACGATCATCCGGCTGCCGCAGGCCTACGATACGGTCGTCAATGGCGGACGGGCCAATCTCTCGCGCGGGTTTCGCCAGCGCCTCGGCCTTGCACGGGCGTTCTTTGGCGACCCGCACCTCGTGGTTCTCGACGAGCCGAACGCCAGCCTGGACATTACCTCGGCGAGCGCGTGCTCTTCGACGCCATCGAGCGGATGAAGGCGGCCAATACAACGGTGATCATCATCACCCACCGGATAGGGATCCTCGGCTGCGACGAACAAGCTTGCCATCATGCAGGGCGGCGCGGTCAGCGCATTCGGTGACAGCAGGGAAATTTTCGATCGGTGTATCTGAGTCCGGCCTCACCAGTTCGCGCGAATCGTCCGAGAACGTCGTCCGCTCAGGTAGACGTCTCACCGCGAAGCCGCGATCCGGTCGCTGCACATCGGCAAGCGCTTGGCGCGCTCCGCTCGCTCCGCAAGGCGCGTGGATCGGCCTCATGACAGCTATCACGACACTCTGATGACCGTCGGAGACTCGGCGAGAGTCCCGCGGTGCTCGACATCGGCGCCGCCGGCGCTCCGCGACCGACTTCGCGGCGTCACCTGGACAGGAAATCTGCTGGTCTGCGTGCTTTGTCCTCGGTCTCGGTACCTGGTCAACCTATCGCTCCCTCGAGAGCGCCGCGATTGCTATCGGCACCGTCGAATCCGGAGTCGAGCCGCAAGACGATTCAGCACCTTGAGGGTGGCATCATCAGGGAAATTCTGGTCGCGGACGGTGACGTTGTCCGCGCGGGACAAACACTGATCTCGTTGGAGGACACCAAGGCCCGTGCCGAAGCCCAGAGCCTGCAAGGCCAGTTGTGGGACGCGACGGCACGAGAAGCACGGCTGCAGGCGGAACAGCATGGAGAAGAGCGGGTGTCGTTTCCGGCCGAGCTGGAGATGGCGCAGAATGCCAGTCCGTCGGTCGCGGACGGTCCTTGCGGGCCAGCAAAGCCATCTTCGAAACGCGTCGGCAGGTCTTTCAGTCGCAAGCGGCCGTAAACCGGGAAAAGAGGTCGCAGGTGGAAAAAGAGATCGAGGGCCTCAGGGCGCAGGAAAGCGCGGCCTCGAGGCGCATCGAAATCGTCCGCGAGGAAGCGGCGACCGTCGCCATGCTCGTCAGCAAGGGACTTGAGCGGCGCCCGCGCCTTCTGAACCTCGAGCGGGAGACGGCTGACATCGAGGGGCGGCGGGGCGAGATTGTCGCGCAGATATCTCGCGCGCCGGGCAGGTCATCAACGAATCGCAGGCAACTCTTCTCAAACTCGAGAACGACCGTCAAAACGAGATCGCGCAGTCGCTGCGCGAGGTGCAAAACCAGATTTTTCAGATACGCGAGCGACTGCAGGCGGCCGACGACCAACTGTCGCGAACGGCGGTCAAGGCGCCCGAGGACGGCGTGGTAACCGACCTGAGGATCCATACCCCAGGCGGCGTCATCGGCGCCGGCGCACCTCTCATGGATCTGGTTCCCCGGCAGGATCGGCTCATCGTGACTGCGCGCGTCAGGCCCGAGGACATCGATGTGGTCCGTCCCGGACTGAGCGCCGATGTGAATCTGCTGCCCTACAATCAGCGCCGCGTGCCACGGCTCAACGGGAACCGTTGACGCACGTTTCTGCCGACCGTCTGCGTCGATAAGCGCACCGACCAGCCTTACTACGCCGCGAAGATCCGAGTGCAGGATCCGCGGGTCGCTGAGATCGACGGTGTCCAGATTATTCCGGGAATGCCGGCCCAGGTGTTCATCAAGACGGGTCGCGGCACCGTGGCGCTCTACGCCCTCAGGCCTCTGCTCGACAGCTTCAACAACGCGTTCCGCGAGGATTGAGCCGCGACCAGGGCGGCGAGCGCCAGGCAGTCTTCAGGAAGATGAACGCACGCGTGAGCGCGCGCATGACCGTTGTAGCCAGACGACCGCCCGCTCCAGCGAAGGACCGCCTCGGTGCGGTTATGCGCGGAGCACTTCCGCATGATATGCTGAATATGCATTTTTACGGTGTTTTCCGAAAGGTTGAGCTTGACGGCAATCAGCTTGTTGGGAAGGCCGAGCTGCAGCGCCGCGAGTACGTGCTGCTCGCGGGGCGTGAAGGTCGATCATCGCTTTCTCGGCAGAATCGCCGTGGCGCCGTTCCCGGTGATCGTGGATTGCGGGTGAGCTCGGTGAGCGCCGGAGTATGCGTCTTGAGGTACGGCATGCGCATCATTCTGTCCCATGATCGGTAGCGGTCGGTAGACCCCACCAGCCAGAACAAGGCGCAATCCGGCGATGGCGACCTCGACTGGGATCGAGGTCGGAAAGAAACCACGGACTCCTCGTTGCATCGCGGCCGAGGCGGTGGCCTCGTCGTCGCGATTTGACAAGAGTGCAACGAATGCGTTGGGGCAGAACACGGCGAGAAGCGCGAGAATCGTCCTCGATGGAGTGGGATCAGCGATGGTCCTGTCCCCGATATCGAGTGCGACCAGACGAACGTCTCGTCCTGACAAACTGTCCAGATCAGCCGTTGTCGCCAATTCGAGGATTTCGGAAGCCGATGAATTCCCTTTTGAGGATGTTGATGAGGCAGGTGCGAGAGTCAGGACAAGATGCTGAATGATCACTAAGACTGGCGATTGCAGCGACGCGCTGGTTCGCTCTGCGAGGTTGGTATAGTCGTCCATGATATCCCCAAATTCTGGCTGCCGTTGGATTCATGAGAGGCGCCTTCCTGGGCCACCAAAGAATCATTCACGACTCTGCTGTTGGCGGATTTCCTTTCCGCGCACATCCAGGGTAATGCAGATATTGCGATAAGCCGTCGCCGCCGCTGACTCCGCAGATTGTTGTCGACGACGTAGGCCTCGTCTTCTCAGCACGAGATACAGAAACGGCTTCTCGCCGGTGTCTTCACCAGCTGCCTTTTTCCGCTTTGAGATGGCCAAGCAAATGGTGTCGACGGGTTGCCTGAAAGTGTTTTTCATCGTCGCGCTTCATGTCCTCAGGACTCGACAGACGCGGGGTTCTCTCACTTTCGCCGCGACTGTGGTCTTGGCTTTTTCAGAACAAGATCGGACGTCTCAGCGGGCTGACCAGACGCTTTCGCAATATCCATTTTCGCCGGGACCGCCGGCTTCGGTTTTCTCGTGACGGGGTCGGCCGCCTCGTGGCGGGCTGACGAGGCGCTGGAACCTCGGGTTTCATGATGACCGGGGTGTTTGCCTTTGCGTCCGCAGGTCCGGCTGCGTTAGCCCGGCTTGGCCGGTGCGGGCGCCGTCGACTTCGCAATCTTTTGGCCTTCACTTTTGGGGGCGCCGGATTGGGCGTGAATGGCGCCGGCGTCAATTCAACCGGTTCGTTGGCGGCGGTTCTGCTGGGAAGCAGGCCTGGCGAAGTGCATCCCTCCAACATCGCCTGCGGCGAGTTAAGGCAGCTGCACCCGGCAGAGCATTACACAGACAAACTCCCAATGAGAAGTATTCTCATGCACGTTTCCCCGCAACTGCAGAGTTCCGTTCGCATTTCCTGCGGCGGACATGGTTGCTGACGACCGGCGCGATCGGTTCCGGTACTTTCCAACGAGTGGCGACAATCTGAAACCGGGCGCGCCCACACCGTTTGAATATCGGCATGTGCATTGGTTACGGTTTCTGGAGCGACAAAAAAGCCCGGGGTCACGGCCTGATTGCGGTCCCTCGACGTTGATGCGAGCTGAAGTTGTATTCCGACCCTCCGGCGCTGACGTATGGATTGAATGCGTATTCGATGCCGCCACCCACGGTCCAACCACCATCGCGGCCGCCTCGAGGTTGTGCTGCTCGTTAGCCCTGTACACTGGCGACGGATGTGTGGAAGCCAACGTTCGAATTAGCGTACCCGCCCTTGGCGTAACCAAGCCAAAGTTATTGGCGGCGTAACCAAAACGTCCTGTGACGAGCAACAGGTCGGTGATCTTTGATTGTCGAAAGCGGTCTGCAACGGCAATCGAAGTCGAAGTCTCCTTCAGATCTCGTCCCAGACCAGGATGCTTCGATGCCAACCACCCAGTTGGGATTGAATTGGTAAAGGTATCCGGATCTGCCCGGCCGGGCCGCCCAGCTCGAACCGGTCTCGGCTGATCGGCTCCAGCGGCATGGCCCCGTTGAAGAATGTCCAGTCGGTCGTCGACCAGGCGCCGCCGACGCTGCCGCCGACGTAAAAGCCCCCGTCCAGTTGTAGGCGGGCAGAGGGGTGTTGACCGGTGCCGGCGCTTTGGCCGGAATGTCAGCGGCCCGAAGCAGCCTGCGTGTAAGGCAACGCGGCGACAGCGATCAGTACCGCGACAACACGATGCATGCACTACCCCGGTTGCCGAGGGTGTAGGCCAGAAAAAATCAAACGCCACACAATACTGGGCCACCATTAGCGAAAAATGGTTAACCGGAGCGACGAAAGGATTGGAGTGGAGAAAAATCAGACACTGCGCCTTTGATCAGCGCCCACTCAACGGAGTGGCTATCGGCCCAATGTCCGCGTCATTTCTTGCACGCGAAAGCCGGCATTAATCAGCGCGACGGGGCGGGAGGCGCGTGCGGCGCGCCTACCCGATGAGTTTCAAGCCGTACGCCATTTCCAAGGTGATCATTCGGACGATGCTTTGACCGAAATAACCGTTGTAATGATAAGAATCCACCGAACTCGCCAGAGCAAGAATTCCGACAATCCAAGTGAGCATTCGCATGTGGCAAAGGGGTGACACAGAATTACTACTCGTTAGTTAGGCATGAAGCGCACCCAATATTCTGGGCGTGGCACGCCAAACAAGTTTTTGCCGGGCGGTTAAGGTCGCTTGTCCTTCCACTGCCTGACGCTCGGAGATAAGCGTCATCGCGGCCATCGACGCCCGGCTGAGCCTGACATATCCGGCAATCTCTTTGACGGACGCGTTCGCCTTCATTGCGCAAAAACTTCGGCGTATGCCCTCCAACCGCGATTAACGCTGTCGATGTCATCCATCGAGGCAGCCGCGATACGTTGGATCAACGAATTCAGATTTTCGGCGGCTGGCGCGTTGATTGGCCAGCGCCTTCGGATCGCCGGAGCAGACAGAATCAGCACGCCGATTGGCAGCTCTGGCTTGCGCCGGACGGGCGGGAGCGTACGCCTCCGGACCAGGTTTCTGTGGACTAAACTGGTTCGTATTAGGCCAATCGGCTCGGACGACCGTCATTGTTTCGCCCCAAGGTACCCGCCCCGTTGATGATCGTTCCTGGCTGCACGCCAGCCGCCCGGGAATGCAGTTCGTGTGCATGCCCAGTAGTAAGCGGCCCCGGTCATACCGTTCGTGAGCGCCGGTCGACCGGGGCCGCTCTAAGCGGGAAGGGACTCCCCAGCCCGCTCAATGCTGAGCGTAAAGCCTGTCCACCCATCATCCATATGGCCGCGGCGCAACAGTGGATAACAAACGCACAACGTCCGGCGTGTCGTTCGCGGCAAATCTTCGAATTCCTGATCCATTTCAATAGGGAGCGGGGACTCTGAACCCCCGGCCGACTGGCTAAAATGTCCGCTTATCCCCAAAAGCGGGACATTTCGCGGTGCGATCGGCATGTCCGCTCGTCATGCGAAAGCGGACGCCCATCACACGTGTCGCTTGTCCGCTTAATTATAGCGACGCTGAGGATGGCAAACCAGCAAATCAGTGTCTGAGAATGACAAGACCTAGCCAAAGCATAAAGATGCGCGCCGCATGCTCATGCCTATAGTCTTCACTCTTGCAGTGGCGTTCGTTTATTCCGCGTTGGCGCTGGCTTGAAACCTTCGTTCTATTCGCGGTTTTAATCTCTACTCTTTGCGCTTGTCGTAAGAGGGATGATAAGGGCATTTCGCAAAGACTGACCTTGGCCTCCGCGCGCCGTATGCCGCCGGTCCGCCTCAGTCAATAGTCAGGTGCTGCGAAAATAAGGGTCTTCGTTTCATGTTGCGGCCCATTCCGTCATGGTCCCGTCGCATGAGTAACACCCAAACGTTCGCCTGCTGTACCCAGGGTACTGGTCCTCGATCAAAACAAGTCTCATCGGCTTGCAGCACATGAGGCATGCCGCAATCTCATCGTCATCGGAATATACGAAACCGGAAGATACCTCGTGTCATGCCAACGCCTTTTTTAGAGTGCGGCATGCAACATAATCTTGAAACTCTGACGGTCTGATGAATTTTCGATCACTGGCTGGTTCGCCGCCGTTGTCATCATGCTGTCATGGGGCATCGATCAACGTCGACGGGACAGCAGGGTTTACTGATGCCATCCAGCATTGTTCGCAATCCAGTGAGACCGGGCCACGATTTTAAGGCACGGCAAAACTGGAATTGGATCGGTTGCGCACGGCTATCGCGTGATAGTCGGAGCGCATGACAGGCTGGAATTTGTTGCGAACTATATAATGATGTAAAAAAACGGCAACTGATCGTGCATCGAATAAGCGGACGTTGATGAACGGCTCGGGAATATCCGCCAAGTGCCAATAGCGGACATCACTCCTTCCATCGAAAGCAAACCGCCGCCCTACACAGCGTTTCCCTTTAAGTTCGAGATAGCCATCAAGACTGTATGTCCAACGATGCAATCTTGCCGTTCTCAAGACGGAAGACAAAGTCGAGCGTGATCGGGCTGCCGGGAAAACTTCCAGAAACTTTCGTCGCGACAATCGTTTTTCCGTCCCGCTCCACCACAGCCAGTGGCTCGAACGTGTGTTGGTACTTTTCAGCGGTTTCACGCCGCCACGCGACGATGTCCTCCAGCCCTTCTCTTGTGCGGCCTTCGTCTCTTACGATGCCATCGGGCGCAAAGCATGTGGCCAGCGCGTCGGGGTCGCGGGCGTTCTCGGCCGACATGAACCGTTTCAATGGGTTTTGGCAACGGATCGACATGGTCGTTTCTCTTTGCTGGCCGTCGTCGCAATTTGGCGAATAAGATAGGCTGAGCCGCGCCGCTTACCGAATGGCGAGAATACCGCTGCTCGGCATGTTCTTGCTTTGGGTCATTAGCGGACACACGACGTCACCGGCTGCGCGAAGGACTACGCCCGCGCGTGCGCGTCGACAGCGACCTTTAGCACGTAGCGGGTTCTCGCGCTTGCGCTCCACATCGAACTCTGAGCGGCCCGTGCGTGTAATTGATATGGCGGTCCATACGTGGCTGCAGCGACATTGAAACGTTTTTCTCCCAACGTTCCAGACGCTGTGAGAATGTGTTCAGGGTAGCAGCGCGTTATCTCACCGGCGGTTATCACTTGTTCGCCGCCGCGCTTTGCTGGGTCGGCATACCGGGGGTAGCGCCGTCATCGAGCCGGTCGTAACCTGGATCTCGTTCTCCTCGCCCCCTCCATGCCGACAACGACCGCCCGTCCTGTGGTTGTGCGGGGTGGTGCCCCGGTTCACGGTAGCCACGAAACCAGAAAACCGCCATAAATTGCGTCAGGCTCTTCGTGAAGCATGTGGACGCCGAACCTCTTGCCCAGCGTCGCGCTCACGATACTCGGGCCGAAACCACCCTTCGGGCGATTGAGGCGAATTTCTCGACCAGCGGTGCCGCTAAGTCGGTAATTTTGACCGGATCCAGTTCCCTTGGCAGTAATAGTCCGCAGGTCGTTCGCATCGTGCTCAAGAGTGTACGCGACAGCCAGTGCATCAACCTCCCGTAGCTAGAGGAATTGCAATCGAGAATTTTTATGCAGCGTTATCTGCACGACCACTTCTTTGGCAGCGTTATCGATCACGATGGGTGCTTCGAAATACTGGAACTCAGGCCTAGAGCCGAAGATCGACTGGATTGCCTCTTCAAAAGCAGGGGCCGTGCGCTTTCTTGGCAGCCTCGATGTTCTTCAGAGGTATACGCCACCGCGCGCCGGGACGTTTCATCGAATAAAAGGCCTTATGGATTAGGTCTGGATTAGCCTGCCACATAGGCACGCGAGCGCGAGTATTTGGTCATGGCGTCGGCGCGGCTCATTCCGTTCTGGCAAGCGAAACAACACGATCTCCGAAATCATGGTCGCGACCTCCCGTAATCGTGAAGTGTTTCAGCCTACCACTTATGAGTGCAGGCCGAAATGATCTTGAAAGCGGCCTGGGGCCGGCGTCGTTGAGCGAGTGGAATGTCGGCTTGGTTCGTAGCAGAACATTTTGCGATGCGTGACCGATGTCCGCTGTTACCCCAAAAGCGGACATTGATCGACATGGCACCGCGACGTCCGCCTTGTGCCAATAGCGGAGATCAACAATTCTATTCACTGGACGCCCGGTCAAGCGCGGATGATAACTTGTAAATTTCACCTTCCTGTGCGCCGGAGGAGCTTCAGGTCGATCGAGTCCGGCGACTTGCGCGCGCCGCCGTCGGTGTTGGGATGAAGGTGATCTCCGCTATCATGCAGGCGAGCAGAAGACGTGTCGGCTGAGCCGGGTCGCGTAGTGCCTTATCGGCATCAACCACGCCGTCGAATACTCCGCTCGTCCGATCCACTGATTGAGCGCCTGGCGTGCCGCTTCGTGTTGCGGGTGTCGAAGCCTGGGAGGCTTGTGTTGCCGCCCATGCGGAGATATCGTGCAGCCGAGAATGCTCAGTCCGTGATCGTGGGCTCGCCCGACAAGCTGCCGCAATCCGTGCAATGACATCGTCCACCGATGCGTTCTCGGACGCGGGATAAAACGCACCAGCGCCCGCGAGATCGTTTAGCCCGATCCAGACGATCACGACTTGCGCGCCAGCCTGGCCGAGGACGTCGCGATCGAAACTCGTGTGAGTACGCTTTGTCCCCACTGCGTTTCAGGTCCAGTCGGTCCAGCGCTGTTGAAAAAGCAGCCGATTGCCCGCAAGGGCCGTGCTCACCACGCCCAGGTTGTCGCATGTGACGAGTCGTCCAGGCGTTCGGCGAGCGCTCTGGGCCACTGAGAGATCAGCGTCGCCGAACCGGTGATCGCGACGATGCAGCGTCCCCGGGTCGTCCTGAGGTCACGACGCTGATGCCCGAAACGAAGGGCCATTCCGAAAGCGTGTGTCGCGCCAGCAGGCAGACTGACCAGATCCTGTGACAGTTGCCAGGCGATGATACGTAGCTCGTGCCCTGGAAGAAGGTGGTGGTTTCACCTTTGGTGGAGAAGGCAGATAGAGGCTGACGGCGATATCCGAGACAGCAATACGCAACTGAATCAAAGGCAT
>ERZ1370068.1727-contig-11653_pt1 | contig 29205 bp, 32 predicted proteins | sample MGYA00561227_ERZ1370068 | MGnify/ENA primary metagenome ERZ1370068 (study PRJEB38410, sample SAMEA6850437) | metagenome | study: Metagenomic assessment of the ecological functions of the soil: analysis of the soil microbiota associated with the...
GCCGTGAGCCGGGCCTGGCGAGGTCGGCCATGATCACCCCGCCGAGCCGCCGGCGACGAACCCGACCGAGAGGTCGATCTCGCCGAGCAGCAGGACGAAGACCTCGCCCATCGCGAGCAGGCTGAAGACGGCGGCCTGGACGAGCAGGTTGACGAGGTTGCCGGCGGTCAGGAATTTCGAGTCGAGGGACTCGAAGAAGATCGAGACCAGGAGCAGCCCCGCGATGACCGGCAGGACCCCGCTCTCGCCGGCCTTGATCCTGGCGAATCGAGGTTCTGAAGTAGTCCCCGACGGAGTCCGCGGCGATCTCGGCCGGGACGGCGAGCTCGGCCTGGCGAGCCGCTTGCTCCGGTCTGCACGACCTCCGACTCGGGCGGCCGGACGGTCTCGTCGACCTTCGCCATCAGGCGGCGTCTCCGTTCGTGGCCAGAGCCGCTCCGACGTGCCCGTCGTCATCAGGTCGACCGCGATCTGCCGGTCGAGCTCCGACGCCGGACGCTCCGCGACGACGCGGCCGAGGTAGAGCACGATGATCCGGTCGGCGACCTCGAAGACGTCGTTCATGTTGTGGGAGACGAACAGCGCCGCGTGTCCCTGCTCGGCGAGGCGGCGCGTGAGGTCGAGCACCATCCGCGTCTGGGCGACGCCGAGCGCCGCGGTCGGCTCGTCCATGATCACGAGCTTCGCCTCCCAGAGCACGGCCTTCGCGATCGCCACCGACTGCCGCTGGCCGCCCGAGAGCGACGCGACCGGCTGCCGGATCGAGCGCACGGTCGTCACCGCGTAGGCTGGCGAGCGTCTCGCCTGCCGGCCTTCTCCATCGACTCCTCGTCCAGGAGCACGCGTGCCGTTGAGGCGCTCGCGCCCGAGAAACATGTTTTGCACGATGTCCAGGTTGTTGCAGAGCGCGAGATCCTGATAGACGGTCTCGATGCCGAGCGCGGCGGCCTCGCGCGGCGTGCGGATCCGAACCGGCTTCCCTTCCCAGAAGATCTGCCCGTGCTCGGGGCCGTGGATCCCCGCGATGCGTCTTGATCGATCACCGACTTGCCGGCGCCGTTGTCGCCGATCAGCGCGGTCACCTCGCCGGCCGCGGATCTCGAGGTCGACGTCGACGAGCGCCTGCACCGGGCCGAAGTTCTTCGAGACGCCTCTGAGGCGAAGGAGGGGCTCGGCGCCGTTCTCGGTGCTCGTCATCGCGTCCCTTCTGAGCGGCTCTACGAGACGGCCAGGCCGGGCCTCGCCGCTGGACAGGCGAGGCCCGATCCAGACTCCGGTCTAGCTGGATTCCTGCCGTCCTTACAGCGCTGGGCCACCTTGCCGGCACAGAGCGTCGGCGATCGTGATCGTGCCGTCCTTGACGACGGTGTCGTTCATGTTCTCCGTCGTCACCCAGAAGGGCTTCGTGTACACGGACTTGATGTCCGCGTTCAGCGTCGTGTCCTTCGTCGTCGTCGTTCACGAGCGAGGACGGCGGCGTCTTGCCGGCCCTGCAGGTAGAGCGCGAGCGCCGCGGCCGCCTGCGCCTCGGCGAAGTACGGCTTGTAGACGGTGCCGCACTGGTAGCCCTTGAGGATGTTCTGCAGGCCCGATCGGTGACGGCGTCCTGACCGGTGGTCGGGAACGTGTTCGCCGGGATCTTGTTCTTCAAGAGCACGCGAGATGACCGCGTTCGCGGTGTCGTCGTTCGGCATCACGACCGCGTTCATGTTCGGGTGCGCGGTGAACTGCTGCTCGAACGTCGTCGCCGCGGTCGGGCATCCCACGTGCCGGCCGGCGCGCCGACCTTCGTGTACGTGCCGTCGGCGAACTTCGGGTCGAGCACGCCGTTGTAGCCCCTGCGCGAAGAGCTTCGCGTTGTTGTCCGTCGCGGTCGCCGTCTCATCACCAGGACTGTCGGCTTGCTGACCTTCCAGGCGGCGATGCAGTCGACCTCGCCCTGGCCGATCAGCTTGCCCGACCTCGACGTTGTTGAAGCTGACGTAGTAGCGATCCTGCGGGCCGCCGGTGACGAGGCGGTCGTAGTCGATCACCTTCACGCCCTTGCGACTCGGCGTTCGACTCGATGGCCGCGCCGGACCCGAGGTCGAGCGGATCGATCGAGGAGCACCGAGGCGCCGGCGGTGATGTCCGCCTCGGCCTGCTGCTGCATCGTGCTCGGCGCTGCCGTGGGCGTTGTCGATCTTGAACTGGCTGGAAGAGAGCCCGGCGGTCTCGAAGGCTTTCTTCAGGTTCGGCGCGTCGTACTGGACGTAGCGCGTCGACGTCGTCGTGTCGGGGAGCAGGACCCCGATCATTCCTTCGCCCTCGCTCGCAAGTGGCCTTGAGCTTCGGTCATCGCCGAGAAGTCCGCCGTCAAATCGTTCGACGCCGATCGTCGGAGTGCCGCTGACGATTCGTGGTCGTGCTGCTGCTCTCGTTAGTCCGGACCCGCCGCCGCAAGCGGCGACCACGAAGAAACGCCATGCTCGCCAGCGCCCACGATCGCGAGGCTCTCCACGCTGAGCGCATACTTCCTCCTCCTCTAGCTCTTGAGGCGCAATTGGCGGACAAGGGATACTCCCGCCGCGAGCCTAGGTCGTCCCGTCGCGGCCGCGCACCCACGACCGTGCCTCCTCGGAGCGATCGAGCGCCGTTCGGAGATCGGATCTATCGCGGATGGCACGCGCTCGATCGGCGAGTCGACGAGTGACTCGAGCGCGGAAGCAGACGTTCGGGATCGGCCTCGTCGACGAAGATGCGCACCCGCCCGCCGCGTCCAGTGAGCACGTCGCCAGCTGACGAGCGTGGCGTGCTCCCGACGAAGAAGACGACTGCTGCGGCTCGCCGTCGAGCTCGATCGCCTCGGATGCCTGCCGGCGTAGCTCGGTCGTGGCAGGTTGGGAATCTTGCGCCAGACGGCGCTCGGCGGCGTCCAGACCGAGGCGCCGAAACGCTCGACGAAGTCGGCGGTGCCCCGGTAATGCGCGCCCTGCGTCAGCGAGTGCACCGGCTTCCCGTGCGGGTCGAAGTCTTCGTCGGTCGGCAGGAACGGGTCGATGAGCACGACCTCGTCCTCTGAGTCCCGTAGCGCACGACCGGCACCTCCTGAGGCCAGTCCTCGGTCGGCGCCCAGTCGGGGCGCGCGGCGACATCCACCAGGAGAGCTCGCCCACGCGAGAGAATGTGTGGCTTCAACGCTTACGCACCTGGGAGCTCTGGCTGATCATCGCCGGCGCTCGTCCTCGGATTCGTGGCCGTCGGCTACGCTGGCCGGCCGCGTGTTGCGCACGCAGGCCGAGACGCTGCGCGAGCCGGTCGGGATCGTGCAAGGGGCCTTCTTCGCACTCGTCGGGCTGATCCTCGCCTTCGGCCTGACGCTGGCGCTCGGGCGCTACGACACGCGCCGGGCCGCCGTCGTCGACGACGCCAACACGATCGGGACCACCTACCTGCGCGCACAGACCCTGGCTGAGCCGATGCGAAGCCGCTCGCTGCAACTGCTCAGGCAGTACACGGACGCCAGCCTGGCGCTGTCGCATGCGGTCCCGACCACCGCCGGGTTCGACGCGCGGTCGCCCGGCGAAGACGCTCTCCAGCGCCGGCTCTGGAGCGCTGGCCGGGGACGCGCTCATCGGCCGCGCCACGAGACAGCGCGCCGCGGCTCTACGTCGAGACCCTGAACGAGATGATCGACCAGCAGACGGTGCGCGTCGCCGCGCTCAACAACCGCATCCCCAACGCCGTCCTGGCGCTGGAGGTGTTCGGCGCCGCGTTCGCCTTCGGCCTGCTCGCGCCTGTACACGGCCATGCACGGCCGGGGCGCCACCACCGTCGTCCTCGCCGGCGCGCTCGTGACCGTGCTCCTGCTGGTCATCTTCGACCTCGATCGCCCGCACGCGGGGCCTGATCCGCGTCCCCGACGCGCCGCTCGTCGCGCTGCGCGCCTCGATGACACTGCCGCCGGCAGCGCGCGGCCCGTCACCGTGAACCTCGTACTGGGCGGCGCTGATCGTCGCGGTCGTGAGCGTCGTCGCCATCACCGCCATGCTGCTCGTCCGCCGCCGGGCTCCCGAGGGGAGCTACTCGAGGACGGCGACCGCGCGGCCGGGGTGTTCGGCGTCCTCGCAACCGGCTTCGCCGTGCTGCTGGGCTTCGTCGTCTTCCTTGCCTTCCAGAGCTTCGACACCTCGCGCAGCGGCGCCGTGGCCGAGGCGCAGATCGTCGTGCAGCAGTTCGAGACGGCCCAGCTCATGCCCGCTCGCGGTGCGTGGTCGCTTCTCGGGTGAGCTCGTCTGCTACGCGCGCGCGGTCGTGCACCAGGAATGGCCGCGAATGGAGTCGGGCACCCTCGGCGACGGGCACAACCCATGGGGCGTCGCCATGTTCCGCACGCTGAAGACGGTCCGAGCCGCGCTCGGCGGCCGAGCAGGCCGCCTACGGCAAGTGGCTCGACCAGCGGACCGACCGCGAGAGCGCGCGCGCCGACCGGACGCATGGCGCCGAAGGCGTGATCCCGACGCCTCTGTGGATCGTCCTGTTTCTGAGCGCCGGGATCATCTTCGTCTTCATGCTCTTCTTCGCCGACAGCGGCGAGCGAGTGATCGTGCAGGCGACCATGATGGGCAGCGTCGCGGTCGTGATCACCTCCACGCTGCTCCTCCTCTGGTTCCTCGACAATCCCTACCACCACGGCGCGAGCGGGCTCCGACCGGTTGCCATGGAACGGACGCTCGCGCAACTGACGCACGAGAAGGGATCGCCGGCGGAAGCTTCCGAGATCCCGTGCAACGTGCAGGGGACACCGCGCACGCGCTGAGTCCCGCTCCGGGCACACCTGCGCGACGTCGCATCAGCGCCAAGTGGACGGGAATGCGACTAAGCCGATGAGGAAAGCGGGACGACCTAGCTCGGATCTCTCGACCCAGCGTTCCGCGACGGCTTCGGAGGAGGCCCCGGCGCACGTCCTGGACGAGAGCGCAGCGGCGGGCGAGAGCTCTTCCAGGCCGAAGGCGGTGCCGCACTTCACGCCCGCCGAGCGGGTCGCCCGGGGCAAGGCCGCGCGCGGCGAGCTGCCGCGCTCGGCGCACGCCGCCTGGGAGCCGGGGCCGAGGCGCAGAGATCCCGTCGATCTCCTCGAGGAGCAGGCGCAGACCCGTCTGCCAGAGCTCGGCCCGATCCGGTACGGGCGCATGCTCGTGTCGCCGTTCACCTTCTTCCGCGGCGCCGCCTACCTGATGGCGGCCGATCTCGCGGATGGGCCGCGGACAGGGCTTGCACGCTCAGCTCTGCGGAGACGCGCACCTCTCCAACTTCGGCATCTTCGCCGCGCCGGATCGGAGGCTCGTCTTCAGCATCAACGACTTCGACGAGACGCTTCCGGGGCCGTTCGAGTGGGACGTGAAGCGGCTCGCCGCGAGCGTCGCGGTCGCGGGCCGGGATCGCGGCTTCGACGAGGCGGTCTGCCGCTCGGTCGTGATGGCGGCGGCGCGTGAGTACCGCGAAGCGATCGCGCGCTTCGCGGAGATGCGCAACATCGACGTCTGGTACGCGCGCCTCGACGTCGCGGCGATCCTCAAACAGCTCGGAGCATCGGCGTCCCGCAAGCAGATGAAGCGCTTCCAGGCCGACGTCGCACAGGTGCGCACGAAGGACAGCATGCGAGCGCTCGCAAAGCTGTGTCGGACCGTCGACGGCGAGCTACGGATCGTCGGCAACCCTCCCTCGTCACGCCGATCGAGGACGTGCTCCCAGATGCTGAGCAGGACCAGCTGGAGGACGTCGTGCGGCGCATGATTCGCACGTACAGACGCACGCTGCCGCGCGACCGGCGTCACCTGCTCGAGAGCTACCGGTACGTGCACGCCGCTCGCAAGGTCGTCGGTGTCGGCAGCGTGGGTACCCGCACCTGGATCCTGCTGATGGTGGGCCGCGATGACGAACGACCCGCTGTTCCTCCAGTTCAAGGAAGCGCAGGCCTCGGTGCTCGAGCCGTTCCTCGGGAAGAGCCAGTACACCCAGCACGGACAGCGCGTCGTGGAAGGGCAGCGGATGATGCAGGCGGCGCCCGACATCCTGCTCGGCTGGGAGCGAATCGTCACGATCGACGGCGGAAGACGGGACTTCTACATCCGGCAACTCTGGGACGCCGAAGGGCTCGGTGGACGTCGAACTGATGGACCCGCCAGAGCTGGAGGCCTACGGCAGAGATCTGCGGCTGGACGCTCGCGAGAGCCCACGCGCGCTCGGGCGACAGGATCGCGATCGCCGCCTATCTCGGCAGCGGCGACGCCTTCGACCGCGCCATGGCCTCGTTTTCCGAGAGCGTACGCCGACCAAAACGATCGGGACTACCGCGCGCCTCAGAAGGCAGCAGCGTCCGGCCGCATCGTCGCCGAACATGGACGTTTGATCACACGCCGCCTCGTACGCCGGCACCGTATGCCCCGCCCATGGGCTGCGCGCCTGTTTCGGCTGCCGCCTTCGGCGGCCGGAAAACGGAGGCGGCGGGAATCGAACCCGCGTCCGTCGTCGTACCGGTTGAACCTCTTACAAGCTTAGGCTGCCGTTGAGATTCGCCCGCCGGCCGGTTGGCAGCCGACCTACCGCCGGGCTAGCCATCCTTTGGTGTCGCGCCTCGGGCGATTGGCTCTCCCTCGGCGCCGAGCCCGTTTTCTGACGCCGCTACCCGAACCACGGGCCGAGTTCGGAGCGACGCGCCTCACTGTGGTTTAGGCAGGCGAGCGAGTGCGAGTTCGTTCTTCGCACTTGCGTTGTTTCCCGGTTGTTTTACGAGGCCGACCGGGGACCTCGGCTTGCAGCTCAACCGGAGAACCGACCACGTCGAAACCTGATCGCCCCCGTATGTTGCCCCTTAGTGTAGCCGGCGTGCTTGTTCTCGTTCTCTTCGACGTGGACAAGACGCTGTTCCATGACGAGCGACCCGTTGATGGGGCAGGCGACGACGGACGCGATCGAGACCGTCTGGGACTTAGCCTGCCCGGTGACGCGATCCGCGAGCGTCGACCACGCCGGGCAGACGGCGATGCAGGATCACGCGCGAGGTGCTGCCCGCACGGCCGGGCTCCGGCGACGACGAGATCGATCCGCAGCTCGCCCGCTGGTGCGCCGAGGCTTCGCGGCGCTACCTCGAGCTCTTGGCCGACGCGGACACGTCCGACTGGGCCGCCGCGGAGGGCGCCGCCGACGCGATCAGCCCAGATCGAGCACCGCGCGCTCTCTGACCGGGAACCCGAGCCGGTGGCAGAGCGCGCATGAGCGGATCGGGCTCGCCGAGCTCTTTCCGCCCGGCCAGGGCGCCTTCGGCTGCGAGGCGGAGAGCCGCGCCGAGCTGATCGCGATCGCGCGTCACAAGGCCGGCGACTGGCCGGCCGAGCTGCGACCGTCGCCGTCGGAGACACCGAGAACGACATCGCCGGAGCACGAGCCGCCGGGATCCACGTCATCGGCTTCGGCCCGGGCCTCGACGACGCCGACGCGCGTGATCGAGCGGATGAGCGAGCTGCCGCCGACGCTCGAGCGGCTCAGCGCCTCGCTTTGAGCGCGCGCTCGATCTGGCGGTCGGCGTCGCGCTTCGCGAGCTCGCGCCGCTTGTCGCGCTGCTCCTTGCCCCGCGCGAGCGCGAGCTCCAGCTTCGCGCGGCCGTTCTTGAAGTAGAGGCGCGACGGGAACGAGCGTCAGGCCCTTCTCGCGCACCTTGCCGTAGAGCGAGTCCAGCTCCGCGCCGGTGCAGGAGCAGCTTCCGGTCGCGCTCCGGCTCGTGGTTCTGGATTCCCGCCTGCTCGTAGGGGTCGATGTGCGCGCCGACGAGCCACGCCTCGCCCTCGCGGACGTCGGCGTACGCCTGCTGGAGGCTGACGCGGCCCTGGCGGAGCGACTTGACCTCGCTTCCGGTCAGCACGATGCCCGCCTCGAACCGCTCGAGGAAGTGGTAGTCGTGCCGCGCCTTGCGGTTCTCCGCGATCGGCTTTTCGCCAGGCATGCGTCGATTGTGGGTTCGGGCTCCGCCTGGATCTGCCACCATGTCTGGGAATGAGGCAGCGACTCGCCTGGTTGTCCACGGCGCCGCTGATGTTCGCGAGGTCTGATCGCCGGGCACCTGCTCGCCTACCGGCTCGTCTACTCGGACGCGCACGCGCGCGCCGACGCGCTCGCGCGCAGCGGACACGCCTACCTCGGCTACGTCCCGCTCGCGCTCTCGGTCAGCCTCGGCGTGCTGCTCGCGGGGCTCGCGCTGCAGGCGGCGGCGGGCTTCGCGGCGAGCGACGCCGGCCGCTCGCGCTCACCGCTGATCGTCCTGCTGCCGCCGATCGCCTTCGTCGTCCAGGAGTTCGCCGAGCGGATCGTGCACACCGGTCACGTGCCGTGGACGGTCGTCGTGCAGCCCGCGTTCCTGCTCGGACTGGCCTTCCAGCTGCCGTTCGCGCTCGCCGCGCTGCTGATCGCGTGGGCGCTCGACTCGGCCGCGCGCGCCGTCGGCCGCGCTCGGCAGCCGACCCCGCCCCGCTTTCCAGATCTTCGTTCCCGAGCCCGCTCGCGTCGTCGCCGTTCCGCGCACGATCGCCGGCCTTGCGCGCGGGCTACGGGGAGCGCGCACCGCCCTTCGCTCGCGCAGGCCGTAGTCCTCGAGCGAAGGAGTGTCTTGAAGAGAAGTCTGCGTCGCGATAGCGGTCGTCCTGGCCGCGCTGACGACGCGCGCCGCACGGCGTTCGCACACGCGATCCTGCAGGAGAGCACGCCGAGCAACAACTCGGTCGTCCGCACGAGCCCGAAGACCGTCTCGCTGCGCTTCAACGAGGCGGTCGGAGACGGCGTTCGGCTCGATCCGCGTCTACGACTGCTGCAGGCGGGCGAGTCGATTCCGGCAAGATCGTCCGCCCGAGCAAGGACTCGGTCGCGGTCCAGATCGACCGGAGGCTCGCCAGCGGGCACCTACACCGTCACGTGGCGGGTGATCTCGGCCGATCTCGCACCCGGTCGCCGGCGCCTTCGTCTTCAACGTCAAGAAGGCGAACGCGGCTCGTGCAAGCAGGTCTTCGGCGCCAAGACGCCCGGGCACGGTCGACGCGCTCTTCAAGTTCGCGCGCGGCACTCGACTTCGCGCTGATCCTGCTCGTCGTCGGCGGCGCGATCGCGCTCGCGGTCGTCCTGCGCTCGGCGGCTGCGGAGCTCCGCAGCCGGCCTGTTCCGGATCCTCGCGGGCCTCTCCTTCGGCCTCGTCGTCGCCGCGCGCGCTCGTGCATCGTGCTCCAGGGCGCCGTGGCCGGAGGCTTCGGCCTGACCGAGGCGTTCCGCTGGGACACGGTCGCACTCAGTCGCTTCCAGACGCGGTTCGGCCACGCGTTCGTCTGGCAGATCGGGATCTGCGGTCGCGGTCGGCGCCGTTCGCGCTGATGGCGAGCCGGTCGCGAAGGCTCGAGCTCTGCCGCTCGCTGCGCTGGCCTTGCTGCCCGACGATCTCGGCGGCGGGCGCATGCGCGGACCAGCGGCGCGTGGCGCTTCGTCTTCGACGTGATCCACATCGCCGCCGCTTCGACCTGGGTCGGCGGGCTCGGCTTCACGATCCTCGCGCTCCTGCTCGCCGGAGCCGACCGCTGGCCGCTCGCGTCGCGCGCCGTGCCGCGCTTCTCGCTCACTCGCCGTCGTCTCGGTCGCGACCCTGATCGTCGCCGGCAGCCTGCGCGGCTACCAGGAGGTGAGGGCCTTCCACGGCCTCTGGGACACGACGTACGGCCAGCTGCTTGCTGGTGCAAGATCGCGCTCGTCCTGCCGCTGCTCGGCCTCGGCGCCTACAACAACCGCTTCGCGGTGCCGCGGCTGAAGAAGCAGATCGCCTCGGTCGTCGAGCAGCGCCGCTTCCTGCGGGCGGCGGGCGCGGAGCTCGCGATCATGGCGGCGATCGTCGGCGTGACCGCGGTGTCTCGTCACCGAGCCGCCGGCGAAGGCGTCGATCTCAGCGGCCAAGTACGCGACGGACACCATCCCGATCGGGCCGCTCGAGCTCAACTACCTGATCGATCCGGCCAAGACCGGGCCGAACGTGATCCACCTCTACTTCTTCAGACCGAAGACCGGCTTCGCCGGCGAGCGTCGACGACGCGAAGATGTCGGCGACGCTTCCGAGCAAGAACCTCGGGCCGCTGCGGATCCCGCTGACGAGGATCGTCCCCAGCCACTACACGACGTCCGCCGGAGTCTTCCTCGAGGCCGGCGACTGGCAGGTGACGTTCGAGATCCGCCGCGGCGCAGTTCCAGTCGTTCACCCAGACAGTCACCGTTCCCATCAGAGAGGGCTGATATGCGAAAGACACTCGTCGTTCTCGCGCTGCTTCGCGCTGGCGGTCGTGCCGGCGGCGCCTGGCTCACGTCGAGCCGAGCCCGGAGAAGGTTCCGGCGGACAGCGTGTCCAAGATCACCCTGTCCGCCGAGGGCGAGGAGAGCGTTCCCGCGGTCAAGCTCGCCGTCCAGATGCCGACCGGCGTGACAGACGTGGTCGCGCATGCCGACGAAAGGCTGGAAGCAGTCGGTGACACGGCCGGATCGTCACGTGGTCGGGCGGGAAGATCCCGAACGGCGCGGACGGCAAGTTCGCGTTCAGCGCCCACATGCCGAACACGCCCGGCCGCGTGCTCGTCTTCCCGGCGCTCGTGCTCTATCAGGACGGGAAGGTCGTGCACTGGATCGGTACGGAGTCGTCCGACACGCCCGCCCCGCGCGTGACGCTCACGGCGGCCAAGGGACAGACCAACCCGCCGCCGCCGCCACCGCCTCCCGCCAGGCGACCACGACCACGTCCACCGAGGGCGACGGCGGCAGCAACACCTGGATCTGGATCGTCATCGCGGCCGCGATCCTGCGGCTCCCTGGCGGCGATTCTCGTCGTGCGGAGGCGCCGCGCTTGAAGCGGTCCCTGCTCGTCGCCGTCGTCCTGGCGGCTTTGCTGGCTCCCGGTGCCGAGGCGCACTTCGGCACCGGGAAGCTCGGCTACCGCTCGACGATCACGGGGTCGACCCGCGGATGCCGGGTCTGCAGTTCAAGATCCTCTACGGCGACGACCAGGTCTGGCTCGACAAACCGCAGCGGCAAGACCGTGATCATCAAGGGCTACAGCGGCGAGCCGTACCTCCGGTTCGCGCCCGAGCGGGATCTACGTCAACATCAAGTCACCGGCCGGCTACCTGAACCAGGATCGCTACGCGCGAGTACAGGTTCCGAAGTCGGCGAGCGCTCGAGCGCCAAGCCGGAGTGGGAGAAGCTGGCGGGCGGAGACGGTCTGGGCCTGGCACGACCACCGGATCCACTACATGAACCCGATCGCGCCGCCGCAGGTCAGGGACGCGCCCCGCAAGCCGCATCACGTCTTCGACTGGAAGGTGCCCGCGACGGACAACGGCAAGAAGTTCTTCATCGCGGGCAGCCTCGACTACAAGCCGCCGCCGAAGAACGACTTCCCGACCGGGCTCGTCATCTCGCTCGCGACCCTGGTCGGCGTCGGCCTGATCGGCCTCTTCGCCCTCCGCCGCGTCCTGATCCGCTCGCTGCGGTAGGCGCCAGCTCGATCTTCCCTCGGCGCGGCGGATCTCCTCGACGCGGACGTCGATCTCGTCGCCGAGCCTGTACCGCTGGCGCCTCCGCGGCGGCCGACGAGCGCGGTCCCGAGGTCGTTCAGCTCGTAGTAGTCGCCGCGCAGGTGGCGCGCGGGGACGAAGCCCTCGAAGACGTCGCCGAAGCGTGCGAACAGGCCGGACGGGATCAGACCGATCACCTCGCCTGCGAACGACTCCTCCGAGCCGCGCTCGAAGAGCGTGCGCTCGAGGAGCCACGCGGCGCAGATGTCGTCGGCGCGGTACTCGATGTCCGGTCGCGGCTCGCTCGGTCTCGACGTGTGCTCGGCGGCCGCCTGAGGTCGTCCGGAGCGGATCGTCGCCCTGGCCGATCGCGCGCAGTAGGGCGCGGTGGACGACGAGGTCGGGATAGCGGCGGATCGGGGAGGTGAAGTGCGTAGTACGCAGTGCTCGCGAGGCCCGAGTGGCCGAGGTTGCGCGGGTCGTAGTGCGCCTGCTTCAGCGCGCGCAGGACGAGCGCTGGGAACGCCTCTCGTCCACGCCCGGCCTTGCGCGACGTAGTCGGCGATGAGCTCGCTCGCCTCCGCCGCGACGCTTCGCCGCCTCGGCCGGGCTCATGCTCTCGTGCGCGGAGCAGGCGGCGTCGGAACCTCGAGGTCGGCCAGCTTCGCGAGCAGGTGCGCGACGGACTGCGGCTCCGGCGGCTCGTGGACGCGGTACAGGGACTCGGCCCTGCGGCCGGCGAGGAATGCGGCCACCGCTTCGTTGGCGAGGATCATCAGCTCCTCGATCAGGGCGTGCGCCGTCGGTTCCGCCTCGAGCCAGGCGCGCTCGACTCCGCCCTGCCCGTCGAACGCGAAGTTGACCTCGGGGCTCTCGACTCGCAGCGCGCCGCGCGCGAAGCGCCGCCGCCTGAGCTCGGCCGGAGACGCTGTCGGCCAGCCGGACGTCGTCGGCCAGCTCGTGCTGCTCGCCGCCCTCGAGGATCGCGCTGCGCCTGCCCGTACGTGAACCGCTCCCGGCTGCGGATGACGGACCGGTAGAAGCTCGGCTCGCCGCCGGGGGCGATCTCGACCGTCACGCACAGCCGGTCCTGGTGCGGCCGGAGCGAGCAAGGCGTCGTCGGCGAGCTCGTGCGGGAGCATCGGCGCGACGAGCCCGGGCACGTACACCGAGTTGCCGCGCTCGTACGCCCCGCGGTCGAGCGGCGTGCCGCGCCGGGACGAAGTACGAGACATCGGCGATGTGCACCCAGATGCGGACGCCGTCGCCCTCGCGGCGGACCGAGATCGCGTCGTCGAAGTCCTTCGCGGTGTCGGGATCGATCGGTGAAGGTCGTCAGGTCGCGGAGGTCGGTGCGGCCCTCGACCGCTCGGCTCCGGCACGTCGTGCGGCTCGAAGCCCTCGCGCAGCCCCTCCTCGACGAGGAGCGCCTCGAGCACGTTCTCGATGCGCTTCGCCGGGCCGATCGACGCGCTCGACGCGTGCTCGCCCACGCCCGGTGGTCACCGAGACGAGATCCCCGGCTTCGCATCGCCGAGCCCTTTGCGGTCGACGGCGACGGGCGTGCCGGGCACGAAGTACGGCTCGCCCATGACGAGCTTGCCGCGCTTGTTGAGCTCGACGATCAGACGCGCAGGAAGCGGCGCATCGTGATCGACGAGCCGGCGGCGCCGAGCACGAGGCCGAGGAAGAGCACGAGCAGCGCCGTGTACTCGAACGCGATCGCGTTCACGTCCTTGCCCGGCGTCGAGCCGGCCGATCGTCGTCGGCAGGACGAGCTCCTTCCCGAGGAAGAGCAGCACGACCGCGGCCGCGGCTCCGATCAGGCCGGTTAACAGGCCCTCGACCATGAACGGCCCGCGGACGAACCAGTTCGACGCGCCGACGAGCTTCATCACCTCGATCTCACGCCGCCGCGCGAAGATCGAGAGCCGGATCGTGTTGCCGATCAGGATCGTCGCCGCGATCAGCAGGATCGACGATCGCGAGCGCGGACAGCACCTCGAAGATGTGCGCCACGCGCGAGGATCCGCTTCGCGGTCTTCTTGCCGTAGTTGACCTTCTCCACGCCGGCGGGCGAGCCGTGCTTGAGGCTGGTCGCGATCGCCGACGACGTCCTCACCGTGCCGCGGTTTGATCTTGAACGCGTCCGGCAGCGGGTTGGTCGACGAGGCCGGAGACCATGTCCGGCGCCGTCTTCTTCATCTCTCTGAGCGCCTGCTTCTTGCGGGATGTACTTCGACTCCGTCGGGCCGATGCGCGGATCGTTCCGGAGCTTCATGCGGATCGCGTTCTTCTGCGCCGTCGTCGACCTCGCCGAGCCGAGCAGGTCGTCGTCGTGCAGAGGTAGACGTTGACGTCGAGCTGGCTCTTCTGGTGCTCGCTCCACGAGCGCGCCCAGGTGCCGAGGCCGATCAGGAGGCCGACGAGGAACATGCCGATCAGGACGGTCAGCGCCGCGGCCAGCGGTCGTCGAGAGGCTCGCGGTCAGCGAGCGCCACGCTTCGGCGACGACGACGCGGAGCTTCATTCGGCGTACCCTCCGCGCCGCTCGTCACGTGCGAGGCGTCCCGTCCTCGAGCGCGATCACGCGGCTGGCGCATCTTGTCGACCATCTCGCGGTCGTGCGTGACCATCAGGACGGTCGTGCCCGATGCGGTTGATCCGGTAGAGCAGCTGCATGATCCCGACCGAGGTGTCGGGGTCGAGGTTCCCGGTCGGCTCGTCGCAGACGAGGAGCGGCGGGTGGTTGACGAACGCGCGCGCGATCGAGACGCGCTGCTGCTCGCCGCCGGAGAGCTCGTCGGGGTAGCGAGCTCATCTTGTGCGCGAGCCCGACGAGGTTCAGCACCTCCGGCACCTTGCGCGCGGATCGAGTCCGTGTTCTCGCCCTGCACCTTGAGCGCGTAGGCGACGTTCTCGGCCGTCGTGCGGTTGGGGAGCAGCTTGAAGTCCTGGAAGACGCAGGCCGACGTTGCGGCGAAGCTGCGAGACCTTGCGGCGCTGGAGCCGCGCCGAGGTCGCGGCCGGCGACGAAGATCCGGCCCGAAGTCGGCTCGAGCTCCTTGAGCAGGAGCCGGATGACCGTCGACTTGCCCGAGCCCGACGCGCCGACGACGAACACGAACTCGCCCTTGTCGATCACGAACGAGACGTCCGAGAGCGCGGCGACGTTCGGCTCGTAGATCTTCGTCACGCCTTCGAAGACGATCATCGAGTGGGCGGTCGCGACCGGGTGCCGGCGCCGGTCCCTGGCCGTTGGCCTCGACAGGGATGGGCGTAGCCGCGATCTGGCTCTGCTATTTGGGCGATTTCTTCGGGCACGGGGGTAAAGAGGCGCGGGTCCGCAGGGGGCCGCTTCCCGGCTGTTGAACAGCCCGGGAGTTTAGCGAAAGTACCTGCTATCTCTAAACGACACGTCCCGCCGCCTTCGCCAAGCAGGTAGGCGTGGACGAAGCCGTCGAGGTCGCCGTCGAGCACTCCCTGGATGTTTCCGACCTCGTACTCGGTGCGGTGATCCTTTACGAGTTGATACGGGTGCAGGACATAACTGCGAATCGCATTTCCGCCGAAGCCCATGTTCACGTCCCCGCGCTCCTTGGCGAGCTCGGCGTCCCGCTCCTCCTCGGCCTGCTCTGCGAGGCGTGAGCGGAGGATCTTGAGCGCGGTCGCCTTGTTCGAGGACTGGGAGCGCTCGTTCTGGACGCTGACGACGATGCCCGATCGGGATGTGCGTGAGGCGGACCGCGGAGTCGGTCTTGTTCACGTGCTGGCCGCCGGCGCCGCTCGCGCGGTAGGTGTCGACGCGGATGTCGGCGTCGTCGATCTCGATCTCGGCGTCGTCGGCGAGGAGCGGGCTCGGGATCACCTGCGCGAACGAGGTGTGCCGGCGATGCGCCTGGTCGAACGGCGACAGGCGGACGAGGCGGTGCTTGCCGCGCTCGGCCTTGAGGATCCCGTACGCGTTCTCGCCCTCGATCGTGAAGGTCGCCGACTTGAGGCCGGCTTCCTCGCCGGGGCTGGCTTCGAGCACTTCGGTCTTGAAGCCGCGGTTCGTCGGCCCAGCGGAGGTACATGCGGAGGAGCAGCTCCGTGAAGTCCTGCGCGTCGGTGCCGCCCGCGTCGGACTGGATCGTGACGACCGCGTCGCCTCCGTCGTACTCGCCGGAGAAGAGCGCGTCCTCCTGGAGGCGTTCGAGCTCAGACTCGAGCGGGACGAGCGATGTCTCGATCTCGGCGGCCATGTCGCCGTCCATGGCGAGGAGCTCCTGTCGCGTCGTCGTACTCGCGGCGCGAGGCGCTCGTAGCGGTCGAGGCGCTGCTGAATGCGCGCGTGCTCGGAGGAGATGGCCGCGGCCGCCTGCTGGTCGTTCCAGAAGCCGGGCTCGCCCATCCGCGCCTCGAGCTCGGCGGCGCGCGTCTCTAGGGCGTCCGGGTCAAAGGTAATCACGGACCCAGTCGAGCTGGGCCCCGATCTGCTCCAGGCGCTCGTCGAGTGAGGCGGCGTCTGCCATCACGGCGATGGTACAGAGCCGACCGCGGGACATGTCCCAGTGCCTGGCACTGAGCCATGTGCCGTCAGGACAGCGGCTGTACGGCGACGCCTCTGCCGTCGGGCTTCGCAAATGGGCCAGGTCCCAAGCAGTCGTGGCCCAGTGCCAGGCACTCGGACCTGGCTCGCGAGGACACGTCTTAGCGCTTCGTGCGGGCGAAGCGCTTGATCGAGGTTCGGCGGGTTGAACGTGGACGACGACTACGCGCCGTGGCACTTCTTGAACTTCTTGCCCGCAGCCGCACCAGCAGAGATCGTTCCGCCCGATCTTGTCGCGGTCGGCCGTGACGCGCTGCTGCGTAGCGACCGCCCCGCCCCCTCCGAGCCCGGTGCTCACCGTCATGCCGTCGCCCGCCGAGCACCCGCTGCGGCGATCGCGTCGGCGCCCGACAGCGCCTCGTGCTCGTACGCGAAGCCACCGCCGTCGACGTCGTCGGAGCGCGTCAGCTCCTCGGCCTCACGCGGCTCGATCTGCGCGTGGAAGAGGAGCATCAGCACCTCCTCGCGGATCAGCAGCCCAAGCTCCTCGAACATCGCCGTGCCCTTCGGAGCGGTACTCGACCAGAGGATCCTTCTGCGCGAACGCCCGCAGGTGGACGCCCTCGCGGAGGTAGTCCATCGTTCTCGAGGTGCTCACGCCAGCGGGTGTCGACGACCTCGAGCACGATGTACCGCTCGATCTCCCGCGCGATCTCGCTGCCCCGAGCTCTCCTCCTTCTCCTCGTAGAGCTCGCGCGCCTCGTCGACGAAGTCCTCGACGAGCGCCTCGCGGCTCATCGTCGCTCAGATCCTCCTCGGAGCTCGGCAACGGTGACGTCCGCGTCCGTACAGCGCGTTGAACGGCCTGCACGAGCCCGTCGAGATCCCAGTCGTCGGACGTACTCGCCCTCGGTGTGCAGCGTCGACGTAGCCGCGACGACCAGTCGTCGATCCAGCTCGTGATCTCGTCGGACAGGTCGGCGCCGTCGAGCACCTGGCGCCGCTGCGCGTAGATCACCTCGCGCTGCGTGTTCATGACGTCGTCGTACTTGAGGACGTTCTTGCGCGCGACGAAGTTCTGCTCCTCGACCTTCTTCTGCGCGTTCTCGATCTGCTTCGAGAGAGGCTCCGCCTCCATCGGCTGGTCGTCCGGCATCTTGAAGCGCTCCATGATCCCGTGGATCCGGTCGCCGGCGAACAGGCGCACGAGGTCGTCCTGGCCGGAGAGGTAGAAGCGCGACTCGCCGGGGTCGCCCTGGCGGCCCGAGCGGCCGCGAAGCTGGTTGTCGATGCGCCGTGCCTCGTGCCGCTCGGTCCCGAGCACGTAGAGGCCGCCGAGCTCGGTCGACGCCCTCGGCGAGCTTGATGTCGACGCCGCGGCCGGCCATGTTCGTCGCGATCGTGACCGCGCCGGGCTGCGCCGGCGTCCTTGATGATCTCGGCCTCGCGCTCGTGCTCCTTCGCGTTCAGGACGTTGTGCGGGATGCCCGCGCCGCGTCAGGAGCTCGCGAGAGGTACTCCGAGACGTCTCGACGGCGATCGTGCCGACGAGCACCGGCTGCCCGATCTCGTGGCGCTCGACTTGATGTCCTCGAGCACCGCGTCGTACTTCGCTTCCTTCGGTCTTGAAGATGTAGTCGTTCTTGTCGTCGCGCGCGACCGCGACGTTCGTCGGGATCTCGACGACGTTCAGGTTGTAGATCTCGACGAACTCCTTCTCCTCGGTCTTCGCGGTACCGGTCATGCCGGCGAGCTTCTCGTAGAGGCGGAAGTAGTTCTGGAGCGTGATCGTCGCGAGCGTGACGTTCTCCTCCTGGATCGCGACGCCCTCCTTCGGCCTCGACCGCCTGGTGGAGGCCCTCCGACCAGCGGCGGCCTTCCATGATCCGGCCGGTGAACTCGTCGACGATCTTCGACCTCGCCGTCCTGGACGACGTAGTCGACGTCGCGCTGGAAGAGCGACTGCGCCTTCAGCGCCTGGTTCAGGTGGTTGACGAGCTGCACGTTGCGGGGGTCGTAGAGGTTGCTCGATCCCGAGCGCGCGCTCGACCTTGTCGATCGCGGACTGGGCCGGCGAGACCGTCTTGAACTTCTCGTCGTAGAGGTAGTCGGCGCCGGAGCGCTCGGTCTCGTCCATCGCCCTTGCCCTCGCTCTTGCTGCGTGCTCGGCTCGCCGTCAGAGCTCTTCACGACGCGCGCGAAGTCGTAGTAGACCTGCGCGGCGGTCTCCGGCTCGCCGGAGATGATCAGCGGCGTCCGCGCCTCGTCGATCAGGATCGAGTCGACCTCGTCCACGATCGCGAACGCGTGGCCGCGCTGCACGGTGCCCTCGAGCGAGACGCGCCATGTTGTCGCGCAGGTAGTCGAAGCCGAACTCGGAGTTCGTCCCGTACGTGATGTCGGCCGCGTAGGCGTCCGTGCCGCTCGGCGAACGGCATCATGTTCTCGATCGAAGCCGACGGTCACGCCCGAGCCGCGTCGAAGACGGGCGCGGTTCCACTCCGGCGTCGCGCTTGGCGAGGTAGTCGTTGACCGTGACGAGGTGGACGTTCTGCGCCGGTCGAGCGCGTTCAGGTAGAGCGGCGTCGCTGGCGACGAACGTCTTTCCCTCGCCGGTCTTCATCTCGGCGATGTCGCCCTCGTGGAGGACGATCCCGCCCATCAGCTGGACGTCGAACAGGCGGACTGCCCCGACTCGCGCTTGCGCGCCTCGCGCACGGCGCGCGAACGCCTCGAAGAGGATGTCCTCGAGCGCCTCGCCGTTCGCGACGCGCTGCCGGAACTCGGCGGTCTTGTCGCTTGCAGCTCCGTCGTCGGAGAGCTTCTCGAAGTCGGGCTCCGAGCGTGCGCGATGTACGCGGCCTGGCTGCCGGCAGCCGCTTGAGGCCGCCGGCCCTCGCCGACGCGCAGAGAAGCTCTCGAACCCACCGAAATCGTCACCCGGCATCGTTCCTAGGGTATCGGGTCAGAGCGGGATGACCGTGACCTCCCAGAGCGAGGTCGTCGGGCGGCTCGCGCGGAGTGACGAACGAGCCGAACTGCTCGGCTGCGAAGGCTTCGAGGCTCGGAATCGACGCGCTCGGACCGGTCGTCGTCGACGATCCAGCGTCCTCGTCTCGTCGCTGACCGACGAGCTGGATCTCGTCGCCGGGCACGTCCTCGGGCACCTCGACTACCTGGACGCGCTTCGCGGCCGACGCTCCAGACGTCCGCGTCCTGGTGCAAGCGCGAAGGCGTGGTACAGGCGGCGACAGCGACAGCGCATCGGCCAGCGGTGCGAGCGTTCCGTCGGGAACGTCCTCGTCGACGACGAGGCTCCCGTCGGCGAGCGACGACGAACTCGACGTCGTCACCGGCGGCAGCCCAGGCGCCTCGGCGCTCGCCACGGCGTCCCACTCGCGCTCACGCGGGATCCCGTGGATGCCCACGACCTGCCAGAACGGATGCCGCGGGTCGATCAGCTCACGGCGGCGAAGATCGTGCGAGGTCGCGCGCGTAGGTCCAGCCCGCCTTCCTTGGCGAGCTGCTCGTGGATCGGCCGCTCGCGCCTGAAGAAGCCCAACCTACGAGCTGGGCTCGATCAGCCCGTAATTCCCGTCGCGCCGCCGGTAGACGACGTTGATGCTCGTCGGTCTCGGCGTTGCGGAAGACGAAGAAGTCGTGGCCGACGAGCTCGAGCTGGAGGACGGCCTCCTCGGGCGACATCGGCGTCAACGGAGAACTGCTTCGTCTTGACGATCGTCGTCTCGTCCTCCGTCGACCTCGAGCCGGCGGCGCCTCGCAGCGAACGCCGCCGTCGCGGGCGTGCCGGCGCGTGTGCGACGCGCCGCTTCTCGCGGTAGCGCTTGACCTGGCGCTCGAGCTTGTCGACGAGCTGGTCGATCGACGCCTTCATGTCGCCGGAGCGCCTCGCGCGCGCGCAGCACGGGCCCCTTCGTCCAGACGGTCGCCTCGGCGACGTGGTTGTCGGCGATCGACGGGTTCTTCTCGACGGCGAGCTCGAGCTCGACGCGCGGTCGGAGTCGCTCACGAGCCGGTCGAGCTTGCCGAGCTTCTCCTCGGCGTACGTGACGGATCTGCTCGCTGATCTCGAGGTTCCGGCCCTTGACCTGGAGACGCATCGTCCGGGAAACGCTATCGAACGGCCCGCGCGAATGTGACCACCTCGACGCGCGGCGAGCTCCGCCCTTGCGCAGTGCCGTAGCCGCTGCCGAAACCGTCGCGCCGCTCGTGTAGACGTCGTCGACGAGGACGATCGTCTTCGGCACGGCTGCGATCGGCCGAGAACGCGCCACGGACGTTCCGGCGCCGCTCGGCGAGGTCAGGAGCCCTTCTGCGGGCGCGACTCCGGCGTGCGCGCCTGAGCAGCGGGACGACCGGCAGCTGCCAGCGGCTGCCGAGCGACTCGGCGCGAGCCGCTGCGCCGGATTGTGGCCGCGCTTGAGCAGGCGGTCGTGGTCGGCCGGGACGAACGTGATCGTGTACGCGCTCGGGCGCGGCGACGACGCCGTCCACGATGCTCGGCGGCGAGCGCGGCGAGCGTGCGCTGGCCACGCGCTCCTTCCAGGCGCCAACGAGCCGTTTCGCACGCATCGTCGTAGGCGACCGCCGCCCGCGCTCGCGCAAACGCGATCCTGCCGGCCGGCGCACTCACGGCAGCGCTCCACCGGCCAGGCAGTCGGAGCGCCGCAGCGCTCGCAGCAGCGGCTTGCCGAGTCGCTCGAGACGCTTGCTCGCACGCCGCGGCAGAGCGACGGCGCCGTCTGCAGCCGCAGACGACGCAGCATCGCGGGAAGACGAGGTCGAGCAGCACCCGGCCACGCTACGGACGCCTTCCGCGACCGAATCGCGCTAGACTCAGTGAATATTCGGACCGCGTGGGCAGCGCCGGCGCGCTCGCGGAGCAGGTTGTCCGCCTCTGGCAACTGGCCGAGGTCGCCGATGTCGTGCCACTCGCCCGACGCGCGGTAACCGTAGACGGGCTCGCGGGTGTGCAGCCAGGCGATGAAGTTGCCCGGCGCATCTGGAGGGTTGCCCTCCTCGAGGTAGCGCCGGCAGCAGCGCCAGATGGTCTGCTCCGATAGAGGTACGACGCCGTCGCCGCGAGATCGCTCTTCGGCGCGGCGGGTTTCTCCTCGAGGCCCGATCACGCGGTCGTTCTCGATCGAGCTCGATCAACGCCGTACTTCGTGAGCAGCCTGTCGGTCGGCGACCTCGTGCACTGCGATCGCGCTTCCGCCCTTCGGCGCGCCAGAAGTCGACGAAGCCGGCGAGCGAGTAGCCGATCAGGTTGTCGCCCGGCGACGATCAGCAGGTCCTCGCCCTCGAGGCCGCCGCGCTCGATCGCGAACGCGATGATCGCCGATCGCGCCGAGCCGGTCCTCGTTCGAGGTCGTGCCGTCGTCGTGGCACGGTCACGTCCTCGGGAGCCCAGTCGCCCGAAGGCCTGCGCGAAGCGGCGTTCGTGACGAGGTGGATCTCGTCGAGCGTCGTCCACCTCGCGGATCCGGTCGAGCAGGTAGTCGAGCATCAGGCCGCTCCGCGAGCGGGAGCAGCATCTTCGGGATCGAGTCCGTGAGTGGCCGGAGCCGGGTGGCGTACCCGGCCGCCAGGATCAGCGCCTTCACCGGGGGCCTGTCCCTCGTGGCTTCAGTATCAGGGACAGTCCCTCGTTGCGGAGGCGTACGGCGGGCCTGGCCCTTGTTAGGCTGCCCTCGTCCCAGCGAGGCCAGGTACTTCGCCTGCTCCGTCGGTGAGCTCGTCGATCTCGATGCCCATCGTCGCGAGCTTGAGCCGCGCGATCTCGTCGTCGATCTCCTCGGGCACGGCGTAGACCTTGCGCTCGAGCGACGCCGCGTTCTGCGACGACGTACTCGGCCGCGAGCGCCTGGTTCGCGAAGGACATGTCCATGACCTGCGCCGGGTGGCCCTCGGCGGCCGCGAGGTTGACGAGCCGCCCGTCGGCGAGCAGGTACAGCCGCCGCCCGTCCGCGAGCGTGAACTCCTCGACGAACTGCGCGCGCCTCGCGCGTCTCGACGGCCAGCGCGCGCAGCGCCGGGATGTCGATCTCGACGTTGAAGTGGCCCGTGTTGGCGAGGATCGCGCCGTCCTTCATCACGCTCGATGTGCTCGCTGGCGGATGACGCGCTTGTCGCCGGTCGCGGTGCACGAAGATGTCGCCGACCTCGGCCGCCTTCGCCATCGGCAGCACCTCGAAGCCGTCCATCACGGCCTCGAGCGCGCTGCATCGGGTCGACCTCGGTGACGATCACGTGCGCGCCCATGCCCTTGCGCGCGCATCGCGACGCCGCGGCCGCACCAGCCGTAGCCCGCGACGACGAACTCGCTGCCGGCGAGCAGGACGTTCGTCGCGCGGATGATCCCGTCGATCGTCGACTGGCCCGTGCCGTAGCGGTTGTCGAACAGGTGCTTCGTGCTGCGCCTCGTTGACGGCGACGATCGGGAAGCCGAGCGCGCCGTCGGCCTCGAGCGCCTTCAGCCGGATCACGCCGGTCGTCGTCTCCTCGGTGCCGCGCGATCACGTCGCCGAGCTGCTCGCGGCGGTGCGCGTGCAGGACGCCGATCACGTCGGCGCCGTCGTCCATCGTGAGCTGCGGCTTGTGGTCGACCGCGGCCTCGATGTGCTGAGTAGTACGTGTCGTTGTCCTCGCCCTTGATCGCGAAGACGGAGACGTCGTACTCGTCGACGAGCGCGGCGGCGACGTCGTCCTGCGTCGACAGCGGGTTCGACGCGCAGAGGACGACGTCCGCGCCGCCGGCCTTGAGCGTGCGCAGCGAGGTTCGCGCGTCTCGGTCGTCACGTGCAGGCAGGCCGAGATGCGGTAGCCGGCGAGCGGCTCCTCGCGCTCGAAGCGCTCGCGGATCGCGCGCGAGCACCGGCATCTGCCGGTCGGCCCACTCGATCCGGCGGACTCCTTCGCCCGCGAGGGCGAGGTCGCTTCACGTCGTGTCGTCGTCGTCGTGGCCATCAGCCCTCTCTCTTCCGCGTGAGTCGATTCCTCATGCGACGAGCAGCCGCTCGTGCTTGCGCTGCTCCCAGTCGAGCGGCGTCGATCGCCGCGTCCGTGCAGCCAGGTCTGCCAGCTCGGCGCGGAGCTCGGCTCGCGCCGGAGCCGCGCGCGCGAACGCGACCTCGCCGAGGTCGACGCCGAAGCGCCGCCGCAGCTCGCGCAGCGACCGTAGCTGGTTCAGCTCGCGCAGGCCGTACGACGCGGTAGCCGGCAGCGTGTGCGCCGGGAACGACGAGGCCGCGTCGACTCGAGGTAGCGGAGCATCCGCGGCGACCAGCCCGTTCGTCTCGCGGCGTCTCCAACGGCGCACTCGGCACGAACCTTACCACAGCTCTGTCAGAGGTTCGAGCCGCGGCCGTACCGCGTCCTCGAGGCGGACGACGTCCTCGAGCTGCGGCGTCGAGACCTCGATGATCGTGCGTGTCCTCGATCGCCCGTCACGCGGTGCACCGTGCCCGGGCGCATAGCGGAAGGCGGCGCCGGCGCGACGACCTCCGAGTCTCGGCAGTGCTCGTCGCCGGCCGCGCCCATCTCGATCTGCGCGCGCGCCCGAGTGGATCAGCCACGACTCGTCCTTCTCGCGGTGGAACTGGAGGCTGACAGCGACTCGCCGGCCTTGACGAACAGGATCTTCCCGCAGTAGTCGTCGGTCAGCGGCCCAGATCAGCTCGTGGCCCCACGGCTTCTCGACCTTCGTCGGCTCGATGCCGAACTCCGACAGCTGGCCGAAATTCGGGGACGTCAATGGTCGCTCATGCTCGTGCATGCCTCCGCCAGCCAGTCCGGGTGCGCGCGCAGCGTGGTCGTCCGCGACGCGCGGAGCTCCTTCGGCGTGTTCACCGTCAGCCAGAGGCCCTCGTGCCGGTAGGCGTAGCAGGCTGCCCTCCGCGGCGAGCTCCGGGAAGCGTCGTCCGACTCGTGGTCGCCGCTTCTCCGGGAAGCCGCGCGATCGCCTCGTCGTCGAAGACGTAGACGCCCGCAGTGCGCCCAGTACGGGAGCTCGGGCGACTCGCTGAAGCCGTTCGACGACGGTCGTCGTCGGCGAGGTCGACGACGCCGAACGGCGACGTCGGCAGTGCGGCGACGGTCGATCGTCGCCGCCGCGCCGTGCGTCGCGGTGGCCCGCGAGCAGCGCGGCGAGGTCGACGTCGATCAGCTCGTCGCCGTTCAGGACGTAGACGTCGACCGCTCTCGCCGCGCGCGCGCGGACGGCGAATCGATCCCGCCCCACGCCCCAGCCGCTCGGGCTCACCGACGGCCACGATCTCGGCGCCCGAGCCCACGCGAGCTCCGCCTCGAAGAGCGTCCCCCTGGCCGGCCGCGCAGCTGACGATCACGCGCTCGACGCCAGCGGCCTGCGAGCTGGGACGACCTGGTACGCCGCGAGCGGCCGCCCGCGATCGTCGACGAGCGCCTTCGGACGCCGCTCGGCCGCAGTCGCCGAGCCGCTCGGCCTTCCCGCCGGCGAGGATGATCGCTTCCATGCTACGCTCGAGCCGGTCTCGCGCTCGGCGTTCGGGCACGAGGCCCGTCGTGACGGCCGCCCGATCCCGTCGTAGGCGAAGCCGGCGGCGCGCCGCCTCGCGGGTCGAGCAGGTTGCGGCCGTCGACGATCAGCGGCGTTCGCCATCGCGTCGCGCACCTCGCGCGGACGCGAGCTCGCGCAGCTCGGGCCACTCGGTCACGATCACGGCCGCGTCGGCGCCGCGCACGGCGTCGAGCGACCGAGGCACGATCGCGACGCCGTCGCAGCTCGCGATGCGCCGTCGACGACCGGATCCCAGGCGCGAACCTCGGCCCCCTCGGCGATGCAGCCGCGCCGCGAGCACGATCGACGGCGCCTCGCGCATGTCGTCGGTGTCCGGCTTGAACGCGAGCCCGAGCAGCGCGACGCGTCTTGCCGCGCAGCGAGCCGAGGTGCTTCTTGAGCTTCGCGACCACGCGCCGCTTCTGGAGCTCGTTGACCTCGATCACGGCGCGTCAGCAGCTGGAAGTGGTAGCCGCAGTTGCCGGCGAGCAGCTTCAGGAACGAGACGTCCTTCGGGAAGCAGCGAGCCGCCGTAGCCCGATCGCCGGCGCGCAGGAAGCTGCGGCCCGATCCGCTGGTCGAGGCCCATGCCCTCGGCGACCTCGACGACGTCGGCGCCGACCGCCTCGCAGACGTTCGCGATCTCGTTGATGAACGCTGATCCGCGTCGTCAAGGAACGCGTTCGCGGCGAGCTTGATCATCTCGGCGGAGGTGACGTCGGTGCGGACGATCGGCGCGTCGAAGCCGCTCGTAGAGCGCGGCCACGCGCGTCGCCGTCGCTCGTCGCCGGACGACCCGATCGACGATCCGGTCCGGGTGCCATGAAGTCGCTCGACCGCGCTGCCCTCGGCGAGGAACTCCGGGTTCGAGACGTAGCCCGACGCGCGAGCGCCGCGAGCGTCGGCGGCGGATCCGTTCGCCCGGTGCCGACCGGCACCGTGCTCTTCATGACGAGCGTCGCGCCGCTCCGGAGCGCCGGCAGCTCGTCGACCACCGACCAGACGCGGTGCAGGTCGGCGTCGCCCGAGTGCGGTCGGCGGCGTGTCGACGCACGACGAAGAGAAACTGCGCAGTCCGGCGACTCGTCCGCCGTCGAGCGTGAAGCGTGAGCCGCTCGGCGGTTCCGCTCGAGCAGCTCCGGCACGCCGGGCTCGTGGAACGGGACGCCGCCCGCGCCGCAGCGCCTCGATCTTCTCGGGCACGACGTCGCGGATGACGACGTCGTGGCCGAGCTCGGCGAAGCACGCGCCCGTGACGAGGCCGACCCACCCGGCCCCGAAGACGCCGAGGCTGCTTCTCCGCGCATCACGCGCGGCAAATCTGCGTGCTGCAAGGGTGCGAGGCCCTTGGCGATCGCGAGCATCGTCTCGTTCGAGATCGAGTCGAGCAGCGTGTTCACGACCCAGTAGCTCGCGCCGCCGGCACTGAGCACGACCATGTGCAGGTGCGAGCCCGTTGTAAGTAGAGGTCGTACTGACGGCCGCCGATCGCCTGGCTCGGAGGTTCTTGTCGGCGAGCGCGGGCGCGTCGTTCCAGTCCGTCTCCTGGATCCCCCAGTACTCGTTGCCGCTCTTCGCAAACGTGAAGCGGACAGTCTTCGCCTTGTCCAGCTTGTACACGCGGTAAGGGACCCTCGGTGCTGAGCGCGGGAGGTGCTGCTCGAGCACGGTCGGGAGCTGGAGCGGGAAGCCGACCTTCCACGCCGCGGCGCGCGCGCACGACCGGGAGCATGTCCGGCCTTGCCGCGGCCTCACGGACGGCGGCTGCTTCGGCGGCGTCCGGTCGACCGGCGCCGGTGTCAGCTCGCCGGAGAAGGTCTGGCCAACGATCACGAGCAGCATCGCGCCGTTGCGGAGGATCTGAGCGCGCTGTTCCGCTTCGGCATCGGTCGGATCTCCGACGAGCTGGAAGAGCGCGGAGACACGCTCCGCGGCGCGCTTCGCCTTCGGCCTCGCCGTGTAGAAGATCTGCGTCCGGAAGGTGCGGCTCCCACCGGCCCGGTGCGTCTCGCCTGGAAGCCGTCGGGCGGCCCGATCATGCGGTAGCCCTTCTGGCCGAGCAGATAGCTCGTGTTCGCCGCCGCGCCCGGCTTCCCGTTTGCCGTTCAGCCGCGACGATCGACACGTCCTTCGGGCTCGGGCCGTTCTTCGAGCGCAGCTTGCGTCCGGTCGCGACCGCGGTCGCCTTCTCGGGCGCTCTCGACGTCCGGGTGGAGGAACTCCTGGACCGCGGCCTGGATGTTCGCCGGGTCGGTGTGCAGCTCGTTGGAGCCCGTGATCCCGCTCGATCTTGACCTGGACGAAGTTCCCGCCGGGCAGCCCGTAGGCCAGGAACGCGTAGTCGATGAGCGTCTTGCCGGAGACCTCGCCGCTCTGCTGGCCGATCTCGACGTTGTTCCGCATCACCTTGAACAGCTTCGGGACCGAGTCTTCGGGTTCTTCCAGTTGTGATTGACGGCCTGCTTGACCGCCTTCACGAACAGCCGCTGTCGGGGCCAGGCGAAGAACAGATCCGAGTCCGTGTGCCGGAAGTGCGGACGTAGTCAGAGCGCCTGCCAGCCCTTGAGCTTCTGGTAGCCGGGCCAGAGGTTGATGGTCGCGTACACGCCGCCCGTCGGGTTGTAGTAGCGGCGGTCGCACGTCCATCCGAGACGCCGCCGAGCTTCGTCGACGATGTCGCGGGAAGCCCTGGAAGTTGACGGTGATCAGGTAGTGGATCGGGAGATCCGTGAGCGAGCGCACGGTTTCGAGCGTGCCGGCCGGCCCGCAGAACGAGTACGCCGCGTTGATCCGGCCGGACGTGGCGTGCGCCCGCGTCAGGACAGCGCCCGTCGACGATCAGGTCGCGCGGGAACGAAGAGCATGGAGATCGTGTTCGAGTTCGGGTCGGCGCGGAGGAGCACGACCGTGTCGGAGCGTGACGGGGCGTTGCCGTCGCCGGGCCGGTGGTCGTAGCCGATCAGGGAGCGCGTTGGCAGGCTCTCCCGGGATCGCGTGGTTCAGGCTCTTCGCGGCCCTGGCCGTCTGCACGCTGCGCGGTGCGAGCGCGTGGGCGTTCTCGTCCGTGTGGATGAACCGCCCCCGGCGACCCCGGCTGCGACCGCGATCAGCAGCGCGACGACGATGAAGGCGACACGCCCGAGGGTACGCAGCACTCTCGCTTGCGCTCCGGCTGCTGGTACCGGGCGACCGGCGTCAGCGCACCCGGCGGCGGAGAACGGCTCGGCCGTTGCCGTCTGCCGCCTGTTCGGCCGATTCCTCGTGCTTGAGAGTGGTCCGCACGGGTTCTAGAAAAACGCGAACGCCGTCCGGCGTCCGCAGGTCAGAATAGCCGACTCACGCGGCTAGTTCGACCAGTTACCTGGCACCTCCTGCCGCGCCCTTGTAACAGGCTGTTACTAGGGTCTTGGTCGCTCCGGCGTGAGCCCGGTTCAGGGACTCCTCCGCGAGGCGCGTGCCCTCGACCATGTTGCGGAGCTTCTCGTACGCCACGTCCCAGCTCCGTGTGCGCAAGCCGCAGTCCAGGCAGACGTGGATCCGCGCCGGATCGCCGAAGACGTCGACCGCGTACAGGATCCGGTCGCGCACGAGCTCGGGCGACTTCGATGAAGTCCGTGTGGATGTCGGTGCACGCCGAGGCCGAGGATCGGCTCGTAGCGGAAGATCGCGGCCGCTTCGAGATCACCTCGTACGCCAGGCCGTGTCCGCTGCGGACGTGCCCAGCTCGGTCGTGTCGTAGTTGGCGAAGCCGACGCAGTACTGGCGGCAACCGCGCCATGCCCTCGATCGCCGGGGAAGAAGAGGTCGTAGTCCGAGAAGCAGAGGTGGGTCGAGAACGTGCAGCCCTCGAGCCCTTCGACGGAGACGTTCTGAAGCTCTCGACGAAGATGTCGAGCTCGTCCTCCTCGGTCGATGCGCCCGGCTCGTCGATCTGGATCCACGTCGCGCCGAGGTCGATCAGCGCCTCGAGGTTCGGCCGGATGATGTTCCGGGCGATGTCGAGCGTCAGCTCGCGCGGCGGCGTCGACCTCGTCACGCCTGGACAGGCCTCCGCCGAGGCGGCCCGTCTTCGGCAGGTGGTGCTCGTCGTACGACCAGACGGCGAGCGTGTAGGCGCCCGTGATCGGGATCTTCAGCTCGTGGCCTCGCGCGCGGACTGGAGGAAGGAGAACTCGTCGTTGTGGTACGGCTCGCCCAGCGAGACGGGCCCGACCGCGGCCGACTTCGAGTAGTACTTGTTGTCGAACGAGCGGATCGTCCCGCGCGGCTCGAAGCCGTTCGAGTGGCGCGATCGCCCAGGCGTACATCTCGCTCCGCTGCTGCTCGCCGTCCCAGACGACGTCGACGACCCGCCGACTCCTGGAGCCGGAGCGCAGTAGCGGCTCGACCAGCGCGCGATCTCGTCCGGGGTCGCGCTCGTCCTGCCGCAGGAGCTCGACGAGCTCCTCGTGCCGTCGACACTCGAGCTTCTCGCCCCAGGCCCGCGCGTGCTCGACGTCGCTCTCCTCGAGCGGCTTGCCCGCGGAGGTCTTGACAAGCCAGGGCGG
>ERZ1370068.1993-contig-11956_pt1 | contig 29204 bp, 36 predicted proteins | sample MGYA00561227_ERZ1370068 | MGnify/ENA primary metagenome ERZ1370068 (study PRJEB38410, sample SAMEA6850437) | metagenome | study: Metagenomic assessment of the ecological functions of the soil: analysis of the soil microbiota associated with the...
GCTGTCCTTGAGGTGGCCGCCCTTGACCAGCACGTGGCGGGGGCCGCGCCGATGGATGCGCCGCGCCGCCTCTTCCATGTCGGCCTCGGTGGCCACCGGCAGGTCAGCCAGGGCGGCTGCCTCGTGCAGGTTGGGCGTGACCACCTCGGCCAGCGGCAGCATCCGCTCGATGAGCGCCTTGCGGGCGTCGGGCTGGAGCAGCGGATCGCCGAACTTGGCGATCATGACGGGATCCAGGACGATCGGCGCCCGCGCGCGATCGCGCAGCCGCTCGGCGACCGCCTCGACGATCGGCGCGGTCGACAGCATCCCGATCTTGATCGCGTCGGCGCCGAAGTCACCCAGCACGGCGTCGAGCTGCAGCGCGACGAACTCGGGCGGCAGGTTGTGGACGCCGGTCACGCCGACCGAGTTCTGCGCGGTGACGGCGGTCAGCACGGACATGCCGAACGTCCGGAACGCCGAGAACGTCTTCAGATCGGCCTGGATGCCGGCGCCGCCGCCGGAGTCCGACCCGGCGATCGTCAGCGCCTTGGGAACGCCCATAGACGGTACTGGAGTATACGTGGCGGTCCCCGCGGCGCTACTCAGCGGGGATCACCAGCGTGAACTCGCCACGGACGCCGGCCGCGGTCAGCCGCTCGAGATGGGCGGCGGCGGGGCCCGGACGACCTCCTCGAACTGCTTGGTGAGCTCGCGCGCCACCACGATGTCGCGCGTCCCGAACACCTCGGCGACCGCCTCCAGGGTGGCCAGGATGCGGTGGGGGACTCGTAGAGGACGACGGTGGTCTCCAGCTGGTGCAGCGCCTTGAGCCGGTTCAGCCGCCGCCCGGGCTTGATCGGCAGGAAGCCGTCGAAGGTGAACCGGTCGGCGGGCATCCCGGCGGCCGACAGCGCGGTGGCGACCGCCGAGGCCCCCGGGATCGGGACCACCGGCACCCCGGCGGCCCGGGCGTCACGGACGAGCAGGAAGCCGGGGTCGGAGATCCCCGGCGTGCCGGCGTCGGTGACGAGGGCGACCGACTTGCCGTCGGCGAGCTGGCGGAGGATCTGGGGCCCGCGGGCCAGCTTGTTGTGCTCGAAGTAGGACGTGGTCGGCGTGTGGATGTCGAAGTGGGTGAGCAGGGCCCGGGTGCGGCGGCGTGTCCTCGCAGGCGATCAGGTCGACCTCACGCAGCACGCGGAGGGCGCGCGCGGTGACGTCCTCGAGGTTCCCGATCGGGGTGGCTACGACAAAGAGCGTGCCGCTCAGGCGCTTTGTTCTTTGGCTTCGGACACGAGCACCGGGCGCTCGCGGTTCAGGATGACTTCGCGGGTGATGACGCACTCCTTGAGGCCCTGGATGGACGGCAGCTCGTACATGATCTCGAGCATGACCTCTTCCAGGATGGCGCGCAGGCCCCGCGCGCCGGTGCCGCGCTTGAGCGCTTCCTTGGCGATGGCGGCCACCGCGTCGTCGGTGAACTTGAGCCGCACCTTCTCGAGGTCGAAGTACTTCTGGTACTGCTTGATGATCGCGTTCTTCGGCTCCTTCAGGATGCGCACCAGCGCCGGCTCGTCGAGGTCGTGCAGGGTGGCGATGACCGGCAGGCGGCCGACGAACTCGGGGATCAGCCCGTACTTCAGCAGATCCTCGGGCTGGATCATGGCCAGCAGGTCGCCCACCCGGCGCTCCTCGCGGCTCTTGATCTCCGCGCCGAAGCCCATGCCGGAGCGACCCACCCGCGACTCGATGATCTTGTCCAGCCCCACGAAGGCGCCGCCGCAGATGAACAGCACGCTGGAGGTGTCGACCTGGATGAACTCCTGGTGCGGGTGCTTGCGGCCGCCCTGCGGCGGAACGTTGGCGATCGTGCCCTCGAGGATCTTCAGCAGGGCCTGCTGCACGCCCTCGCCGGAGACGTCGCGCGTGATGGACGGATTCTCGGACTTCCGCGCGATCTTGTCGATCTCGTCGATGTAGACGATGCCGCGCTCGGCGCGCTCGACGTCGTAGTCGGCCGGCCTGCAGCAGGCGCAGGATGATGTTCTCCACGTCCTCGCCGACGTAGCCGGCCTCGGTCAGCGTGGTGGCGTCGGCGATGGTGAACGGCACGCGCAGCATCTTGGCCAGCGTCTGGGCCAGCAGGCGTCTTGCCCGAGCCGGTGGGGCCGATCAGGAGGATGTTCGACTTCTGCAGCTCGACGTCGCCGGCGTCGCCGCCCGACTCCGACGCGCTTGTAGTGGTTGTGCACGGCGACGGCGAGGATCTTCTTGGCGCGCTCCTGGCCGACCACGTACTGATCGAGCGCCGACTTGATCTCGGCCGGCTTGGGAGGCTGCGGATCTCCCGCGACTTCTCCTCTTCCCACTCCTCGGCGATGATGTCGTTACAGAGCTCGATGCACTCGTCGCAGATGTAGACGGTGGGCCCGGCGATGAGCTTGCGGACGTCGTTCTGGCTCTTGCCGCAGAACGAGCACTTCAAGCGTCCCGTTGCCCTCACGGGTCCGCGCCATCGCTTCGCGTCCCTTACTTCTGGACCTGCGCCGAGAGCGCCGCCTGCTCGCTGACCGACCGCGTGGTCGGCTTGGAGGAGATCACTTCGTCAACGATTTTATAGTCTTTGGCCTGCTCGGCGGTCATGAAAAAGTCCCGATCGGTGTCGCGCTGGATCTTCTCCATGCGCTGGCCGGTGTGGTGCACGAGGATGCGGTTCAGCTCCTCGCGCATCCGCAGAATCTCGCGCGCCTGGATGTCGATGTCGGTGGCCTGGCCCTGCACGCCGCCCAGCGGCTGGTGGATCATGATGCGCGCGTGGGGCAGCGCGAAGCGCTTGCCGCGGGCGCCCGCCGCACAGCAGCAGCGCGCCCATCGACGGCCGCCTGCCCCATGCAGATCGTCGAGATGGCCGGCTTCACGTACTGCATGGTGTCGTAGATGGCCATGCCGGCGGTCACCGAGCCGCCCGGCGAGTTGATGTAGAGATAGATGTCCTTGTCGGGATCCTCGGCCTCCAGGAACAGCATCTGGGCGATGACGAGGTTGGCCAGCTCGTCCTCGATGAAGGTCGGCAGGAAGATGATCCGCTCCTTGAGCAGCCGCGAGAAGATGTCGAACGCCCGCTCGCCGCGGGGCGTCTGCTCGACGACCATCGGAACCAGAGCCATCACCGCGATCTCCCTTACGCGCTCACGCGCGCGTGCTCGATGAGCATGTCGAGAGTCTTGCGCTCGCGCATCCCGTGGCGCAGAGCGTCCAGGTCGCCGCTCTTTTCCATCATACGCCGGACGGCCGGCGCCGGCCGCTGGCTGGCGCGGGCGTACCGCTCGATCTCGGCCTCGATCTCGGCGTCGCCCACCGCGATCTCTTCCTTCTCGCCGATGGCCTCCAGCAGCAGGGCCTGCCGCACCGAGGCCTCGGCGGCCGGCCGCAGCTCGGTCAGCAGCTTGCCGTAGTCCAGCTGGACCCCGGTCGGGGTCGACGCCCTGGCGGCGCAGGCGGTCGCGGGTGTGCTCGATGTGGTGGCCCACCTGGCGCATGACCATCGCGTCGGGGATGCCGAACTCGTGGCGGGCCAGCAGCGCCTCGATGATCTTGTCCTCCAGGGCGCGCCGCGAGTCGGCTTCATTGGCGCTCGCCAGCTGGTTGCGCACCTCGGTCCGCACGGCGTCCGAGCGTCTCGAACTGACCCAGCACCTTGGCGAAGTCGTCGTCCAGGGCCGGCAGGATCTTCTCCTTGACCTCGGTCAGCTTGAGGTGCGCGGTGCCGCCCTTGCCGCGCAGCGTCTCCATGCGATGGTCGTCGGCGAAGCTGACGGGCCACGTCACGCTCCTGCCCGGCGGTGAGGCCGACCGCGGCCGCGTCGATCTCCGGCAGCACCGTGCCGCTGCCGACCAGGAAGTGGTAGCCGGTGGCGGTCGGAGGGCTCGTGGTCCTGGGGCGCCAGCGTGTAGTCGACGATCACCATGTCGCCGGTGGCGGCGGCGCGCTCGACGCTGCGGAACTCGGCGTGCTGCTCGCGCATCCGCTCCAGCGTCTCGTCCACCTCGGCGTCGGTCACCGGGGACGGCGCGTGCTGCACCTCGACGCCGCGATACTCGCCGAGCGGTGATCGCCGGCTTGACCTCGACCACCGCGGTGAACGACAGCGGCGCGTCCTCCTCGAGCTTCAGATCTTGCAGGTCCGGCTCGTTCACGGGCGCGATCTGCGCCTCGCTCAGCGCCTGGCGGTAGACGTCGGGGATCAGGTGCTCGGCGACCTCACGGCGCACGTCGTCGGCGAAGTGCAGCTTCACCAGCAGAGCGCGGCACGTGGCCGCGCCGGAAGCCGGGCAGGCTCGCGCGCGCTTCTGGACGCGCCCGTACGCCTTCTCCCATTCCTTCTGGACGATATCGAGCGGGGCCTCGACGGCGAGACGCCGCTTGCAGCTTTCGAGCTCCTCGACGGCGACCTTCATGCGGGTCCTTCCTCGCGCTCGTGTGCGGTTGGTGTCCGAGTTGGTGCGAGAGGGGAGTTGAACCCCCAAGGGCTTTCGCCCGCTGGATCCTAAATCCAGTGCGTCTGCCAGTTTCGCCACTCTCGCGAGGCGGCGTCGTGGCCGCCGAACCCACAGCATACCTGCGCCCCACGGTCGCAAGACCGCGGCGTTGGTGAGCGTTTTGCTATCGCGGCGAAACGGGACGGCTAGGCGGAAACGGCGGTGGGGGTCTGGGCTCGACGCTCGAGATACCGCTGATGCTCGGCCCGGAAGCGCTGCAGGCACCGATCACAGATCCCATCGGTGAACCTGACGGACCAGCCGCGCCAGGAGGCCACCCCCGCTCAGACGTGGATAGCCCTGGTAGCGTGGGTGCCACGCGCATCGGCAGATCAGCACGGCGTCCTCCCGGTCTGAGTCGTTACGCCCTCTCAGAGCAGAAGACCAGACTGCGCTAGCATGCCCCACGGAACCCCCTTGTGACGGCACAGGCTTACGTCGACGCGGTGCACCTGGAGGACGGAAATCTGATGCCGTGCCTGTGAAATGCCTTCACACCGGCGCCCGGGCCGAGGCCGCGGGCATAATGAGTCCGTGAAGTGGCTTCCTGCGGAAGTGGCTTCCGCGGATGTGGCTCCAGCGGATGTGGCTCCCGGGCCGACGTCTGCGCCTGATCGGTGCTGGCGTCTCTGGCCCTCCTCGCCGTCCTCGCTGGCCGCGCTGGTCACGTACTCGTCGGTGGCGCTGGCCCGCTTCAGGCGGGTGGAGGCGCGGCGGGCACGCTCATGTATGCGGCGCCCGCAGCCACTCGTGGCCGGCGTCCACGTGCGACGGGTCGACCTGGCCGGCACGCTGGCGCGGCTCAAATACGCGGAGACGCGCGAGACCCCGAAGGCGCCCGGCCAGTATCCGCCGCGCCGGCGCGGTCCTGGGAGATCCATCTGCGGGGCGCCGAGGGCGCCGGCGGCCAGCTGCGTGCGGCTCGACACCCGGGACGAGCGGATCGCGCGCGTGACCCGGAGCGGCAACGACATCGGCGCGGCCTCCCTCGAGCCCGAGGTCCTGGCCAGCGCCGACGACGCGGCCGGGCGAGAGCATCCGGCCGGTCCGGCTGGCCGACGTGCCGCTCGGTCTCTCGAACGCCGTCCTCGCCGCCGAGGACCATCGCTTCTTCGAGCACGGCGGCGCTCGACCCGCGCGGGCTCGTCCGCGCGGCCTGGACCAACGTGCGCGCCGGCCGCGTGATGCAGGGCGGCTCGACGATCACCCAGCAGCTCATCAAGAACCGGCTGCTTCGGCGCGCGGCGGACCTTCTGGCGAAAGCTGCAACGAGGCGTGGCTGGCCACGCTCGTCGAATGGCGCTACCCCAAGGCGCAGATCCTCGAGGCGTACCTGAACGAGATCTACCTCGGCCAGCGCGGCGGCCTCGCCGTGCGCGGCGTGGGCGCCGCCGCCCGCGTGTACTTCCGCAAGGAGATCCACCAGCTCACGCCCGCCGAGGCCAGCGCTCCTGGCCGGGATGGTGCGCGCGCCGAACAGCTACTCGCCCGTCGTCGATCCCGAGCGGGCGCTGGACCGCCGCGACGTGGTCCTGGGACGAATGCGCGAGCTCGGGATGCTGTCCGAGGCCGACTGGACGCGCGGCCCGCGCCGAGCCGGTGCGTGCCGCCGGCGACCACCGTGGCCCAGCCCGCGCCCTACTTCACGGACTACGTCCGGCTCGAGCTCGAGCAGCGCTGCGGCGACGTGACCGCGAACGTCGGCGCTCGCGTGTACACCCTCGCTCGATCCTGTCCTGCAGCGCTTCGCCGAGGCGGCGGTCATCCGCGGACTCGATCGGCTGGAGACGCAGTGGCCCGCGACTGGGACGCGCGGACCGCCGACCCGGCGACTGCAGGCGGCGCTGGTGGCGCTCGACCCGGCCACCGGCGAGATCCGCGCGCTCGTCGGCGGACGCGACTACCAGGTCAAGCCAGTACAACCGCGCCCTCCTGGCCCGCCGCCAGCCCGGCTCGGCGTTCAAGCCGTTCGTGTATCCGGCCGCGCTGCGCGCGCAGGGCGGCGCGCGCTGGCGCTCACCGCGGCCTCCATCGTGGACGACGCTCCGATCACCTCACGGTCGGCAACACGCACGTGGACTCCGCGCAAACTACGGCGACCGCTACGAGGGCCGGGTGATCGTTCGGCGCGCTGGAGCTCTCGCTCAACGCCGCGACGGTGCGGGTGGCCGAGAAGGTCGGGCTACCCGCCGTGATCGAGACGGCGCGCAGCCTCGGTCTCGAGAGTCCGCTCGCCGAGGTGCCGGCGATCGCGCTCGGCGCATTCGAGACGACACCGCTCGAGCTGGCTCGCGCGTATCTTCCGCTCGCCAACGGCGGTCTGCAGGCCGACCACGGTGCTCGCGGTGCACGCCGTCCACGATCGCGACGGCCCCATCGATCCCGGCGACACCGCGGCGCCCGTCGCGGCGCTCACGCCCGCCGAGGCCTACCTCGCTGACCTCGCTGCTGGAGGGTGTGATTCCGACCGGCACCGCCACGGCCGTACGCTCGCTCGGCGTCACCGGCGCGGTCGCCGGCAAGACCGGGACGACGAACGACGGCCGCGACGCGTGGTTCGTGGGCTACACCCCTCGCCTGCTCACCGTGGTGTGGATCGGGTTCGACGGCGGCGACGCTCACGGGCTGAGCGGCGCCGAGGCCGCCCTGCCCGTGTGGGCCGACTTCATGCGGCAGGCGGTGTCGAGACCGCGCCGCCGGCGGCCTTCGACGTGCCGAGCGGCATCAGCTTCGCGCAGATCGACGTGGGCAATGGTCGTGATCGCCAACCGCTTCTGCCCCGGTGGTGGCACGCGAGACGTTCCTGGTTGGCACGGAGCCGGCCGTCTGCGGCGAGCACTGGGGGCCTGACCGACCAGATCACTGACTGGTGGCAGCCGTTTGCGGGCTGGTTCTCCCGGTAGGTCGTCGGCACGGCCGCGAAGAGCCAGCAGGGCATGGCCCGGCGACTCGGCTGGCTGCTCTGACTGGTGGTTGCCCTGGGGGTGGGGGCTGCGGATCTCTCCTCCCGCCCCACGTCACCGGCAATCGTGGCGCCTTCGCCCGAGTCCGTGCGCCCAGGCCTGCGCCGATACCCGCGACCGCACCAACGCCGGTGACCCCGCCGGCGCCCGTGACGATGACCGGTAGCGCCTCGTGGTACGGCGAGGCCCATCACGGCGCCGCCTCACCGCCAGCGGCGAGCCCTTCGACATGAACGCGCTGACCGCCGCCCACCGCTCGCTGCCGTTTTTGGAACGCGCCTGCGGTAGTGAATCTGGAGAACGACCGCGAGGTGGAGGTGCGGATCAACGACCGCGGGCCGAGGATTCCTGGACGGGTTCTGGATCTCTCCTACGCCGCCGCCCGCGCCCTGGGGCGCCGTCGGCGAGCGGCGTCATCCCCGTCCGGATGACGGTGCTCTCCAGCAACTGAGCGTCAGCGCCGGGATTCTCTCCAGCCGCAGACGCGGCAGTACCAGCCGATCACCTTCCCGAGCTCGGTCTCGTAGAGCTGCACTTCGGCACTGCCGCTTGCCCTCGGTGGCTGGCGGCGGGCCACCGTTGGCGCCGGCGGACCGGCGGCGACGGCGCGGCCACCGGTTCGGCGACCGCGAGGCGCTCGGCCACCGCGCGTGTGCGGCTGCGGCAACCGGCGCGGCCACCGCCACCGGACCGGGCGGCGACCGGCGTGATGACGGGCGGCTCCAGCGTGGGCCCGAGACCGTCGGACCGAGCGGATCCCCTCATCGACGCCGGCACCGTATCGAAGAAGCGTTGCCGCTCTGAGTTCCAGCGCCGACTCGCGACATCGCCCAGCCGGTCGCGAGCAGGGCCACGGCGACATTCGCGAGACCCAGGAGGCCGACAGCGATGCGAGCCGAGGCCGCCCAGCACCGAGCCGGGGAACGCGGCCTTCGAGGCTCGCCGCCACCATCTGGGGCGGCGTCAAGACGATGGCGGCCACGAACGACGCGACCCAGGTCCGCCAGCTGACGTTCCACCAGAGGCTGCTGCCGCCCGTGAGCGGAAAGCCGTAGTAGGACTGGGACCACTGGCTGGTCAGGCGCGGGATCAACACGGCGGCCCACACGGCGGCGACGATCAAGCCGATGCCGATCAGGAAGCCGCCGAGCGGACGCAGCCCGTGTGACATCAGGAAAATCCCGACCAGCACCGAGCCCGCCCCAACAGGGAGGACGCGGACGAATTGCCGCCAGATGAGATACCAGCCGGCGCGAAGCGCCTCGACGCTGAAGAAGCCGAATGGCTCCATGTGCGTACAGCCCTCCCCGAAGAATCGTCCCGCGTTGGCGCGCCCGATGTCAATTTTCCGGGCGTCTGATATCCTCCCGCGTACCCCCGATGGCCCCGGACCCCCTCTACGCGTGAGCTGGGCGACGGCCTGACACCTGCGCGCCGCCACCGCGGCCGATGCCGAGCCGCTCGCCATGTTCGTCGGCGACACCTTGCGGGCGCAGGACGGCGACGCGCCGGACCACCACCTCACCGCCTGGACCCGCGACCTGCTCGAGGGCCGTCACCCACTCGTTCGCTCCCCGCCGACGCCACCGTCGTGACCGACACCCGGACGGGCGAGATCGTGTCGTGCATGCACCTGCTGTCGCAGACGTGGTCCTACGGCGGGTGAGGATCCCGGTCGGCCAGCCGGAGCTCATCGGCACGCGAACCGAACGCCGGGGCAGCGGGCTCGTCCGGGCCCAGTTCGAGGCTCCTCCACCGGCGGAGCGCCGAGCGACGGGCATCAGATGCTCGCCATCTCCGGGATCCCGTGGTTCTACTCGCCAGTTCGGCTACGAGTTCGCCATCGAGCGCGGTGGCGGTCCTACTGGTGCCCGTCGACGCAGCTGCTGCCCCTCCCGGAGCCGCCACCCGGCTGGCGCGCGCGTCCCGCCGGCCTCGGCGATGTCGCGCTTCTCGTGACGGCGAACGTCGCGCGGCGGCCGCGCGCTCGCTGGTGACGGTCCCGCGCGACGCGGCGCTCTGGCGCTACGAGCTCGAGGGCAAGCGGCGCGACAGCGCGGCCCGCGCGCGAGATCCGCATCCTCGAGCGCGACGGGCCACGCCGGTCGGCTACATCGTGCACGGCATCTCGCTCTACGGCCCCAACCTGACCGTCATGGCCTTCGAGGTCACCGCCGGCGTGTCGTGGCGCGAAGCGTGGATCGCGTCCCTGCACGACTTGAAGCAGACCGGCGACGCGATGGCCGCCGCCTCGCCGGACACCCGGTTCCGGGTGCTGAGCTTTGGTTTCCTCAGCTTCGATCATCCGCTCTATCGGGTGTTCCGGTTCACGGAGCTGGGACGACGGCTACGCGTCGGTACGTGCGGGTGCCCGACGTCCCCGGATTCCTGCGCGCCGTGACGCCCGCGCTCGAGCGCCGTCTGGCCGCCTCGCCGTGCGCCGGGACACAGCGGCCCGCTGACGCTCGGCTTCTACCGCGACGGCGTGCGGCTCACCTTCGAGCGGGTGTCCTCAAGACGGTGGAGGCGTGGGAGCCGGCGATCTCGGTGCAGGGTCATCGAGTTCGGCCGGGCCTCGAGCGATCCGCGCCGGCCGATCGGCGATGTTCCCCGACCTGGACGTTCCTGCAGCTGCTGTTCGGTTTCCGCCCCTCGAGGCGCTGGAGACCGCCTTCCCCGACTGCCTGGTGCGGACCCAGGAGGCGCGGGCGCTGCTGCAGGCGCTCTTCCCCGATCGCCGTCCGACGTCTGGCCGGTGATCTGAGGCGCGCTACGGACCGACGCTGAGTCCGGGCACCACCTGGGCGCCCGGCAGGCGCCGCAGCACCTCGGGCGAGACCTTCTGACCTTCGACGAGCGGCTGCCGCTGCCGAGAATCACCCAGTCGTGCGCCATGACCTTGTCCGTCCACGTAGACCGGCAGGTCGTCCGGGAGCGCGAAGACGGTCACGCCGCCGAGCAGCATGCCGGTCAGCGCGCGCGTCTCGTCGGCCGAGGCGAACGAGATGCGCGAGGCATCCAGGAGCCGGCGCACCGCGTGATTCACGTCCAGCCGCGTGGTGGCCTTCACCACGCACGCGGCGTAACGACGCGGCTCCTTCTGGCCACGATCAGGAGGGTGTTGGCGGCCCGGTCGAGCGGCACCGCGTACCGCTCGCAGTAGGCGGCGGTGTCGGCGAACGCCGGATCGATCGGGGCTGCAGCTCGTAGGGCACGCCGAGACGGTCGAGGACCGAGACGACGCGCTGCTCGATGCTCGCGCCCCTCGTCGGTCACGATGCACAGCCGGCGGAACGTGGCGCCCAGCACCGGATGCGGCGCGCCGCGGCTAGGGTCACAGGCCGGTCACTCACGTACTCGATCGCCACGGGTCCCTCCTCGGCTGCGGGGTCGATGTCGACCGCGACGCGCATCGGCGAGCCCGGCCAGCGGTACACGAGCGTGCCGTCGGTAGCCGCGTCCCGCGCTCCCAGCAAGATCCGGCTCCACTGCGTGTCGGCGCGCTCTCGACCGAGCGGGCGCGCAGCCGGAGCCCGGCCAGTCGTGACCGGCGGCGGCGGCGACGCCGGTCCCGCCGGCGCGGGCCACGGACGCCGTGCGTCGTCGGACGCGCGCGACTCCACGATCTGCACCACGATGCCGAGCGCCTCCTTCGGGTGCAGGAACGCCTCGGCCCAGCTCGGATCGGAGTCGTCGAAGCCGACGATGCGATAGCCGTGGGCGATGGCGCGGTCACACGCCTGCTGCAGCGTCGGCAACGACGAACGTGACGTGGTGCACGCCGGGACCGTGCGTGGCGAGGAAGCGGTGCAGGAACTCCGCCGGCGCCGCGCGGCTCGAGGGATCTCCAGGCGGCCGCCGCCCGCGAAGCCCCACTGGCCCCACGTGTACGCGCCGGATCGGCCCGCCATCGCCGGTCGGCCGGCCGCCGAGCGCGCCGACCAGCACCGGCCGGTCCATCGGCCATCCGGCGCGCGGCAATGGCAATGTGGTCGAAGCGAACCTCGCGCATCGTTGTCCTCTCCGTGCCGCCAGCCAGTCTCACGCGATGGGGCCAGCGCGCCAGAATGCGCGGGTGCGCCTCCCGTCTTCTACGGCTGGGTCGTGGTCGGCATCGCGTTCGTGACCATGGCCCTCGGCGTCAACGCCCGCACCGCGTTCTCGCTGCTGTTCCCGCCGATCCTCGACGAGTTCGGCTGGGAGCGCGGCGTCACCGCCGGCGCCTTCTCGATCGGCTTTCTCGTGTCGGCGATCTTCAGCCCGCCTGATCGGCCGCTTCATGGACCGCCGCGGCCCGCGCTGTGGTGATGGAGCTGGGCGTCGGCCTCGCTCGCCGCCGGGACTGCGCGCTGGCGCCGCTGGTGCGCCAGCCGTGGCATCTCTATCTCACGCTCGGCGTGCTGGTCGGCGGCGGCACCGATCGCCTGCGGCTACACCGGCCACTCGCTGTTCCTGCCCAACTGGTTCGTGCGCCGGCGCGGCGCTCGCCATCGGCATCGCCTTCTCCGGCGTCGGGCGTGGGCTCGATCGTCACTGCTGCCGTGGCTGCAGGCGCCTGATCGCCAGCGCGGGCTGGCGCGCGCGCGTGCTGGACGGCGGCCGCTCGTCGCTGGTGCTGACGCTGGTCGCCGCTCAACCTGCTGCTGCGGCGCCGGCCGCGAGGACATCGGGCTCGCGCCCGACGGCGACGCGGCGCTCGCCGACGCCGACGGCGACGCGCATCCGGCGAACGTCGTCGACGCCGGCCTGGGCGGCCGATCGACTGGACGCTCGGCCGCGCCATCCGCACCGCGCGCTTCTGGTGGATCGCGCTCGGCTTCCTGAGCGGCCTCTTCGCCTGGTACGCCGTGCAGGTGCACCAGACGAAGTACCTGATCGAGATCGGCTTCACGCCCGAGCTGGCGCGCCGTGGGCGCTCGGCCTGGTCGAGCTTCGCGGGCATCGCCGGCCAGATCGGCGCTCGGCTACCTGTCCGACCGCATCGGCCGCGAGTGGGTGTGGACGCTGTCGAGCGTCGGCTTCGCGCTCTGCTACACGCGCGCTGCTTCGTCATGCGCTACCTACCCGACCTCCACGCTGCTCTATGCCATGGTCATCGTGCAGGGCCTGCTCGGCTACGGACTGGCCTCGGTCTACAGCGCGATCCCGCGCCGAGATCTTCCAGGGCCGCCACTACGGCGCCGTCTTCGGCACGCTCTCCTCTTCTCCAGCGGCGGCGCGCGCGCTCGGACCCTGGGTCGCCGGCATCATCCACGACGCCACCGGCAGCTACGCACGCCGCCTTCTGGGTCTGCGATGGCCGCGAGCGCGATCTCCGCCATCGCGATGTGGCTCGCCGCGCCGCGTCGGGTCCGCGCAGTGGCAGGACGTATCCCGGACTCCAGCTTCGCGCTCTTCGAACGACGAGCGCCGCGCGGTGGCGCCGGGGCGACCCTGGCTTGCAGTAGTGGACCCTTTGTACCCGCACCGATAGAAGTGCGCATGGGTCGAACGGGTGACGGAGCCCGCCGGCGCAGGGCCGCCCTGGCGCCAGGACCCGCCCGGTGGTGCGCCGTCGTTCAGGAAGAGGCGGAGGCTAACAGCTGCAGTGAGGAGCCCAGGCGGTAGTGCGGCCGCCGATGGTTTCCCAGCGGAGACGCGCGCCTGCTGGCGGTTCGCGCCAGCGGGTCGTGATCCCAGCGGTGGTGGAACAGCCAAGTCTTGGGAAGCGGTCGCTGTCGGCGCGGGCGCGTACGGCGGTGGCGAGGACGGTGCGGGAGGCGGGAGCGGAGGCGCGCCGACTCCGGCCGCGTGAGCGAACGGGCTTGCCGGTTGGGCGCGATGCGCGCCTGGTAGAGAACTTCGTCGGCGATCCAGCTGCCGACGCCGGCGGCGAACGACTGGTCGAGGAGGACGGCCTTGATCGGCGAGGCGGCGCGCGGTGAGCAGACTCGTGAAAGCGGGCGGGTGGCGGGAGCTCGCGAGGCGCGTCGAAGCCGAGGCCGGTCAGAGGTGGCTCGCTGGCGGGGATCGTGGCGCAGCCGGATCCGCCCCAGCCGACGTCCATCGGCGATGGCCAGCTCGCCGCCGTCGTCGAACGTCAATCGCAGCTTGACGAAGCGCGGTGGCCAGCCGGGCGCCGGCGCGCCGCGCGATGACTTCAAGCGCACGCTCGAGGCGCCGGGGACGTGCACGCCACCCGTCATGCCGAAATGCACGAGCAGCCAGGGCCGGCCGTCGAGCTCGAGCCAGAAGTGCTTGCCGTGGCGCCGCACGGCCCGCACGCGCGCGCCGCGCAGCGCGGCCGTCACCCGCCGGGGCGTCACGCCCTCGAAGACGATCGGATCGGCGGCGCACCACACGCCCACGATGCGGCGACCGACCGCCAGCGCGGCGGTGACGCGACGGGCGGCCTCGACCTCGGGCAGCTCGGGCACGGAGGCCGGCGCGACTTACTCGGGGACGATCTCGAGCAGCTCGACCTCGAAGACCAGCGTGGCGCCCGGCTTGATCCGCGGCGGTGCGCCATTGTCACCGTAGGCGAGATCGGGCGGGCAGACGAGCCGGCTCTTGCCGCCGACCTTCATCAGCTGCACACCTTCCGTCCAGCACTTGATCACGCCGTTGAGCGGAAAGGTCGCCGGCTGGCCACGCTGCACCGAGCTGTCGAACACGGTGCCGTCGGCCGAGGGTGCCGTGGTAGTGGACCTTCACCTTGTCGGTCGGCTTGGGCGACGGCCCGGTGCCGGCGGTCAGCGTCTTGATCACGAGCCCGGAGCCCGTTCGCGCTGGCGCCCGGCTCGGCCGCCGCCTTGGCCAGGAACCCCTCGCCCGCCTTCTTCTCCGCGGCCGCCACCGTGGCCGCAGCACGCGACGATCCGCAGCTGCTGGATCTGGTTCATGTACTGCGCGCGCGTCGAGCTTGGGCTTGCCGAGAACGCCGTCGCTCAGGCCCGCCTTGATGAATTCAAGCTCGGCCGCGGTGAGCGCGAACGGCCGAGCCGTTCGCTCATCGAGAAGCCCAATCGCGTAGAGCGCCTTGTCCTGGTCGGTCTTCAGCTCCTGGGCCGTGGCGGCCCCGGCGGCGACGAACAGCACGAGCGCGACGATCACGAACCGATGCATGTCTTCCCTTTCTGTGTGAGAGACTCAGGTCAGCACCGTGGTGGTCTGACGCTGGATGAGCTCGAAGTCGATGGCGGCGCCCAGGCCGGGACCCGAGGCGCGTGCACGAGGCCGTGGGCGTCCACCTCGATGTCCTGGGCCAGGCCGTACTTCTGGGCCGCCGGCCGGGCAGCAGCACCTCGAAGAACTCGCAGTTGCGGATGGCCATGATCACGTGGATGTTCGCCACGTTGTTCAGCGAGTTGCCGCCGTGGTGGATCTCGAAGTTCATGTGGAAGCCTTCGGCCAGGTGGGCGGACTTCACGAGCGGCGTGATGCCGCCCTTCACCGCCACGTCGCCGCGCAGGTAGTCGGTGGCCTGGTAGGTGATCCACGGCGCACAGGCGGTGAAGCCGCCCGGCGCGTACTCGGTGGCGAGGATCGGGATCGACAGCTGCTGCTTGAGCTTCACGTAGTTGTAGAGATCGTCGTCGGCCAGCGGATCCTCGTACCAGTAGAATCCGAGCTCCTCGGCCACCCTGCCCACCCGCAGCGCCTCCGGATACTCGATAGGCCCAGGTGGAGTCCAGCATGATCGTGTAGTCGTCGCCGACCGCGCGCCGCACCGCCTCGCACACCTTGATGTCGGTCGCGGGATCGGTCGGCGGATGGATCTTGTAGGCGGTCCAGCCGCTCGCCTTGAAGCGGGCCGCCTCCTCGGCGTACGCCTCCTTGAAGGCAGCACCGCCGAGGACGCATACGCCGGCACGCGGTCGCGGTAGGAGCCGAGCAGTCGATGGATGGGCAGCCCGGCGATCTTGCCGCCGAGATCCCACAGCGCCACGTCCATGGCGCCGATCGCGCGCAGCGTCGTCGCGCGGCTGCGCTGGCACATGGCCTGCCACAGCCGCTCACGGTCGAGCGGATCCTGGCCGAGCACCAGCGGCTCGAGGAAGCGCAGCAGGGACGGCGCGTCCATGGTGGCGCTGCGCTGCGCCGAGCCGAGGAAGGCGTGGCCCTCGTGGCCCTCGTCGGTGCGCAGGGTCAGCAGGCCGAGCTCGCTCGACCCTTCGAAGCGGCCGGTGTGGCGCCCGTACGTCGTGGGCGGGATGTTGCTCCAGGCGAACAGTGTGAGCGTGACGTCGTGGATCTTCATCGATCGTCCTCCGGGTCGAGCCGCTGCCGCGACCCGCGTAGCCTACCACGCGGGCGGCGGCGGCCTTTACGGTCGGCGCGGAAGCAGGCGGTCGGCGGCCGACGAGACCGGGGGCGTGTGGCCCGACACCTCGTCGGCGCGGCGGGCGAGCCGGCGCAGGAGCCGGTGCTGGCGCCGCGCGAGGCGACGCAGTGTCGAGGAAGAGCCGAATCATCTCGCCCAGCACGATGAACGGCGCGCCGGCGGAGCAGACCGAGATCACGAGGACCACGGCGGCCAGCGCGCGCTCGAGGACGGCCTGGCCGGTCGAAGCTGCCCCACGGCATGTCGAGGGCGATCGCCGCGGCGGCGAGCACCACGCCGCCGACCGCGAGCAGCATGCCCAGCACGATGACGACGGTGGCCCAGAAGGCGGCGAAGCGATAGCCCGGCATAGCCGCTCCATCGTACTCCCGCGGCCAAGGGTCCGGCCCGGGGCTCCGATCAGACCGGGGCGGCGAGCGCTTCCCTGGATGATCTGGCCGAGCCGACGGGCCGACACCGGCTTCTGCACCCACGCGCTGACGCCCGCGATCGTCTCGCTGGCGGCCTCGCCGACGTAGCCCGACATCATCACGACGGGCGCTGCGTGCAGGCGCGTTCGCGCGAGCGCGCGCAGCAGGCCGATCCCACCCATCCCCGGCATCACGAGGTCGGTCGAGCACCAGCGCGACCTCGCCCGCGTGCGCGTCGTACACGGTGACCGCGTCCTCCGCGGAGGGCGCCACCAGCACCCGGTAGTTGAGGTCGCCCAGGATCTGGGCCAGCGTGTGGCGCACCGGGACCTCGTCCTCGACGATCAGGACGGTCTCGCCCTGTCCGGTGAAGAGCGCGGGATCGTCGCACGCCGCGGCGGCCGCCGGGTCCTCCGACAGGGCCGGCAGCGTGATGGTGAAGATGGTGCCGCCCTCGGCGCCGCTGTCAACCGTGATGCGGCCGCCGTGCTGCTGCACGATGCCGTACGCCTGGGACAGCCCGAGGCCCGGTCCCGCGCCCCGGCGCCTTGGTGGTGAAGAACGGCTCGAAGATCCGCTCGCGCACCTCCTCCGGCATGCCGACCCCGGTGTCGCTGACCTCGATCACCAGCCACTCGGTCGCCGCCGGCTGACCGGGCTCGCGGGCGCCGTCCTCGCGGCGGCGCGACAGGTGGAACCGCAGCGCGCCGCCGAGCGGCATCGCATCGCGCGCGTTGACCGCCGAGGTTGGTCAGGACCTGCCGCAGCTGGTTCGAATCGGCGCTGACCGGGAACGATCCCGGATCGGCGTCGAGCGCGATGCCGATCGTGGCCGGCAGCGTGCGCTGCGAGCAGCTCGATCGTCTCCTGCACCAGGCCGGCCAGGTCCAGCGGCTGCAGCGACGGCGGCGACTGCCGGCTGAAGTCGAGGATCTGCCGCACCAGGGCGGCCGCCCGTTCGCCCTGCTCGACGATCAGGTCCAGCCGCGCGTGCACGAATGTCGCGTCGCTGTAGCGGCGCTGGGCCAGCTCGGCCGAGTTCACGATCGTCATCAGGATGTTGTTGAAGTCGTGCGCGATCCCGGCCGCCAGCTGTCCCACCGCGGCCAGGCGCGCTTGCAGCCCTGCCGCCTTCTGCACCTCGCGCTCGCGCGTGACGTCGCGGATCACCACCACGACGCCCTGGGCGGCGTCGAGACGCTGCGTCGCGACCTGGAACACGCGCCCGCCGCCCGCCCCGACCTCGACGGGCGCGATGCCGGGTGCCGCCAGGAGCTGGGACAGCGACAGGTCGCCGATCGCGGTGACGTGGCCCTGCGGCGACAGCGTCGCCACCGCGCCCAGCTGGGCCCGCGCGAATGGATTGGCCAGCGCGATCCGACCGTCGCGCTCGACCAGGAGCACGCCTTCCGGCAGATGCTCGACCAGTTCTTGTAGTCGCCGCTGGTGCTGGTCGAGGCGCCGCGCGCAGCCTCGCCTGGTGAATCGCCACCGCGAGCTGGTTGGCCACCTCGCCCACGATCTCGGCGTGGTCATCGTCGACGCCACCGGTCTGGCTGCCCGCGATGCAGAGCACGCCGATCGGGACGCCGCCCACTTCGAGCGGAGCGGCCAGGACGTCGCCGGCGGGCAACGCGCTCATGGGCACGGCCTGGCCTTCCGTGAGACCGCCCACACCGTCCGTGGCCATGACACGCGCCTCGGCCGATTCCTCATCGAAGACCAGCACGGCGCTCAGGCGCAGGGGACGATCGAACGCAGGCGCGGCAGCGCGGCGCGCGCGATGGCCTCGGCCGACTCGGCGGCCAGGATGCTCCGGTCGATGTGCTGCAGCGTCTGCAGCCGTGCGCGTCTTGTCGCGGACCTTCTCCTCGAGGTTCTCGCGCAGATCGCGGGACTGCCGCACATAGCGCTCCACTACCGCCGACAGCTCGCCGATCTCGTCGCCCGTTTCCAGGCGCAGCACCGTCTCGTCCATCTGGCCGGCCTCCACGCGGCGGACGGCGGAGGACAGGGCGCGCACCGCCTCGGTCGACGCACGGCTGGCGAACACCAGCATGCCGACCGTGACGACCATCACCGAGCCGGCGGCGAGGGCCAGGAGGCGGGCGGCGCTCCGCAGCGGGCCGTAGGCGTCGGTGAGGAAGATCACGCCGACCAGCCGGCCGCCCAGCCGCGGCGCGTCCACCGCGCCGACGACCTTCAGCTCACCGCGCGAGTCGTGCACGACGCCGGCGCCGTGGCCGGCCAGCAGGGCGCGGGTCGCCGGCGCGAACTCAGCGCCCGGGAGCGTCTCGCTCCGCGCACGAGTCGTAGCTGCCCGCGCTCGCCCCAGCGGGGATAGGCGCCCAGCTGGCGGCGCGCGTCCGGCGACTCGGCCAGGTGAGCGAGATCGCGCGTGAGCGTCGCGGTGGCGCTCTCCCGAACCATGACCTGGAACGCCTGGAGCACGAACAGGCTGATGAGCGCGAAGCCGCTGATGGCCACGGCGAGGCTCACGCCGAGAATCCGTCCCGCCACCGTGCGCACGAGCATGGAGTCCGACGCCGGCCTCCCGGGCGATGCGAGTCCGGGCCGGCTCCAGCATCCGATCGAGTGCCAGGTAGTAAGAACACCGCCAGCAGCAGCGAGATCACGATGCCGTGCGAGAAGTTCTTCGCCTGCTCGATCGCCGGTAGCGCCGCGAACACCCGGAGCTGCAGCGTGCCGAGCCCGTACCCGGCCAGGGTGAAGACGAACAGGAGCGCCGCGACCAGCGTCGGGTAGCGCATCACCTCGCGGTACCGTCGGGCGGGATCGCGGTCGTGCCCGCGGTGGGCGCGCGCGGGATAGAGCCGCTGCGCCGGCGAGCACGAAGGCGCCGCCCACCACCGGCACTTCCCAGAAGAAGGTCAGGGCCGTCCAGACGACCTGGAGGTCGTCGAGGTTCATCGTCAGCACGAAGTACACGGGCGCGGGCAGCCAGTACCAGAAGGCCAGCCCGCCCCACGAGAGCAGCGCGGCCTTGACCCGCGTCGAGAGCATGGCGCGACGCCGCCAGAGCGCCACGCCGACGACGACGTGGACGAGCTGCAACCACGCGAGCCAGCCGAGGAAGATGGGGACGGTCATCGGCGCCACGCCGGCCAGCGAGAGCAGCGTGTACACCATGGGCGCGAGCACGCACACGACGACCGCCATGATGAGCCGCACGGGTTCCTAACACGGCAATCGGCGTGCCACGGATCGGCCAGGAAAATCTGCTTGAACAGTGGCGACATAGGGCGCTCATCGCACGCCTGGCCACCGGCTCGTCGGTCAGGGATTGGCCGGGGCGGACCGATCTTGACCGGAGCGCCCGGCAGCCCTCACACTCACCGGCGCCAGAGGAGGCGGGCGCATGACCATCGAGGCCGAGGTCCTGATCGTGGGCGGTGGTATCGCCGGGGCCTCAGCGGCCTTTCACCTCGCCGGCCATGGTCGCGCGTGTCGTCCTGCTCGAACGGGGCGAGATCGCGTCAGGCGCCTCGGGCGTGAACGCGGGCGCCATCGACTCGATCGGCTGGGGTGACCGCCCCGATCTGCAGGCCCACCTCACGGCCGGCAGCGTCGAGATCTTCGAAGCCGTCGCCGCTCGATCTCGGCGAGGACATCGAGTTCCGGCGCTCGGGCGCCCTGCAGGCGATCCACACGCCGCGAGCAATACGAATTCGTGCGCGAGCAGGCGAAGACCCGGCGCGACCGGGGCCACCGGGTCGGCTCTTGTCCACCCGCGAGGCTCGCACGATCGAGCCGGGCTTTGCCCCGTCGCTCCTCGGGCGATGTATTCCCCCTCTGCGCTCGCAGGCCGACCCGCAGAAGGCGACGCGGGCATTCGCCACGCTCGCCGAGCGCCGTGGAGCGCGCGTGCTGACCCATCACGAGGTGACGGCGATCGAGTCGCGAGCCGGCGCGGGATTCGTCGCGCACACGCCGCGCGGCGCGGTCGCCGCCGGCGAGCTCGTGCTGGCCGCCGGCGCCTGGTGCGGCCCGCTCGGCGCGATGCTGGATCTCGAGATCCCCATCGTCCCGGTGCGTGGCCAGATGTGGGCGACACCGCCCGTGACGCCGAGCGTTTTCCAGACGATCTCCTCGGCGCAGTCCGCGCACTCCTGGCACAGCGATCCCGGTCGAGGCGCCGCCCTATCTGACGATCCCGCGCGGGCCGGCGCGTCACCCGTCATCTCTACGGCCGGCAACGACGGAACGGCGAGATCATCTTCGGCGGCGATCGCGAGCTGGTCGGCTGGACGACCACGCCGGATCCGGCCGGCATCGAGGTCAACCGCGCTCACGCCGCGGAGGTGCTCCCGTTCGTCGCCGACGCTACCGATCGCGCGGACCTGGGCGGGACTCATGCCGTTCCCGCTCGACGGCAAGCCGCTGATCGGACGCATCGCGGGCGTGAGCATCTGTGGATCGTGAGCGGCCTCGCCTCGTCCGGCTTCGGCCGTGGGCCGATGGCCGGCAAGCTGCTCGCGGACTACCTGCACACGGCAACGGCCGCGCCGGTCCTGGCCGAGGCCGACCCCGCGCGCAGAGTCCGCGAGGCTCACTCGCCAGCGCTGAAAGTCTCCCTGGACGTAGGGTCGTAAGCCCGACGCCAGCGGTCTCGAGGGAGCTAGCGGGGAGGGAGGAGGCGGCGGCGATCCCGCGGGCGGCGGCGGGGGCGGCGCCGGACTACTGCTCGGAGGCGGCGGAGGCGGCGGTGCTCCGGCCGGCGGCGGCGGGACGCCAGGCGGCAACTGCGGGGCGTGGGCGCGCCGCGCTCGCCGGAGACCGCGCGGTAACCGGCTCTGGTCGTGCCACGCACGGGGACCTGGTTGCCGTACGCATACATGCACTGCACGTACGCCGCGTCGTAGCGGCTCTGCACAGTGCCGTAGGCGCCCTGAGCCGCGGCGGCTCCGCGACGTTCCGCCCGCAAAGAGGCCGAAGCCGGCTCCGGCGGCGCGCACCAAGCGCTGGGTTGCCCGCCGCCGCACCGATGGCGGCGCCGGCAGCAGCGCCAGAAGGGTTCCAAGCGGCGGCGCTGCTGGCCGTGCTCTGGTTGGCGGCATCGCTCGCGACACCGGATTGCTGCAGCGCCCACTGGCGACACGCGCCGTCGTCACCCTGGAACTGCTCGAAGGTCTTCCCCGTGCCGGGCATACGCCATCACGCTTGGGCCCGCCGGGACGGTGGCGCACGCCGTCAGCAGCAGTCCTGAAACTGCGACGAGTGCGGCGGAGGCGCGCATCTACTCGTGCCTTGGCGGAACCTTGACCCAGGGCTCCGCGCAGGACTGCACGGACGGATAGTAGGCCTTGCTGGCGGAGCAGTAGTACCAGTACGCCTGAGGCGCCGAGGGTGCGGGGGCTGGGCCGGGGCGACCGGCGACACTTCCTGCTGCACGTACGTCGTGGGCTCCTGCGGGACGACGGCGGGCGGTCCGTAGGGTAGTACGGAGGCGGATAGTACGCCGGCGGATAGTAGTAGTACGGGTAGCCCCAGTAGGGATAGCCCCACACCGGTCCCACCCCGACCCCGACGAAGACCCGCGTGCCGCCGCCGTGCCAGTGGCCACCTCACCTCTCCAGGCCAGGCTCGGAGCGGCCGTGGTCAGCAGCAGGACCACGGCGACCAGCGAGACCACCGCCAGCTTCTTCATCGGTATTCCTCCATCCACTCTGACGTGTCCGGCCACCCACCTATTTACAGGCGGCCTGACACAGACCGGCATCATCCAGTCTACCGCGGTAACCCGGGAAGATCGACCCCGGCTCCCGCACCCAGCGGCAGGAGGACGCCTACCACCCCAGGGTGAGCTCGCAGACTGAAGCCAGACCTGCCGAATCGGCCGATCCAACTGGCCACCAGGTGGAGGCTTCAGGCCGGCGTGGATGTCCGACTGGATGCCAAACAGGCGTTCGAACATACCATTCAGTCCCCCGATGGGGATCGGTCAGGAACAGGCCGACATGGTCGTACCAGGCGAGGTCCGGCTTGGCCTTGATCTTGGCCCGGGTGGCTCGAAGATGAAGGCGCCGATGAGTGCGCCGCCGATGGGAGTGACGATCAGGTCCTGAATGGACGGCTTCTCGAAGAATGCCTCGGCGCCGAATTCATAGGCCGCGGACGCGAACGCGGAGTAGGCGAACGAGGACCAGGGACCAAAGCCGCGCTCCCTGGCGCGGATGTAGTACATGGCGCCGACGTATGGGTGGGCGAGGTAGTTGATCCACCACGAGTCATTGTCGAACGTGGGGTGGCTCACGTTGTGCACCCACTGCTCGCCCGGGTTGCTCTTGTGATGCCAGTTGGACACGTCTTCGGGCAGCAGGAAGATGACGCCAATCGCGACAACCTGATAGCCGATGAGGAATGCCGTATCGCGGGCAAGCCCGCCCCAGTCGGGCCCGGGCGGGGTCAGACTCTGCGGCCTCGTCCTCCGTGGCCAGCACAAAGCGATTCCGCGGGCGCTGGTCCAGGAGCCAGTTCGTGGGCACGCCGGCGTCAGCAGACCAGTTCTCGGGAAGCAGGGAGAATTCACGCTCTTGATCGGCGAGGGGATGCGCTGACGTCTCCTCGGCGAGATGCGCCGCGGCCGGAAGCGTCACACCGCCCAAGAACGAGCACTGTAGAGGCGAGAACGACCGCGCGGCGCCATGCCCGGCCGGGTGATCCCGGCGTCCAGACCATCAGGCATGCTCCACGCGACCTGCCCGCGCGTCGATGGGACCTTCGTCCTGTACCGCCGACTGACCCGCCGTTCAGTGGGAGGCGTCCGGGCGATCACGCCGAGACGTTCGAGTTGCCCTATAGTTGCCGCGGGCGTCGGCTGGTCACCGCGACGGCGCGTGCCGGCCCGAGCGCCGAGGCAAGGAGCACGGGCCAATGGGACGAATCGTGTTCGCCGGCGCGATGTCACACGTGCTCGATCCTGACTACTACGATCGGGCGTGCGGAGCCGTCGGGCGGCAGACGGTCGTGGCGGTCATGGCCGAGATCGCGCGGATGGGCGAGCGGCTCTCGGCGCGGCAGCCCGACGCCCTGATCGTCGTGGCCGACGATCACCTCAACGCGTTCTCCTTCAACTGCGTGCCGGCGATGTGCGTGCGCATCGGCCGCCGCGTGCAGCGGATGGCCCAGGACCACGCCGAGGCGTTCGACAAGGTGCTCGATCACATGCCCACCGAGTATCCGCTGCACGAGGCCGCTGGCCAACGCCATCCTCGAGCAGGGACTGGCGGCCGGGTTCGATCTGGCGCTGTCGTGGGAAGCGCCGGTCGATCACGCGTTCCTGAGTCCGGTGAACACGCTGCACGGCCCGCGGCCCATCCCGCCGCTGGTGCCGATCTTCGTGAACGCGTTCGTCGCGCCGCAGCCGACGGCGCGGCGGTGCTTCGCCTTCGGCCAGCACGTCGCCCGCGTCGTGGCCCGCAGCCCGTGGAACGTCGGGATCATCGCCACCGGCGGCCTGTCGCACTTTCCCGAGCTCTCGCTGCCGCGCGTGGGCGAGACGGACACGGTCTTCGACCGCAAGCTCATCCACTGGATGGAGGCCGGCGAGCACGGCCCGCTGCAGGAGCTCACCGCCGACGAGCTGCACAAGACCGGCAGTCACGAGTTCCTCAACTGGATGGTCCTGCTGGGCGCCGTGACGCCGGCCCGGGCCGCCGTCCGCTACTTCGGCGAGCTCCCGCGGATCAACCTGGCGGCCGTGGAGTGGAGCCTGCCGTGAGCCGGTACGCCGTCAACAGCCTGCTCTACCGGCTCAAGAAGGACGAGGCGTTCCGCGCCCGCTTCGTCGAGAACGCGCGCCGCCGCGCTGGCCGGACATCGACCTCACCGACGCGGAGCGGGCGGCCTTCCTGGCCCGTGACATGCGGAAGATCAACGAGCTCGGCGGCTACCTGCACCTCGTGATGTCGATCCCCGGCCTCGCCGGGCATTGAGAGATGGGGGGCCCCGAGGGCCCCCGCACCCCACGCTCCGCGCCCCGGCGCAGCCGTGGCGCTTCGCCGAGTGTGCGGTCAGATACGAGCCTGAGCGGGCCCCAAACCCGCGGGGTGGCTCGGGGCCGCCCGGCGAAGCCGTGGCGCCCCTCGGTTTCGTTAGGAGTTCTGGTGCTGCGGCGCCACGCGGAGGTAACGATGTACGAGGGCTTTCGCCGGTTCGATCGGCCACGAGCGATGCCGGGTGACGATTCATGGTGTGGTGGGCGGCGGCGGGCCGCCACTGCTGCTTGCTGCATGGCAATCCGCTGACGCACATCCACTGGCGCCTCGTCGCGCCGCGGCTGGCGACAGAGTTCACGGTCGTCGCGACGGACCTGCGCGGCTACGGTGACAGCAGCAAGCCGCGCGGACTGCCCGACCACAGCAACTACTCGTTCCGCCGCATGGCCCAGGACCAGGTCGAGGTGATGCAGCAGCTCGGCTTCGAGCGCTTCCTGGTGGCCGGACACGATCGCGGGGCGCGCACTGGCTACCGGATGGCGCTGGATCACCCGGAGCGCGTGCTCCGGCTGGCCTGCATCGACATCCTGCCCACCCACCACGTGTGGACCCACACCTCGCGCGAGTGGGCGCTCAACGCCTATCACTGGGCGTTCATGGCGCAGCCCGTACGACTTTCCCGAGCGGCTGCTGGCCGGCAAGCGAGGAGTACTACATCCGGCTGAAGCTCGGATCTCAGGGACTCGGCAAGGGCGGGATCGCCGAGGAGGCTCTGCGCGAGTACGTCGGTGCTGCACGCCCGAGAACATCCACGCGGTGTGCGAGGACTATCGCGCCAGCGCCACGATCGACTACGAGATGGACACGAAGAGACCTGGAGGGGGCCGCTCGATCACCTGCCCGTTGCTGGTGATCGTGGGTGGCCGGAGCCACACCTCGAAGTTCTACAGCTACGAGGAGGCGTGGGCCCGGTACGCCACGAACCTCGTGCGCTGCGTCGCGCTGCCCTGCGGCCACTATCCCGCCGAGCAGGCGCCGGACGGGACGTACGGCGAGCTACGCGGCTTCTTCGGCGGCTGACCTCAGACGTTGGCGGCTCGACGCCGTCCCTGCTCACCTGATCCGTCCGGTGGGGTCACTGCGACGGCCGTCTTCGCCCGCCTGAAGAATACGGCCCCGCCCGGCACGACCGCCGTGCCCGCATACGGCCAGGCGGAGAGTCGGACCATCTCACGCCTTCTCGAACGACAGCCGCTTGACCTTCGAGCATGTTGGTGCCCTCGATGCGGATCAGCTTCGTCGGCCCATCGCGCCGCGGCGAGTGGACGATCGCCCTCGTTGTAGACGTGAGCGTCGCCCGGGCTTCAGCGGGTAGCTCAGCAGCGTGCTTCACCTTGCCGGCCTTGGCCTCGGTGGCGGGCTCGAGCACGGTCCAGTCGCTCATGATCGTCTCGCCGCGCGCCTGGCCGTAGATCGCCCACGACGGGCCTGTGGTCGTGGGGCGCGCTCTCCTTCACGCCCGCGTAGTTGTGCGCGAGGATGCAGAAGCCGAGCGTGGGGTCTTCGTAAGAGGATCTTGCGCTCCGGGACGTCGTCACCGACGTGCCGCGCGATGAACGCGTCGTCCTTCAGCATCTCCTGGACGACGGCGCCGACCTTCTGCCGGCCGGCCGGGCCCGGGTACTCTCGAGGATCGCGACGACACTCCGCCGCGAACTGCTCCAGGGTCATGCCCATGTCCCACCTCCATACGCAATGCTATCAAACGGGTGATACGGTGTGACATGGGACATGACTTCCCTGTCGAGCGCGCTCACGCGGCGGGTGGTACTGGGCCTGATGGTGGCGGCCGCCGCGGGAGCCTCGCCCGCCGGCGCGGGATCGTCGATCCTCGCCGTCCCATTCCCTCCAGTGGCGAGGCGATCCCCGTCGTCGGGCTGGGCACCTGGCGCACCTTCGACGTCGGGACCGCCCCGGCCGAGCGGGCGCCGCGCCAGGACGGTGCTGCGGGCGCTTCGTCGAGCTGGGCGGGCGCGTGATCGACTCCTCGCCGATGTACGGCACCGCCGAATCGGTGGCCGGCGACCTCGCGGCCGACCTCGCCGTCACCGACAAGCTGTTCTTCGCCACCAAGGTCTGGACGAGCGGACGCGAGGCGGGCGTGGCCAGATCGAGCAGTCGTTCGCGCCGGTTCCGGACCGGCGTCTGGACCTGCTGCAGATCCACAACCTGCTCGACTGAAGACCCAGCTCGCGCACGCTCCGGGATTTCAAGCAGACGCGGCCGCATCCGGCTACCTCGGCGTCACCCACTACACGGCGAGCGCCTACGAGCGAGCTGGAGCGCGCTGCTCGCAGCGAGCCGCTCGACTTCCTCCAGGTGAACTACTCGGTCGGGGAGCGGGAGGCCGGAGCGTCGCATCCTGCCGCGTGGCTCGCGAGCGCGGCATTGCCGTGCTGGTGAACCGGCCGTTCTCCCGAGGCGGGTTGTTCCAGCGGGTCCGCGGCAAGGCGCTCCCGGCGTGGGCGGCCGAGGTCGGTTGCGAGGCTGGGCCCAGCTTCTCCTCAAGTGGTCCTAGGAATCCAGCCGCCACCTGCGTCATCCCCGCCACCAGCCGGCCCGAGCACCTCGGTGGACAACATGAAGGCCGGAGTGGGCGCGCTGCCGGACGCGAAGATGCGCGAGCAGATCGCCGTGGCTCGCCCTGAACGCCTGAGCGGTCAGGATCCTCCCAGGTTGTAGAGTCGGGCGCAGTTGTCCCAGAGGATCTTGGCCTTGGTCTTGTCGCTCACGCCCTCAGCGCCCACGAACTCCTCGATGGCGTGGGGGAACAGGCCCGTCGGAGTGCGGATAGTCGGTCGAGACCACGATGCTGTCGTCGCCCACCGTCTCCACCACCTGCTTGAGCACCTTCTCGTCGGCGTCGGTGGCGATGTAGCACTGCCGGTAGAAGTACTGGCTCGGCAGCTGGCGAGATCTGGATCTCCGAGCCGGGGCCGAACTTCTCCCACGCCTCGTCCAGCCGCCACAGCCACCACGGCAGCCACCCGCACGTGCCCTCGAGAAACGCGCAGCGCAGGCGCGGGTGACGCTCGAGCACGCCGCCGGCGGCCATGCTGGCGAAGGCCATACATGAGCTCGACGGGATTGCGGCCGGCCACGCCGATGACGCGTCCGTTCGGCTGATCGACGTAGCGGCGCGCGATGTCGTCGCGCAGCGACGACTGGCCGGTGGGATGGAAGCCCACCGGCACGCCGAGCTCCTCGATCGTCGTCCCACAGCGGCTCGAACGACGGGATCGTGGACGTGCCGCCCGTTGATGGGGTTGGGGTTGCCGATCACCGCCACCGCCCCCAGCTCCCGCACGGCCCGGCGCGCCTCCGTGGCGGCCGGGACGGGATCGTGGAAGGCGACCTGCGCGGCGAACTTCATGCGCGCCGGGTTGTAGGCGCAGAAGTCGCGCGTCCAGTTGTTGTGCGCGCGCGCCAGCGCCGCCGCCACCTCGGGCTGCGAGGTCGTCGTGCATCAGCACCTGGCGGCCGCGCGTGCCGTAGATGACGGCCACGTCGATGCCCTCGATGTCCATGGCCTGCACGTGGGTCTCGGAGTCGTAGCCGCGGGCGTGCGCGACCGCGTAGTGCGGGTGGCGCGCGAAGGCGCGCTCGCTGGAGGTCCTTGCCGACGACGGCCGTGCGCGGGCGCTTCGGACATCTCGGCGATGCGCCAGCGTCGCCGATCTCGATGATCGGCTGGTTCGGGCGCGTTCTCCGCGCGGCGCGTGAAGCGCGGCGCGAACTTCTTGAACGGCTCGCTCGAGGTACTTCTCCCAGAGGCCGTCCGGCTCCATCGTGTGCAGGTCGCTGTCCATCACCCGGAACCCGCTCTTGGCCATCACTCTCTCCTTGCTCCCACCGCTCGCCGGCGCGGCTGCGTCTCTCACCGAAACCGGGGGATGACCTTCTCCGCGAACAGCTCGAGCGTCTTCCGGCAGCGGTCGCGGCTCGAGGATGCCCTGACCGAACAGGAGGAACATCTCGTTGAAGCGGCACGTGGCGACGCGGCGTTCTCGATCATGCGCGTGACCGTGTCGGCGTCGCCGATCAGCAGCGGCGGCCGGTCCTGGCCGAACGGCACCGACCACGAGTCCCACATCCAGAGACAGTCCTCGGCCCACGCCTCGGCCTGGCTCTTGGTGTCGGCCAGCACGAGGTAGCCGCCCCACGCCGCCTCGCCGCCGCGCGGGATGGTGCGGCCGTGCGACTCCGCCACCTCGCGGTAGCGGCTCCACGAGCAGCTCGCAGAAGTCCATCTCGCTGGCCATCACGATCGGCTTGCCGCCCTCCGCGCGCCCAGTAGAGCGAGGTCTGCAGGCTGTGCGTGAAGCCGGGAGTAGACGGGAATCGGGTTCTGCAGCGGGCGCGGCGCGATGCCGACCTCGCGGATCGGCGCCGTCGCGGTCGACGCCGCGGCCGTACTTCAGGTAGACCGGATGCTCGTGGGGCTGGCGCTGGTCCGGCTGCGGGAACGACCAGTACTTGCCCTGGAACGAGAACGTGTCGTGCGTCCAGGCCGTCTTGATGATGGCCACGCACTCCTCGAACAGCTCCCGGTTCATCGCGTCCTCGTCGCTCTTGCGGTTCCACGGCCCGGTCGAGCGCACGCCGCGGACGGCGCGCGTAGTTCTCGAACCAGCGCGCCTGGTAGCCGCGCACGAAGGCGACGTTGAGCCGCCCGCCGAGCAGATGATCGAGCGTGGCCGCGTGCTCGGCCACGCGCAGCGGATTGTGCGTGGGCAGCACGTAGCCGAACTGGTTGATGCGCAGCCGCGGCCCATGCTGCCCCAGGAACATCGCCATCAGCCCCGGGTCCTGGCCGAGCTCGAAGCCCTCGACCTGCAGGTGATGCTCCGGGATGCCGATGCCCGACCACCCGGTGGCATCGCAGATGCGCGCGTACCCGGCGATGTCATCGAGCATCCTGGGGCTAACACGGGGATTGCAACATAAAAGATAAGTCTGCCTGCCA
>ERZ1370068.10489-contig-9184_pt1 | contig 29197 bp, 36 predicted proteins | sample MGYA00561227_ERZ1370068 | MGnify/ENA primary metagenome ERZ1370068 (study PRJEB38410, sample SAMEA6850437) | metagenome | study: Metagenomic assessment of the ecological functions of the soil: analysis of the soil microbiota associated with the...
ATTACGTATTGCTCGACGGGCACGGCGCTCCGCTTTGCCATCGCTGGGCGCGGCGACGCTCGCGGCCAGTCGTCTCGTGTCTGCTACCGCCGGTTCGCGCCGCTGCGCGAACGACCTCACAGGCGCGATTCGCGAGGGGGACGGCAAAGCGGGGGCGGGCGCCGGGCACAACGGTTACGTGGGCGCTCTGGTCGTGCGCGCAGCTCGCGATGAGCGTTACGCTGTTGGCCGGAGCGGGGCTGACGAAGAGCTTCTATGGCCTGCTCGAGGCCGGACCTGGATTCAACGCGCGGCAGCGTTCTGGACGACGCGAGCCGCGGCGCAGGGCGACCGCGCTACGCGGACCGCGAGTCCTGGCCGCGCTTCGAGCAGCAGGCAGTCGAAGCGCTGCGCGCGCTGCCCGGCGTCGCCGACGCGGGTATCACCTCGGTGCTGCCGTTCTCGACTTCCGAATAGCCAGGGCTCGATCGCGATCGACGGCTACGTGTTGCCTGAGGGTGCGGCGCCGCCGCACGCGCAGCACCGTTCGATCGACGACCGCGCTACCTCGCGGTGCTCGGCATTCCTGTCGTCGCGGGCCGCAACTTCACGGCGCACGAGGCGGAACGTGTCGTGATCGTCGACGAGAATCTCGCGAACAAGTATTGGCCCGAGGGGAACGCAGTCGGTCAACGGCTGCGCACCGACTTCGGCACCCCCGGCGACTGGTACACGATCGTCGGCGTCGTGCCGGCCGTGAAGCATGGCGGCCTCGCCGAGATACCCAGTCAAGGAGACCGTGTACTGGCACTACGAGCAGAACCCGTCGTCCGGCGTCGCGCTCGCATTGCGCACGGTTGTGCCTCCCGAGCAGCTCGCGCGCGCCGTCAGCGCTGGCCGTCGCCGCGCTCGACCCCGAGGTCGCGCTGTACGACACTCGCAGACGATGGACGAGCGCGTGTCGAGCTCGCTCGGCCCGCAGCGCACGCCGATGGTGCTGACGCTCGTGTTCGCCGGCGTGGCGCTCGCGCTCGCCGTGATCGGCATCTCACGGCGTGCTCGCCTGGGGCGTCGCGCAGCGCATCGGCGAGATCGGCGTGCGGATGGCACTCGGGGCGCGTGCGGCCGACATCGGCCGAATGATCCTTGGTCAAGGTGGGCGGCTGATCGCGATCGGCTTCGTGCTCGGCGCGCTTGGCGCCGTCGCGCTCGGCCGCGTCTTGTCGGCGCGATTGTTCGGGGTCGACTCGTTCGACCCCGCGGTGCTCGCGATCACGCTCCTGGGTCTCGGCGCCGCGGCGTTTTGCCGCGAGCTGCCGCCGCAGCGCGCCGCGCGCTTAGGCGCGCATCGATCCCGATGCGCGAGCGTTGCGGGAGGAATGAGAGATGAGCCCGGCGTTAGGCTGCTTCGCGTTGTTTCACCGAAACGCGCCAGCGTGCGCGCGCGCTTTCTGAGGAATGATGACTTCTGACGACGGTGCCGTCGGCGGCGAAGTTCACGGAGCGTTCCAGTCCCGCGACGTCTCCCGCGCGATCGGTTTGCGGCGACGGGATGACCAGGGTGTCATCCTTCTTCCTCAGCACTCTCGGTCCGTATGTCGGTCCCCGCGAGAGTTGAAAGCGATGCATCACCGTCTTCACATGAGCGTGTCGCCGCTATATTGGCCAGCGACGCACAGCAAGTTGTCGTCCCGGTCCGCGTACTTTTTATATATCCACAGTCGTACGGCATCTCGTAACGCGTTTCGCCGGTCTCGACCAAGTCGCGTGAAGCCGCTCGTCGTTCATCATGCCACGTTCATCCCGCCGCCGCGCAAGGACAGTAATGACTATGTTCCGCTGAGCGTCGGCTGCGCATTCTGAAACGAGACGAGCGGAGATTTGCGCCGACGAACGAACGAACTTTGGTGGCTTTGGTAAGTATCGGACTGGTGAGGGATTACGCAATGAGACATCTGCGCAACGACATCAAGCACGCGTGGCGCATGTTCCGCGAGAACAAGCTGTTCACGGCGACGGCGCATCGCGGCGCTGACGCTCGGCATCGGCGTCAACATCGCGATCTTCTCCGTCGTCAACGCCGTGCTGCTGAAGCCCGTGCCGTTCCCGGAGCCCGATACGCTCGTGCAGTTGATGAACACGGACAACGGCGCCGCCGTAGGCCCCGGCATCGTCGCCGGCCGAAGTACATGCACTGGCGCGGCCAGACCGACGTGCTCGGAGCATGTCGCCGCGGTGCCGCAACATCGAGTTGAACCTCGAGGCAGGGCGACGTGCCGGAGCCATCGCCGCGGTGCAAACGACCAGGCCGAGTGTTCTTCGGTGCGTTCCGGCCGCCGCTCGTCATGGGCCGGTGGTTCACGGCCGAGGAGTCTCTCTGCCGAACGGCGGGCTACATCGTCGTCCTGAGCTACAACTTCTGGACGCAGCGCTTGGACAGCCGATCCGAACGTGCTCGGCAAGAGCATCACGCTGTCCGGCAATCCGTGCACGGTCGTCGGCGTCGTCGATCGCGAGTTCGACGTCCGCGATTTCGGCCGCGCGCCGGAGATCTGGGTGCCGTTCCAGCTCGATCCGAACACGACCGGACCAAGGCCACTACTTCCAGACGGTCGGCGCGCCTGCAAGCCTGGCGTCACGCTCGAGCAGGCGCAGGCGCAGCTCGATGGCGTCGGCGGCGGCGTATCCGCGAGCGGCTACACGGTGGCCGCGATGCCGCGAGACAGCCGGCTTCAGCGCGATCACGCTGCAGGAGGCGCTCGTGCGCCAGGCGCGCCCGACGCTGCTCGTCGCGCTCGGCGCCGTCGGCTTCGTGCTGCTGATCGCGTGCGCGAACGTCGCGAACCTGCTGCTCGCGCGCGCGACGGGACGGCACGCGCGAGCTCGCCGTGCGCGCCGCGCTCGGCGCCGGGCGCTGGCGCATCATGCGGCAGCTGCTGACCGAGAGCCTGATGCTGTCGTTCGCGGGCGGCGCGCTCGGGCTCGTTGCCGGCTATCTCGGCATGCGCGCGCTGCTGACCGTGAACACGGCCGGCTTGCCGCGGCTCGGCGCAAGCCGGCTCGCTGCTCGGCATGGATTGGCGCATCGTGCTGTTCACGGTCGCGTTGTCGATCGTGACCGGCATTCTGTTCGGCTCTGATCCCTGCGCTCGTCGCGTCGCGCGCCGACCTGAACGCCGTCATCAAGGACTCGAGCAGCCGTTCGGGCAGCGGCTTCCGCCAGAACAAGACGCGCTCGGTGCTCGTGCTCGTCGAGGTCAGCCTCGCCGTCGTGCTGCTCGTCGGCGCGTCGCTGTTGATCCGCACGTCGCTCGCGCTCGGACGCGTCGATCCCGGGCTACACGACCGAGAACGTGCTCATCGATGCGCACGTCGCTGACGGGACAGCGGTTCCAGAACGCCGCGGCCGTCGACGAGACGGCGCGCTTGGCGCTCGAGCGCATCTCGTCGAATTCCGGGCGTCGCCGCCGCGTCGATGACGTGCTGCGTGCCGCTGCAGGGCGGCTACGGCTTGCCGTTCAACATCGTCGGCCGCGCGAACGAGGACCGTTCACGGGCGGTGCCGGCGGTATCCACATGCGCCGTCGTCCGGGCTACTTCGATACGTTCGAGATCCCGGTCGATTCGCGGCCGCGCGTTCAACGAGACGGACACGGCCTCGAGCACCGCCCGTCATGATCATCAACCAGGCGCTGGCGAAGCAATTAGTGGCCGGACGGCGATCCGCTCGACGGATCAAATGCTCAACGATCGGCATGGCCGCGCCAACATGCAGAGCGCGCCGAAGAGCCGGTGCGCCAGATCATCGGTGTCGTCGGCGACGTGCGCGCCGGCGGCATCGCGCAGGATCCGGGGCCCATGATCTATCTGCCGCAAGCGCAGATGCCGGACGAGTGGCACGCATACATGATGGTGTCAGGGCGGGCCGATGGGTTGGGTCGTGCGACACGAGCGCCGAGCCGGAACCGTGTCTCGCAGCAAGATCCAAGACATCATCCGCGAGACGACGGGCGTGCCCGTGACGAACATCACGAACATGGACGACATCGTCTCGATCGACACGTCGCGGCAGCGGTTGAACATGCTGCTGATGACGATCTTCGGCGGCTCGGCGCTCGTGCTCGCTGCGATCGGCATCTACGGCCTCATGGCGTACTCGGTGCAGCACCGCACGCAGGAGATCGGCATTCGCATGGCGCTCGGCGCGCAGGCCGACCGCGTGCGCTGGAGCATCGTGGGGCAGGGCATGACGCTCGTCGGCGTCGGCATCGTCGTCGGCATCGTCGCCGCGTTCTTCCTGGCCACGTTCCTCGCGGCGGCGCTCTACGGCGTGCAAGCCGCGCGACGTCATGGTGCTTCGTCGGCGTGCCGACCGTGCTCGCCGCGACGGCGTTCGCGGCCGTCTGGATCGCGGCGCGGCGCGCGAGCCGCATCGATCCGCTCGAGGCGCTGCGCTACGAATGAGCGCGCAGCAGCAGCATCGCATGAGCATTACGCGAGGAATGAACCGATGGAAACCCTGCACGAGTGACATCAAGCACGCGTGGCGGATGTTCCGCGAGAACAAGCTGTTCACGGCGACGGCGGTCGCGGCGCTGACGCTCGGCATCGGCGTCAACATCGCGATCTTCTCCGTCGTCAACGCCGTGCTGCTGAAGCCCGTGCCGTTTCCAGAGCCCGACACGCTCGTGCAGGTCGATGAACACGGACAACGGCGTCGCCGGAGGACCCGCATCGTCGCCGGCGAAGTACATGCACTGGCGCGCGCAGACCGACGTGCTCGAGGACGTCGCCGCGGTGCCGCAACATCAGACGTTGAATCTACGGGCAGGGCGAGTTGCTCGAGTCCATTCGCGCAGGTGCAAGTGACGCGCGGAGTATTTCGGCGCGCTTCGGCCCGCCGCTCGTCATGGGTCGGTGGTTCACGGCCGAAGAGGACTCTGCCGAACGCGGGCTACATCGTCAGTCCTGAGCTACAACTTCTGGACGCAGCGTCTGAACAGCGATCCGAACGTTCTCGGCAAGAGCGTCACGTTGTCCGGCAACCCGTACACGGTCGTCGGCGTCGTCGCCCGCGAGTTCGACGTCCGCGATATCGGGCGCCGCCGGAGATCTGGGTGCCGTTCCAGCTCGATCCGAACACGGCGGATCAAGGTCATTACTTCGCAAACGGTCGGCGCGCCTGAAGCCGGGCGTCACGCTCGAGCAGGCGCAAGCGACAGCTGATGGCTTCGGCGTCGGCTTTCGCGACCGCTTTGGCCAGTGGCCGCGATGCCGCCGACCGGCGGCTTCAGCGCGATCACGCTTCAGGAGTCGCTCGTGCGCCAGGCGCGTCCGACGCTGCTCGTCGCGCTCGGCGCCGTCGGCTTCGTGCTGCTGATCGCATGCGCGAACGTCGCGAACCTGCTGTTGATCCGCGCGCACGGGGCGGCGCGCGCGAGCTCGCCGTGCGCGCCGCGCTCGGCGCCGGGCGCTGGCGCATCATGCGCCAGCTGCTGACCGAGAGCCTGATGCTGTCGTTCGCGGGCGGCGCGCTCGGCCTCGTCGCGGGCTATCGTCGGCATGCGCGTGCTGCTGACCGTCAACACGGCCGGCTTGCCGCGGCTAGGCCAGGCGCGGCTCGCTGCTCGGCATGGATTGGCGCATCGTGCGTGTTCACGGTCGCGTTGTCGATCGTGACCGGCATTCTGTTCGGCTTGATCCCGGCGCTCGTCGCATCGCGCGCCGGATCTGAACGCCGTCATCAAGGACTCGAGCAGCCGCTCGGGCAGCGGCTTCCGCCAGAACAAGACGCGCTCGGTGCTCGTGCTCGTCGAGGTCAGCCTCGCCGTCGTGCTGCTCGTCGGCGCCTCGCTGTTGATCCGCACGTCGCTCTCGCTGGACGGCTGTCGACCCGGGCTACACGACCGAGAACGTGCTCGATCATGCGCACGTCGCTGACGGGACCGCGGTACCAGAACGCCGCCGTCGTCGACGAGACGGCGCGCTTGGCGCTCGAGCGCATCCGCGCGAATTCCCGGCGTCGCCGCCGCGTCGATGACGTGCTGCGTGCCGCTTGCAGGGCGGCCTACGGCTTGCCGTTCAACATCATCGGCCGCACGAACGAAGGGCCGTTCACGGGCGGCAGCCGGCGTCCACATGGCCGCTCGCGGGATACTTCGATACGTTCGAGATCCCGGTGCGTCCGCGGCCGCGCGTTCAACGAGTCCGGACACGGCCTCGAGCTCCGCCCGTCATGATCATCAACCAGGCGCTGGCGAAGCAATTCTGGCCGGACGGCGATCCGCTCGCGGATCGAGTCAAGATCGGCATGGCGCCGCGGCGACACGCAGGCGTTCGCGAGAGAGCCGGTGCGCCAGATCATCGGCATCGTCGGCGACGTGCGCGCCGGCGGCATCGCGCAGGATCCGGGGCCCATGATCTACCTGCCGCAAGCGCAGATGCCGGACGAGTGGCGAACGCATACATGATGGTGATCGGGCCCGATGGGTTGGGTCGTGCGAACCAGCGCCGAGCCGGGAACCGTGTCGCAAGCAGAGTCCAAGACATCATCCGCGAGACGACGGGCGTGCCCGTGACGAGCATCACAGAACATGGACGACATCGTCTCGATCGAACACGTCGCGGCAGCGGCTGAACATGCTGCTGATGACGATCTTCGGCGGCTCCGGCGCTCGTGCTCGCCGCGATCGGCATCTACGGCCTCATGGCGTACTCGGTGCAGCACCGCACGCAGGAGATCGGCATTCGCATGGCGCTCGGCGCGCAAGCCGACCAAAGTGCGCTGGAGCATCGTGGGGCAGGGCATGACGCTCGTCGGCGCCGGCATCGTCGTCGGCATCGTCGCCGCGTTCTTCCTGGCTACGTTCCTCGCCGCGGCGCTCTACGGCGTGCAACCGCGCGACGTCCTGGTGTTCGTCGGCGTGCCGACCGTGCTCGCCGCGACGGCGTTCGCGGCGGTCTGGATCGCGGCGCGGCGCGCGAGCCGGCATCGATCCGCCCGAGGCGCTGCGGCGCACGAATACGCAAAGCGCCGTCCCAACGCGGACGGCGACGCGGATCCGTGACGTTCCTCGAGCCTGTGCCTCGCGCGCGCCGGGCCGAGTCAACGAGTTAGCGTCTTACCCTGGCACGTTTATCGCAGCCAGGGTCAGTCTGCAGAATCTGCCGCGACGAGCCGCTCGGCGACTTCGCACGCGTTGCGCGTGGTCCGCAGAGCCCCGTGTCTCGCCGTCACGGCGGTCGCCGCGATCGCGCTCGGCATCGGCACGACGACGGCGATCTTCTCCGGTCGTCAACGCCGTGGTCCTGAAGCCAGTGCCATTCTCCGAGCCTGACCGCGATCGTTCAGCTGCAGATCACGCGCGACGGTGCGGTGTTCGGCAACGAGCGTTGTCGCCCGCCAAGTCACATGCGTGGCGCGAGCTGCGCGGCGAGGTGTTCAGCGACCTCGCCGGGTTCATGACCGAGTTCCGCTGACGATCAACGAGGCGTGACGTTCCCGAGGTAATCTCGGGCGGGCGTGGTGACTGAGGGGTTCTTTCGCGCCTTCGGCGCGCCGATCGCGCGCGGCCGCGGCTTCACGCCTGACGAGGATCCGCCGAACGCGGCGCCGGCCGTCGTACTGAGCCACGCGCTCTTGGCGCGACCTGCCTCGCCGGCGCGGACCCGCGACGTCGTCGGCAGAGCGGTGTCGTTGAGCGGCGCTCACGTACACCGGTCGATCGGCGTCGTTGGCGATGGGCTTCGACCTCGCGGGAGCTCGGCGATCCTGAGGTCTTCATCCCGCTTGCGCATCGATCCCGCCACGACCGACCAGGCTCACACCTTTCGCGCCGCGTGGCGCGGCTCGCGCCGGCGTGACGCTCGAGCAGCGCAAGCGCGAATGGCACGCTTCCATCGCCGCCTTCAACGAGCGATATCCCATCGGCGGTTCGAGAGGGGGAGCGCTTCACGGCCGTGCCGCTGCGCGAGGCGCTCGTCGGCGACTCGGGCCGCACGCTGTGGGTGCTGCTCGGCGCCGTCGCGTTCGTGCTGCTGATCGCGTGCGCCAACGTCGCGAGCTTGCTCGTGACTCGCGCGTTCCGGGCGCAGGCAGAGCGGAGATCGCCATTCGGTTCGGCGCTCGGCGCCGGTCGCCGGCGCAACGTGCAGCAGTTCCGACCGAGTCGATGCTGCTCGCAGCCGCCGGCGGCGATCGGCGTCGCGCCGGGCGTCGCGGCGCGGCGAGCGCCGCTGCTCGATCGATACAGCGACGGCCGCGCCGCGTGCCTCGCTCGACGCTGGGGCCTTGTTCGGCATCGATTGGCGAGTGGCTGCCTCGCGTGAAGCGGTGTCCATCGGCGACCGGCGTGCTGTTCGGGCTCATGCCTGCGCTCGCGAGCGCGCGCGTCGATCTGAACGGCGTCATCAAGGAGGAGGTGCGTCCGTTCCGGTCACGATCGCCGTGACAGACGCACACGCCTGCGCTCGTGCTCGTGCGAGACCTGCTCTCGCCGTCGCTGCTGCTGATCGGGCGGCGCTGCTTGATTCGCACGTCGATCGCGCTCGCAGCGTCGAAGCGCGGCTTCCACGTGCAGACAATCGTCCTGCTGCTGCGCACGAGCTTGTCCGGTGCGCGCTACGCCAGTGCGGCGAGCGTCAGCAGACGATTCGCGCCGGGCGCGAGCGCTTGCTGTCGATACCCGGCGTCGTCGGAGTCGGCACCGCACGCGGCGTCGCCGACTCGCTTCGACTCGAATTTGCCGTTCAACATGGTCGTGCCGCGATCTCCCGCAGGGAGAGTACTCGGGCGGTGCCGATTACGCGCGTCCGCGGCCCCGGCTATTTCGGCGACGTTCCGCACTCCGCTGCTGCGCGGCCGCGATTTCGCCGACGCCGACACGGGCGGCGCGCCCGGTGCCGTCATCGTCAACGAGGCGTTCGCGCGCCGCTTCTGGCCCGGACGGCGACGCCTTGCGGCGCGCGCATATGGATCGGCGGCGGGCGCATGAACATCCTTGGCGCTGGAGCCGGAGCGCGAGATCGTCGGTATCGTCGGCGACGTTCGCAACCGAGACCCTGGCGCCGACCCGGCGCCGACGATGTACGTCCGCAAGCGCAGCTGTCGGATCAGTTCAACGCGTTCTTCTTCGGCAACATTCCGCTCGTGTGGCCGCCGTGCACCACTGGCGATCTCGCCGGCGAGTCTTGGCGACGCGATCGCAGAACGAGGTTCGCGTGATCAACGGCGTGCCTGATCATCGACACGTGAGACGATGCGAGTCGTGTCGGTAGCGACGGCGCGCGAACGCTTCAACATGCTGCTGATGAGCGATCTTCGGCGGCGCGGCGCTCGTGCTCGCGGCGCTCGGCATCTACGGCTTGCATCGCGTACTCGGTGCAGCAACGGACGCGGGAGCTCGGTATTCGTGTCGCGCTCGGCGCGCGAGCCGCAAGCCGGATCAGCTGGGCATGCGTCCTGCGCAGGGCAGTGGCGCTGTTGTCGGCGCCGGCATCGTCGTCGGTACTCGTCGCGGCGTTCTCATCTTGGCCGCGTTCGGCTCTGCGTCAGCTCTTGTTCGGCGATGCGAGCGCGCGCGACGTCTTGGTGTTCGTCGGCGTGCCGATCGCGCTGACGCTGCGACGGCCTGCGGCCGTGTAGGAGTCGCGCGCGCGCGCGGCCGCAGTCACCGATCCGCTCGAAGCGCTGCGTCACGAATAGCGGTGGAGAGCTCGGCTGCCGTCAACGCACGCGCTTCATCTTGATGAGGCCGAACTCCGTGTTCGCGGAGAAGCCGCGCACGGTGCCGTCGCGTGCGACGTCGAACTCGACGGCGACACCGGCGCCCTTCAAGAAGAACTCGGTCTCCGAGGTCGCGCGGAACTCGAACGGCGCGATGCCTGGGGCCAGTACGACCAGCTTGCCGTCCTTCAGCTTCAGCTCGACGTTGAAGTCGCCGCGGCCCTCGTACTTGCCCGCGTAGCGTTCGAGGATTGCGGGGTCGAGCTCGATCGACTCGGGCTCGACGAGCGCCGGCCGCGGCGCGCCGCGAACCAGCGTCTCGACGCCGGGCCCGAACGGCCGTCCCCAGAGCCAGGCCGCGCAAAACAGCAGTGCGCCGCCCGAGAAAAACGCAGGGTGAATTGTTCGACTCATCGCGGCACCTCAGGCCGAGGCTCGAACGCCGGGCTCGGCGCGGCAGAGCATCCAATCGAGCCGGCTCCAACGGCGGCGCGCAACTTCGCGGACGAGCAAGGCAAGCACGGTGAGCCCGATTTCGTATGCAACGATCGTCGTCGTCGGTGTCGCCGGCGACGATACCTCGACCGCCGTCCTCATCAACGCGAGCATCACCAGCACGGCGAGCACGACGTCGCCCCAGCCGATCCGCGCGGTCACGATGAGGCCCGATGTAGTGCTGAGGGTGGTGCCGAGCGCAAGCAAGCCCATGCCGAACGCGAGCACGGGCGTCGGAACGCCGATGGCATCGCCGATCGCGACGAGCAGGACGAGCAGCACGGCGAGCGTGTAGCAGTCGTAGCGCCAGAACGCGCGTTCGACCTGCGCGAACAGCTCCGCGCGCGTCCAGCGCGCGCGCAGCCACAGCGCGCGGCTGCGCGTGGCCGCGAGGCTCGCGACGGCACCGGTCGTGACGCTGATGATCGTCAGGAAAAACACCCACGGGCTCGGCCCCGACGACGTCTCCATGACGTGGAGCGCGCTCATGAAGTACGTCGCGATCACGATCGGCACCGCTTGGCCGGCCGCGAGCGTCCATGGGCGCGCCGTGCCGACCAGGAAGTCGATCTCGCCGCCACCCCGGTAGCTCGTGCCCGTGAGGCCCGCAAGCGCATGCCGCAAGCGCCCCAACGGGGCTTTGAGGCGCGGCGCAAGCAGGAAGCCTGCGGCGAAGGTGGCCCAGAGCAGCGCACCTGCGGTCCATGGCACGGCGAGCGAGGTCGACGGCAGCAGCTGATGAAGCGCAGCGGAAGCATGAGCGTCGCGACCACTACGAAGGAGCCGACGAGGAGCCCGATCGTTGCCGCTCTTGCCCGTGAGCCACAGCACGACGTACATGAAGCTGACCGTGACGAACGAGACGGCGAACGCACGCTGGAACACGAGATCGAGCGCGAACGGCATCTTGTAGTAGTACGTCGTGACGATGCACGCCGTGAACAGCGAGGCCAGCGCTACGGTCGCGAATGCGCTCGCGAGCAGCTTCGCGCGGCCGTGCGGTAGGACATAGAGATAGTGGCTCGAGGCGAACCGCGCGAACAGCGCGGGCAGCAACGACGCGCCGAAAGCGAAGCAGAGGGTTCCGGCGACGGGGAGAAAGAAGAGGATGGACTCTTGCCACAGCGAGAAACGCGTTGGATGTCCGCTTCCGCCCGTCAGCGGCGGTAAGTTGAGATACAGCACCGATCCGCCGATGCCCGCGACAAGCCCGGCGAGTGTGACCCACCTCAGCACGGCGATGCCCGTGAAGGACGTGTAGATCAACCGCGCGATGGCCTTCATCGATGCAGCTCCAGGAAGATGTCCTCGAGCGTGAGGTGCTCGACCTCGATCTCCGCGCCGAGCTGCTGCGCGAGACCGTCTTGCAGCTCGGCGCGCCAACCTTGAACGATCGCCGTCGCCGTAGTGCCGTCGCGCTGCACGTGCAGCGCATTCGGAATCGCGAGCGAGGCGGGCAGGGCGCGCGTCGCGCGCGCGTGCAGGCGGACGATCGAGTCCTTCAGCGAATCGAAATCGCCCTGCCAGTACATTCGCTGGTCCTTGAGGATCCAGATCTTGTTCGCGAGCCGCTCGACGTCGGACACGATGTGCGACGAGAAGCACCACGGAGCGGTTGCCGTCCGCCGCGACCTCGATGATCTGCTCGAGAAACTGCCGGCGTGCGACGGGATCGAGGCTCGCGACGGGCTCGTCGAGAATCAGGACGTCGGGCCTGTGGCCGAGCCCGAGCAGGATCGAGAGCTTCTGGCGCTGACCGACCGACATGTTCTTGACGCGCTGCTCGAAGGTCGACCTCCCACTCGCGGCTCAAGCGCATGACGAGCTCGTCGTCCCATTTGGGATAGAACGACGCGATCACGCCGATCTGATCGGCGGCCGTCAGCTGATTCACGAGCTCGTCCTGTCTGCGGCACGAAGCCGATGCGCGCCTTCGCGGCTCCGGGCAGGCGGTAGCTGTCGTAGCCGAATAGCTGCACGCCGCCGGCGGTCGCGGGCGTGAAGCCGAGCACGAGCTCGAGCAGCGTCGTCTTGCCGGCTCCGTTCTTGCCGAGCACGCCGACGACGTCGCCGGGCTCGACCGTCGAACGAGACGTCGGCGAGCACCGGTTTGCCGTTGAACGACTTACCGAGGCCGCGTGCGGCGATGTACGGACTGCTCATCGGTCTTCTCCCAACTATCGTGCAAGGCTTTGACGACGTCCTTTTCAGTGAGCTCGAGCTGGCGAGCGGCCAGCGCGACCTGCTCGACGTGCGGCTCGAGCTGCTCGAGGCGCTTCGCGACCGGCGACTGCGCGCGCTTGGCGTTCGCGACGGTCATCGGCTTGCCGCGGTTGCGCTCGAGCACGCCTTCCGCCTCGAGCAGCGTGTAGACCTTGGATACCGTCATCGGATTGATCGCGTGCTTCAGCGCGAGATCGCGAATCGACGGCAGCTCGGTACCGGGCGGCAGCTGGCCGCTCGCGGCCATGCGCCGGATCTGGTCCAGGAGCTGCCGGTAGATCGGCACGCCGGAGTGCGGCTTCAAGATGAACAAGCGTCGCCATCCGCCAAGTGCATTAGTGCAATAATGCACAGCGGCTGAAGCGTTGGCAATCGTTTAGCGCGATTGGCGCGCTAAACTGCGACGCGTATCACGCCGTGTCAGGGAGCCGGGCTATTCGTAATGCAAGACCGTGTTCGGCTCCGTGCGCGCGGCACGCCGTGCCGGCACGATGCACGCTGCAACGCCGGCGGCAAGCATCACGAGCAGCACGCCCGAGTACGCGAACGGATCCGCCGGGCTCATGCCGTTGCAGCTCGCTGCGGAGCACGACCGACTCGCCGACCGCGAGCAAGAGGCCGGCCGCGAGGCCGCCGGCGAGCGCCGGTGCGTTCTGGCGGATGACGAGCCACACGACTTGCCCCGACTTTGCGCCGAGCGCGATCCGCACGCCGATCTCACGCCGCCGCTGCTCCACGTAGTACGAGAACACGCCGTAGACGCCGACCGCCGCGAGCAGCAGGGCGAGGAAGCCGATCGTTCCGGCCATCCGCGCGAGCCCCCGCGAATCGCCGAGCCAGCGCTCGACTTGCTCGCGCATCGTGACGACCCCGGCCGTCGCGCGCGTGTCGAGCCCGCGGACCAAGGCGGCCGCGCGCTCGGCAAGCGGAGTCGGCGTCAGCAGCACGGCCTCGCCGCGGAACACGGGGCCCGGAGCGAACGGCATGAACACGATCGGGTCGACGCCGCCCGTGCCGTGCAGCGCTGCGTCGCGCGCGACGCCGACGATCTCGAGCCTGTTGCCGCCGATGTTCTGCACCTGTCCGGCCATGCTCTGCCCGGGCGCGCACAAGCGCGCGAATGTTTCGTTGACGACGACGGCGTTGCGCTGCGCATCCGCCGTCGTCATGTTGCGGCCCTCGACGATCGGTATCCCGAGCACGTCGAAGAAGCCCGGCGTGACCATCTGCATTCGGACGAACCCACCCGGCATACAGGCGGCGCCCGTGAACTCGTGGCGCTCGCCGAGCGGCATCAAGAAGCTGATCCCGACCGGCTGCGTCGTGTCGAGCCTCGCGACAACGGTGTCGAAGAGCTGCGCTTCGGCCTCGGGGGCATACGCGTTCGGCGGCAGCGTCACGGCAACGGCGCTGACGCCATCGATGCGGAAGCCGAAATCGACGCCGCGCGCGTAGTCGACGCCGCGAAGGAGCAGGCCGGCGGCAACCAGCAAGGCCGTGCTGACGGCCACTTGCGCGCCCAGCGCCAAGCCGCGCAACCGCGTCTTGCGCGCCGTCGTTGCCCCGCGCCCCTTGATCGCCGCAATCGGATCGAGGCGAGTGGTTTGTAGAGCCGGCGCGCAGGCCGAACGCCAACGTGCAGAGTGCCGCGATGCCGAACGCGTAGAACAGCACGTTGACGTTGGGCGCGAGATTCAACGCCGACGGCGGAGTCTGACCCATGAGACGCAAGGCCGCGCCGGGCAACACGTATGCGAGGGGCAGCGAGAACGCGGCCGCCGCGAGCGCGAGCACGCCGGCCTCCGTCAAGAGTTGGCGCATGATGCGCCGCCGGCCGGCGCCGATGGCCATGCGCACCGCGATCTCAGACTGCCGCGCCGCGCGCGCGCGAGCAGCAGGTTCGTCACGTTCGCGCACGCGAGCAGCAGCACGGCACCGAAGACGACGATCACGAGTGCGAACAGCGCGGCCACTTGTTGCCGGCGCTGCGGGTGATCGAGCATCGCGGTGCCGGTGAGGACTATCTGCGGCGGCTCCAGGCCGAGCCCGCGCAGGTACTCGCCGTAGAGCGTGTTCCACTCCGCCGTCGCCTCCTCGCGCGAGACGCCGGGTCGCAGCCGCGCCGACAGCGACGAGCAGCAATGCGTGGCGTCGTCGAACAGCGCGGGGTCCGTCGGCTGCACGAGCTGCACGGCCGCGAACGGCAGCCACACGTCCGTGCGGAATTCGATGATGCCGTCAAAGCCCTCGGCGGCAATCCCGATGATCGTGAACGGAATGCCGTCGACCTCGACGGTCCGACCAATGACGGCGGGGTCGCCCCGTAGCGTTCGGTCCAGAGCCAATGGCTGATGACCGCGACCGCGACCGGCGCGTGGGAATCGTCCTCGCCTGCTTGGAACGCGCGGCCCGCGTCGATGCGTACGTCGAGCAACGTCGAAGAAGTTGCCGGTCACGTAGGCAACCGTCGCGCCCGATTCGACGCCGTTTGCGGTAAGGCGCGCATCGTCGCCTCGGGCCGCGAACGCACCCTCGACGGTACGGCTGTTGTCGTTCAAGAACCGGATGCCGGCGAGCGGAAAGTCCCAATAGCCCGCGGCGAGCTTCGGATTGAACGCATAGGCGTTCACGACGCGCTCGGGCTCCGGCACGTTCCACTGCCGAGTCAAGAGTGCGTTGATCGCCGTGAACACGCCGACGTTCAGCGCGATGCCGACGACGAGCGCGAGCAGCGCCATCGCCGTGAATCCCGGCCGTGCGACGAGCGAGCTCGCGGCGTAGCGCAAGTCTTTGAGCCAGCCGTCGATCCAGGCCGTATCGATCTTCATCGTAGCGGCCCACCCTCGCCATCCGCGAACCAGGCATAGCAACAAGGATGCCAGCTCGCTCGCGGGCAAGAAATCGAGGCGCGGCGCGGCCCGCGGCGCCGAGGTAGCCGCGGCCGGTGTCGCAATCGAGACGCGCCGTCCCGCCCTCGAAACGGCGCGCCGCTCGGTTACTTCTTCTTCGCCAATGCTCCCGCGACGGCTTCCGACACGTAGCCGAAAGCCGCGCCGACGACGATCGAGAGAATCGTCGGCAGCAACGCACGCTCAGGAGTCAGGCCGCCGAGCAGGAACAGGCCCGCGATGCTCGCGAAGCCGTAGACGCTCGCGGGATCGTGCCGAGCAGTGGCACCTTCGACGCCAAGCAGATGACCGCTGCGCCGAGTCCGACGGCGACCGGCGCCGCGAACTGCGCCGAGGGAGGCGAACGGGCCGTTGGCGAGCAATCCGGCCGTCATGCCGACGACGGCGCCGAAGCTCATACAGATGATCGTGTTGCGCGTGCCCGTGATCTTGCCGCCGCAGTGATAGTGACAACCCCACGCGATGAACGCTTGCCACACCTGCATGTGAGCGGCGACCACGGGGTCGACAGAGAAGAACAACCAGGTCGCGGCGACGGCGAGCACGCCGACCGAAACTACGAGCGCGATGTACGAGGACATGAATTCTCCTTGTAGTTGTGGTTATGAAGGAGCAGCGAAAACTTGGGTTACGGCGTGGGCGCGCCGAAGTGTCGGCGGAGCGTGTCGATCGTTTGCTGGTTGCCGGCTTCGAAGAACCGTCGCATCGCGAGCGACTCTTCGTCGGTGCCGTAGCCGTAGCTCGTTGCGCGGAGCTGCGTGCCATCGTTGGTCGGCGTCAGCGTGCTAGCACGGTCCACGTGTGCTTCCAGGCTTCCTTGAACGGGAACGAAGCGGGCGGTTTCTGGATGCGGGTCGCCATCATGACCGGCGCGCGGTACTCGACGATGACGTTCTCGATCGTTTCGGCATCTCCGAGCACGCCGTCGGCGCGATAGCGCGAGCGAGATGACGCCGCCGACGCGCAGGTCGACCTCGGCGAGCGCGGGGCCCAAGGCTTTGTAGCCCTCCGAGGTCGAGAACACGCGCCAGACTTCGTCGATCGGCGCTGGGATGACGCCTTCGTTGACGAACGAGACCTCGTCCGCGGCCAGAGCGGTGCCGCAGGCGCCGAGAAGCACCAGGAACAAGGCCCTCATCGCGTAAGTCCCCCTGCGCGCGAGTCGGACGACTCTACTACTATACGAACCCTGCCGCGCGTCCCATAAGTGGGACGATGGCCGGCGGCGATGGGACTTCGAGACCCGTAGGTGCGGGCCCCGGTCGTAGAGAAACCGAGGCGGCGCAAGGAGGCTTGGGCGCGTGGCACGGGAGTTGCCTTGCGGCGACGAACAACACTTCGAACAGGGGCGAACGAATGATCCGGTTGCAAGGTGTCGAGAAGTCCTATCCCTACAAGGGCGGCCAGACCTGGGTACTGCGGCAGATCGGTCTCGAGATCGCCGAGGGCGACTTCGTCACGATCATGGGTCCCTCGGGCTCCGGCAAGTCCACGCTGCTCGCGATCCTGGGGATGCTCGACGGCGAGTACTCCGGCGAATACTGGTTCGACGACAAGCCCGTGCACAAATCGAGCGTCAAAGAGCGCGGCAAGCTCAGCAAAGAGAACGTCGGCTTCGTGTTCCAGCACTTCCACTTGCTCGACGACCTCACGGTCTACGAGAACCTCGAGATCCCGCTGTCGTATCGCGACGTGCGCGCGCAAGGAGCGCGAGGCGCGCGTCGCCGAGATCCTCGACCGCTTCCAGATGGTCGGCAAGAAGGATCTCTATCCGACGCAGCTCTCGGGCGGCCAGCAGCAGCAAGTCGCCGTAGCGCCGCGCCGTGATTGCGCACCCGCGCGTCGTGCTTGCCGACGAGCCCACGGGCAGCCTGCACTGGAGCCAGGGCGAGGAGATCATGAAGAGCTCCTGAGCGGATTGAACGACAACGGCACGACGATCATCCAGGTGTCGCACGACGAGCGCGTCGCGGCGTTCGGCCGCCGCTTGATCGAAGCTCGGCGACGGCTGGATCAGCTCCGACAAGAAGCTCGCGAGTACGCGGTGATGCCGACGCGCCAGCCGCGCATCTTCGTAGCCGACGACCAGCGCGACGTCGTCGAGTCGCTGCGTCTGCTGTTGAAGGGCGAAGGCTACGCCGCCGAAACGTTCGGCAGCACCGAGTCGCTCGTCGGCGCGCTGCGCGAGCGCACAGCCGACGCCGTGCTGATGGACCTGAACTACACGCGCGACACGACGTCCGGCGACGAGGGTCTCGATGCCGTCGACGAGGATCCGCTCGTTCGACGCGCACACGCCAATTGTCGTCATGACGGCGTGGGGCACGCATCAACCTCGCCGTCGAAGGCGATGCGGCGCGGCGCGCAGGACTTCGTCGAGAAGCCGTGGGACAACGAGCGGCTGCTCAGCGGTGCTGCGCACGCAGAGTCGCGCTCGGCCGCGCGCTGCAACGCGCGCGCGCGCTCGAGGCCGAGAACCGCGCAGCTCAAGGCGCGGCGGACGATTCGCTGATCGCGGAGTCGCCGGCGATGCAGCCCGTGCTCGAGACGATCGAGCGCGTCGCGCCGACCGACGCCAACGTGCTGATCACGGGCGAGAGCGGCTGCGGCAAAGGGCTCATCGCGCGGCTGATCCACGAGGCTCGCCGCGGCGCGAGCGCAGCTTCGATCACCGTCAACATCGGCAGCCTGGCCGAGACCGTGTTCGAGAGCGAGATGTTCGGCCACGTCAAAGGCGCGTTCACGGACGCGAAGAACGACCGCGTCGGCCGCTTCGAGCTCGCCGACGGCGGCACGCTGTTCCTGGACGAGATCGCGAACATCCCGTCGCGCAGCAGGCGCGGCTGCTGCTGCGCGTGCTCGAGGACGGCCAGTTCGAGCGGCTCGGCTCGTCGCGGACGCAGCAGCGCCGACGTGCGCGTGCTCGCGGCGACGAACGCCGACATCGACGGCGAGATCTCGGCCGGGCGGTTCCGCGCGCGACCTGCTGTATCGCTCGAACACGATCCACTTCACCTGCCCGCGCTGCGCGAGCGTGGCGACGACATCCTACGGCTCGCGCAGCGCTCCTCGAGCCAGCACGCGCAGCACCGTCGCCGCGGTGTCACGGCTTTCAGCGAGCCGGCGTTGTCGGCGCTGCGCCGCTACTCGTGGCCGGGCAACGTCCGCGAAGCTCAATCACGTCATCGAGCGCGCCGTGCTGATGGCGCGCGGCACGGCCATCGAGCCCGCGGATCTGCGGCTCGACGCTGGCGTCCGCGTCGCCGGCCGATCGCCGGCCGATGACGCTCGACGAGGTCGAGGCTCGACGCGATCCGCGCCGCGCTCGGGCGTCACGATGGTAACGTGGTCGCCGCGGCCGAGGAGCTCGGTATGAGCCGCTCGGCGCTTTATCGGCGCATGGAAGTTCGGCTTGTGACGCGGCGCAAGCGCCTGCGTTTCAGAACCGGGTGCTGCTGCATTACGTTCCTGACGGTGGCACCGCTCCGCGGTGGCGACCACGGTGCTGCTTTTTCTGTCGAGCGCGGCGCCGCCGCTGCGCTGGACGATTCTGGGATTCCTGAGCTTTTGCTTGGCTGTAGGCCTCGTGGCCATCCGCCGCCATGTCGTTCGGCCGCTGCAGATCGCTCGCGAACATGCTCGAGGCGCTGCGCGAGGGCGACTACTCGATGCGCGGCCGCAATGTCGATCCCGAGGACTCGTTCGGCGAGGTCATGGTCGAGGTCAACACGTTGAGCCGCACGCTCTACGACCAGCGCCTCGAGGCTCTCGAGGCCGGCGCGCTGCTGCAGAAGGTCATCGCCGACGTCGATATCGCCGTGTTCGCGTTCGACATGGCCTCGAGGCTTCGCAGCTCGTGAACAAGGCCGGCGAGAACCTGCTCCGCTCGCGTAGCGGAGAATCTGCAAGGGCGCAGCGCGGCGGAGCTCGGCCTGGCGGGATGCTCGCTCAAGAATCCGGGCCGCATCGTCGCGCACGTGTTTCCCGGCGGCGGCGGGCGGTGGGAGATTCGCCGCCGCAGCTTCCGCGAGGGCGGCAAGCCGCACGATGCTGCTCGTGATCTCGGAGCTCTCGCGCGCGCTGCGCGAGGAGGAGCGGCAAGCGTGGCAGCGCATCGTGCGCGTCATCGGGCATGAGCTCAACAGCTCGCTCGCGCCGATCAAGTCGATGGCCGGCACGGTGCGCAAGCTCGTGGGCCGCGAGCCGCTGCCGACGGACTGGCGCGACGACGCGCGCGCGGGTCTCGCGATCATTCACGACCGCGCCGAGTCGCTCGAGCGGCTTCATGGGCGCCTACGCGCGGCTCGCGCGCTTGCCGCCGCCGACGCGCGCGCGGCGCCGAGCTCGCGGCGCTCGTGCGTCGCGTCGCGTCGCTGCACGAGACGCGCATCGCGGTCGAGGCCGGCCCGTCGGTCCACATCGTCGATCGACCCCGATCAGATCAGAGCAGGTGTTCATCAACTTGATGCGCAACGCCGTCGAGGCCTCGGGCGAGCAGGGCGGCGTGCGCGTTCGATGGCGCAGCGGCGACGGCGGCGCCGTCGTCGTCGAGGTCGAGGACGACGGGCCCGGTACTCGCGCGCACGGACAACCTCTGGGTGCCGTTCTTCACGACGAAGCCGCACCGGCACCGGCATCGGCCTCGTGCTGTCGCGCGAGATCGTCGAGAACCACGGCGGCAGCATCTCGCTCGAGAACCGCGTCGGCGCGAAGGGTGCGTCGCGAGCGTGCGGCTGCCGCTTTCGGGTGGCCACCAACAGTCTTATGTCAGTCCGAGGCTGATCGGCGGATGGCCGGCGAGTAGAATCCGGCGCGGGTGCTCTGAACATGGCTCGAGCAGCAATTTGGATCTTGATCCTCGCCGCTGCGGTCTGCGGATGCGGCGGCGGTGGTGGCGGTGGTGGGGCTCACGCCGCAGCCGCAACCGCCGTCGACAACAGATCACCCGCGCGCCCACCGGAATTTGCCCGTGTTCACCTATGCGGGACGCTCCGGACCCGCGTCCGATCGACGCCGGCAATGCGAAACCGCTGACGACCAATCCCGTGCACACGACCAAGACCTTCGAAAATTTGGTCTCGTTCTTCACCGTTAGCGTTTACCCCGCCGACTATGTAGGAGTCCTCAAGCCACGGCCAATGGTTCCAGCGGCGGTCGAGCCACATTGCGTGGGTGCTCGAGCGCGGCGGGCCGGGAGCTCGTCCATCGGTTGGCTGTGGATGGAGGCTCGACTAATTTTGCATTCGGTGATTACAAGCTCAATGGCGCGTCGTGCAGGATGTCCGCGGGCCGATCACGCCGGACTTGCACTCGATCAGGCTCGAGTTCACTAACCTGGAGATCACGGAGCCCGCATGCCACAACCGTGGTGAACGGCGTCGTGGAGGATATGCAGGTCAACGACGTTACGGGAAATCGGCGCACGATAACGGGCAATTTCTTGGGAAACGTCCGCACCGGCGGGAGTTTGGGCGGAGAGCCTGGTACGCCACTCGCAGGCCGCACCTTCTACTACGCCTTCGATGTCACAGCTTCTCGGTCGCATGGCAATGTCACAGTGTGTACGAGACGCCGTCGACGCGTCTCGTCCGACTTTGCCCCTCACGTTCATCAGCAACGAGGCGTCGCCCGATCGCGGCCGGAGCGCTGCGCGTTCGTGGTGCAGGCTAAACGGCTCTGCCGGCATGATTGCAGTGAACAGAGGACTATCGCCGCCGTAGTTGCTGGACGACGACGGCAACGGCGTGGACGACCGTTTTTGCGCGTCTCAGCTGGGCCGAGCTATTGCGGGACGAGCCGCCGCGAAACACTCACTCGGCTGCACTCGCGAACGCAGGCGGCAGAGCGCGCGGTCATCGCACTGGAAAGGCCGTTGAGGCTCGATGGCGTGCTGAGCCACGACCACGGACGCGTCGTTCTGACCGCCGAATGGACGCTTGGCCATCAAGCCGGCCGGTAGCGCGGCCGCGCTCACGACCTCGCCAAGCCGCGCTGACGCCGAGGTTCACGCCGGATCTGCCAGGGTACTACATGTTCACGCAGAAGGGTGAACGAGCCGGATGGCGGTGCGCCGCGACTTCCGTGGTCCACGCAAAGCCGAAAAATGCCCCAATCCAGAATGCATTGACGGGCTACGGCGTTTGCAAATGCCGCATGGACCGGCCGCGAGTGTCGCCGCTCGAGCACGACCGTTTTCCACCGATGCGAGGAGCCTGAGCGCGTCGAGGCGGAACTCGGCAATTTCGCGCCGCTCGGCGTGCTGTACTCATGGACAGCCTCGGCGTTGCCGCCCGGCAGCAGCGTCGCGCTCGCCGACTCCGACCTCGCCGACGCCGAGCTCCATCCCCGATACTGCGGGCTTCTATCGGATTCGCGTCGAGAACGCGCCGTGCCGAGCACGAATCCGCAGGTCGAAAATGGCCAAGATCGTCGGGTTCGGCACTGGGCTTTTCCCGTACTTCGAGTGCCCACCTGACCCTCCAGTCACTCCTGTCGGCGATCCGGTGTTCGCCGATCTCGACAGCGACGGTAGCCAGGACGTCACTTCGCTGGGGTGGCCTCAAACGGTTGGGCGGTCCTGGTAGCGATGGCTCGGCGACGGACGCGGGGCATCCGGGCGGCGGCCGAATTTCCGCACCGACAATAGCGTGCAGCAGCTGCTGCACTGGCGACCTCGACGGCGACGGCCTGCACTGAGCTCGTCACGTTGGGCTCGGATACGTTGTATGTCGTATAGCTCGCTCGCCAAGCCGATCTCCGCTTCGACGCTGCGCACGATCCCGCTGAATCGCGGCGCGCTCTGCGGGTTTCGCCGACTCGCTGTGGGCGACATTGGCGGACAGCGATAAGCGATGGTCGCGCCGAATTGCTCCTCGCGGATCGCTGCCGCCTGGCGATGTTCACTTGGCGGCAAGCACCCGGCCGGCGCGCTCGCGCGCTCGATCGTCAGCAATCGATTCCCGAGCTGCGCGTCACTGCCGGTCTTCGGCGATCTCAACAACGATCGACGAGTGGATTTCGTGGTGCCGCGCGACCCGCCGAACCCGCAGGAGGCGCTGTTGATCTTCGGACAGAATTCAAACGGATCTTTTTCGCTTCCGGCAAACACTGGAGGGCGCGACCATCGGTGCGATGGGTATCCGGCGACCTCACTGGTGAGCGAGCCGCGGCGACCTCGTCGTCATACGAGCCGACGCGCTGAGTATTCGCGCAACAACCGACTGGAGCGCTTTGCGTCGGCGACGCAATATGCCGTCGCGGGGCGCGCCTCGCCACTTCCGCCGCGATTCGCAGACCAGACGGTGACGAGGCGCACCGATCGTCACCGTGGGCGACCCGTGACGATCTCTTGCTCGCGCTTCAACAACCGCAAGGGCCGCGCTGATGGTCGTCACGCTGTTGGACGATCTGGAGCAAAGAGATCTGACGCAGCGGCGATTCCGGTCGACTGGAGCCAGCGATGGCCGCGTCGATCTCGTGCGCCGGCGGCGCAGTCATGAATGACGTCGGATTCAGCGTGCGTTGCGGATGCCCTAGCGCGCGCCGCCACGGCGCCCGACTTGGCGACGATCGATCCGATGCAAACGCTGGGGACAGGAGTAGCCGAAGAGACGCTGGCGCGCCCTCATCTAGACAACCTAAAGCAGGCGGTGCATACACCCGCCGCCATGACTAGGCACAGCCTAAAGGAAGCGCCGACGGGAAGCTGAACATCCCCGCAGGGCACGCTGCGAGCTGTTGATCCTCACGATCGTCCGGCCGCGAACCGCTGCACGGCTACGGCATCGCGCAGCGCGCTGAAGACGCTGACGCGAGGCACCTTCGCAGATCAATCCGGGCTCGTTGTTCCCCGCGCTGTACGCGCTCGAGCGCGACGGCAAGCTGCGCTGCGAGGAACGACCGAGCGATAACAATCGCCCGGCGCGTTACTACACGCTCACCGCGATGCGGGCGCAAGCAGCTCGAGCAGGCGGAGCGGCGCTGGGAGCGCGTCACTGGCCGCGATCACGCAGCGTGCTGCGAAGGCGCATGACGATCTTCTCTACCGCATTCGCGCGCTCGTGCGCTGGCTGTTCCGGCGCGAGGAGATCGAGCGCGCGCTCGATACCGATCTCGCGGACTACATCGAGCGATCGGCCGCGCGAGAAGATGCGCGCCGGCATGAGCGAGGCGCGAAGCGCGGCGGGCGGCGCGCATCGAAGCTCGGCGGCGTGCGAGCAAACCAAGGACAGCGTGCGCGCGACGCTCTCCGCCGCCGCGATCGAGCAACACGCTCGCGCGATCTTGGCTATGCGCTCCGAACGCTGAGCCGGCAGAAGACGTTCACGGCAGTGGCCGTGCTGACGCTCGCGGTCGGCATCGGCGTCAACGTGGCGATCTTCTCGCTGTTCCGAGCAGATCCTGCTGCGTCCGCTGCCGGTGCCCGAGCCCGACCGGCTCGTGAACCTGAGCGATCCGGGCACCGAAGCCGCTGGACGGATGGATGCCGGTGCGATGCGCCGCGATGCGGACCGGCGGAGACCGACACGCGTCTTCAGCTACCCGATGTTCCGCGATCTCGAGGCGCGCGCAGGAGCCGTTCGTGGGACTGGCCGCGCACCACATCTTCGGCGCGAGCCTGTCCGACCGGCGAGGCATGCGGCCCGCACACTGGGATGTACGTTTCGGGAAGCTATTTCTCCGTGCTCGGCCTTCAGCCGGCGCTCGGCCGACTGCTCGGCCCGCAAGACGATCGCCGTCGACCGACAGGCGGATGCGGTCGTGTTGAGCCATGCGCTACTGGCAGAAGCGCAGTTCGCGGCCGACACCGCAGTCCTCGGGCGCACGCTGATCGTCAACAGGTGCTGCGCTGACGATCGTCGGCGTGGCGCCACCCAGGTTCAACGACACGACTGTGGGCACGCGGGCAGCGTCTTCGTGCCGATCACGTTCCAGCTCAGCGCGATGCGCCGACCGCGATATCCCGAATCACGACAGTCGCGACGCTCACTGGCGTCCATCTCTTCGCGCGCCTCGAGCCGGGCGTCACGCGCGAGGAGGCTCGCGCGCCGCCATCGAACCCGCTGCTCTATCGAAGACTCTTGAGCGAAGTCGAAGCGCCGCTGTCTGGCGGCTGCCGACGCCGTATCAGCGCGAGCAGTTCCGCACGAGATGCCCTCGTGCTTCGAGCCCGGCGCGCGTGGGCAAAGCTCAGCAGCTGATATCCTCGTGCGCGGTCCGCATGACCTGACTGTCTGTTGGCAGTGAGCGGCACCGTGCTGCTCACTATGCTGCGCCAACGTCGCCGGGCTCATGCTGGTCTGGGGCTACTGCGCGAACGGGCGAGATGCGCCGTGCGCGCGTCGCTGGGGGCGACGCGCGGCGCGCCTCGCATTCGCTGTTGCTCGCCGAGTCGCTGTTGCTCGCGCTGCCGGCCGCCTTGCTGAGGCTGCCGGTCGCGCTGTTGACCCTGCGCGTGCTGGCCAAACGGTATCCCGGGCGTTGCGCGAGGCGCTTTCGGCGATTTGAGCCTCGGCGCTGCGGCGTCGTCGCGATCGGCGTCGCCGTCGCGTCGGCGCTCGCTTTCGGGCTCTTTCCGGTCCGGCGGCCTGACACGCACGGAACCGGGAAGAGGTTGCAGGCGAATGGCTCGAGGCAGACGATCGGCACCAAGGCGTCATGCGCTTTCGCGGCACCCTGCGACCGCGCAGAGTCGCGCTATCGATGGCGCTGCTCGCGATGACGGGCGCCTTCGCGCAAAGCCTCGCCAACCTCGCGCGGACTCGATCTCGGCGTCGATATCGATTCGGTCGTCACGTTCTGAGATCGGCGCCGGAACGAACGAGACTCGCCGCAAGGCCAGCGGCAACTCTTCGGCGACCGACTCGGAGACCGCGCTCGCCGCGATCCCCGGGCGTGACCGTCCGCGGCCTCGTCGATGGTCCCCGCTCCGCTCGCGAGTACGGCGCTACTTCGAAGCGCTCGTGGCCGGAGAACGACGGACGTTCGCTTCCGTCACACTTCAATTCCGTCAGCCCCGGCTTCTTCAGGACGCTCGGCATTCCAGTTGCTCGCCGGCCGCGAGTTCACCGCGCCGACAGCACTGGCGCCCACGAGCGTCGCCATCGTCAATCGAGCGCTGCGGCCGAGCGTCTTGGTCTCGCGCCGACGATGTCATCGGGCGACGGATCAGACAGCGGTCGGCGACGCAGTCACTACCGGGCTCGTCGCCGGCGCTACGCACGATCGTCGAGGTGCGAGGCGGGGTCACGGCGCAGGGCATCGCGCCGCGATGTTTGCCCACCGGGCTGCGAACTGCGTTCTACGTTCGCAGCGCGCGGCCGCCCGAAGAGCTGCGTGAGCGCCATTCGCGAGACCGTCGCTGCGCGATCGGGCCTGACCGGTGCCGATCATGAAACCTGCGACGATGGAGCAGCAGCTTCCGCGAGAATATCGCGGCATCGAGCGCTTCGCTGCCGCGGCGGCCGCCACGGCGTTCGCCGTGCTCGCGACCGTCTCGCCGCGCTCGTCTCTACGGCGTGCTCGCGTTCTCCGTCGCACAGCGCTCACGCGAGATCGGCTTGCGCGTGGCGCTCAGTGCGCCGACGGGCCGCGCATCGGCAGGATGGTGCTCGGCAGGTGGCGGGGATGGCGGTGCATCGGCATCGTGCTCGGCGCGCATGCGCGGCGTGCGTTCCTCGGCCGTGCGGCACAGAGCCTGCTGTTCGGCGTAGAGGCCGGCGACCCGCTCGCGCTGGCGGCGGCCGCCGTCGTCTGCTCACGCCGCCGTCACGCTCGGCGCGGCGTACATTCCGGCTCGGCGCGCGTCGCGCGTCGAGTCCGATGAGCGTGTTGCGCTACAGAATAATTCAGGAAGCGCCGGAATCGCGGCGCTACTCGACGGTTGGCGAGCCCAGTTCTCGACAGCGCAGTCCTGGCACGCTGAAACTCACTTTCGTTGTTCATGACGAGGAGGTCAGATCGTCGGCGACGCGCGTGCGCGGCGATCCACAAGTCGTTCGAGCCGATGGCTGCCCGATGCACGCTGAAGCTGCGCCCTGATCTCAACGTACCGGCGCGCCGCCTCGAGCGGCAACGGCAGCACCTGTAGTGTTTCGAGGCGCGAGTGCGCCGCCGCTTCCTCGCGACGCACGCTTCATGGCCTCGCCGAAGGCGCAGCGAAGCTCTTTCCGTACGCCACGACGAAATGGCCGAAGTTTGTCGCACGCTGATCCAACCGACGAAGCAGGGCAGGCGTGCGTCGCTTCATGGCGAAATGCGAGATGTCGCTATCGAGCGAAAACTTAGGGGGCACTCAGAGGCCTTCTACGGGCTCCGGGAGGAACGTCCGGAATCTCATCAGGGAAGGCGTCGTCCGCGAGCGGCGGAAGGGCGGCCAGCAACTCGCTGAGCTTCACCAGCCGCTCGCGAAGAACGATGTCGCTGCCGCGGCTTGGAAGACCTGCACCTGCTTACTTCGAAGCCTGAAGACTGCTTCCGGGAAGCCGCACAGCTTGGCTATTGCCGGACTGAAAGACGCAGAGCGATCGCCGGTGAATGGGCGTAGGAGGCGGTGGCGGTTCCCCACCCTTGGAGCGTTCGCGACGGCTTTGCCTTACGGGTTTTGGCCATAGCTGCTAAGTATATACGGCGGCGTATATACAGGCAACGAATTCGTCGAGCGGTTAGAATCCATCCATTTGAACAGGGCAACAAGGCCACGTATGCCGCGCGCGAGAATGACGCCGCTAAGCTCGACCGATACAAGGTCGCGCTCCGATCAGTTCGTCGAGCCAGGTCATGGCGGACCGCGCCGTGCTTTGCGCGGTCGTCGAGGAATGCAGCCTACGGCCGGGGGGCGATCTGGGCGCGACACGCTCTTTCGCTGGCGATGGATCATAGAAGCCGATGGCGTCACGCGGCGCATCGCGAGCGACGGCAACTGACGAACGCATCTTCCGCATCCTGGTCGAGAACGGCATCAACATCCACGCCGAGGTGATCCCGCGCAGCCGCTTCAAGAAGATGGTCGAAGGGGCGTCGCGGACGGCGTTCTCCTGCAACTTCTTCGCGCAGCGCGCAGGATCGTCTACGAGCAAGGACCCGTCCATCGACGAGCTGGTTCAAGAAGGCCAACAGCATCGCGACGAAGGACCAGGAGCGCGAAGCTGCTTGACGTTCTCGACGTGGACGATCCACGCCGCACCGGTCATGCGCGCAAGCGCCTGGACGATCAAGGGCGACCTCGAGACTGGCGGCGCAGGAAACGCTGGGTGCCGCGCACAGCGTGGCGCACACCGAGATCATCCGCCAGCGGCGAAGTGTGGGAAGAGGACGTCATCTACCGGGCGATCGAAGGCGGCGCCGGCGCTGTTTCAGACGATCTACCTCGACGTGCTCGCCAAGCGCAAGAATCGGCGCGGTGCTGCTGGCGGCGCTCGACGCGATCGACGGCTACCTCGACGAAGCACTACCAGGCTCACCTGAAACCGCTGCTCGGCTATCTCAAGAAGCAGAACCGCGTCGTGCCGTTGTCGGAGATCAGCGATCACTTCGCGTATCTCGCAGCTGCACCCGTGGCATCTGGAATCGGCGTGCGAGTGGCTCGAGACGCAAGGGCTGCTGCAGAAAGTCTCGGCGCCGTTCAAGCTGACGAAGCGCAGCCTCGAACGGGTCGAAGAGCCGGCGTATTTCCTCGACGCTAGCATGAGCCGTCGATGCGAACGACGATCCGAGATCCGCGGGGCGCGGGAGAACAACCTGCAAAACGTCGACGTCGAGATTCCGCGCGACAAGCTGATCGTCGTCACCGGCATGAGCGGGTCCGGCAAGTCGTCGCTCGCCTTCGACACGATCTATGCCGAAGGGCAGCGGCGCCTGCTGGCGTCGATGTCGACGTTCGCGAAGCGCTTCGTCGGGCAACTGAAAAAGCCGGACGTCGATTTCGTCAACGGCCTGTCGCCGGTCGTGTCCATCGATCAGAAGACCGTCGGCTCCAATCCTCGCTCGACGGTCGGCACGATGACCGACATCTCCGACTATCTGCGCATGCTGTTCGCGACGATGGGGACGCCGCACTGCCCGCTGTGCGGCGAGGCGCTCGCGATTCGCACGCCCTATCAGATGATGGAGCATCTGCTGTCGCTGCCCGAAGGGCACCGAAGTCGAGGTGCGGGCGCCGGTCTACAAGATTCACGGCGAGGATTACGAGTACCTGTTCGAGCAGATCCGCGTCAACGGCTACCGGCGGGCGCGGATCGACGGCAAGCCGCGCGACCTCGGCGAGCACATCGAACTCGACGAGGACGAGGAGCACACCGGTCGAAGCCGTCGATCGACTCGTTCGTCGTCGGCCCCGGCATCGACCAGCAAGTCGTCACGTCGCTGGAGCATGGACTGAAGCTCGGCGACGGCCTGCTCGGCTTTCACATCGTGAAGCCGAAGCACGCTGGCGCCGCGCACTAAGAAGTTTTACGACGGCTTCGGCTGCGCTCGGCATCGGCTCGTCGCCGGCGAGATGCAGGCGTATCCAGTTCACGTTCAACGATCCCGCGGGCGCGTGCCCGACGTGCGCCGGCATCGGCACGGCGATGCGCGTGCATCCGTCGCTGCTCGTGCCCGATCCCGAAGCGGACCTTGAACGAGGGCGCGTTCGTCAACGCCGCGCTGAGCAACAGCCGCGACAGCTGGGGCGGCCGGTATGCTCTACAGCCTCGCGGCGCACTACGGCTTCAGCCTCGACACGCCGTTCGAGGATCTGGCTGCAGGAGCATGTCGATGTCCTGTCTCTACGGCACGAAGGGCGAGCAGTTCGAGGTCCGCGTGCCGCCCGAGGCGAAAGTGGGCCAGCAGCACGCCGGCAAGAAGATCAAGTTCGACGGCGTCGTGA
>ERZ1370068.2514-contig-166_pt1 | contig 29196 bp, 51 predicted proteins | sample MGYA00561227_ERZ1370068 | MGnify/ENA primary metagenome ERZ1370068 (study PRJEB38410, sample SAMEA6850437) | metagenome | study: Metagenomic assessment of the ecological functions of the soil: analysis of the soil microbiota associated with the...
GACCGTCGCAGCGTATGGATCGTCACTTCGGAAGGGCAATTGAATCGCGCCGGAACGCCGCTGGCTCCCGTTCCCCGCGAAGTGTAACCCGCAAGCGAACCATGCTGCCACGGGCCCGCAAGGAAGCGCCGCGGAACCGGTGCATTTCCAATAATGGCAAAGCCCCCAGGCAGGCAGAGTTGTCCGCCATGCGTATGGCCGCTCAGCATGAGAGCATAGCCGAGCTTCTCGGCTTCTTCATATGTTTCGGGGCTATGGCTCAAGCAGGATTGCCGTATCTCCCGGAGGAACCCGACCACTGAGCCTTCTTGGAGATCATGCGCATGAAAAAAATGCGGATCATCCACGCCACAAATCCACAGACGAGCGCCCTCGCGCTCGATGACGTCGCACTCATTCAATAGCACGGTGAGACCAATGGCTTCGAGGAAGGCGACTTGCTCGATGAAATCATGATTGCCCAGGATTGCGTAACGCGGCTTCCTGATGTGCGGCGCAAGCCGTCCCATTAGCTCCAGTGAAGTGTCGTGATCACGAGCGATTTTGTTGTGGTAATCGCCCGTAAGCACCGCGGCACTCGTATTCGAGTCCGTCGATCCGCTCGATAATAATATCTATCAACTTCGGGTCCAAATCGCAGTGAAGATCGGCCAAGCTGCATGAGACGGAAGCCGTCGAAAGGTGCGGGCAATTGTGGCAAGACGACTTCGTTGTGCACTATCTGCGACATCCAGAAAGTTCCGCCTCCCGACCTTGTCCGAGACCCGCAAGCTCGAGCGAATGCCAGACGAGCGCATCCATCGGGATGATGCCCTCAAACATGAAGAAACCCTTTCCCTGATGGACTTCTCGCGCCCAAAGGCTGGCTTGTTTGCGGATTCGGCGCTCGAGCAGCTTCCGGCCCATGCGTTGAGCGAGCTTCCGATGAGTTGGTGTGGCCCGCGGCTTCTGAAGGATCCATCATCGCTATCCGATACAGCAGGATCGAAATCGGCCCCGCTCACAAGCCGAAAAGAGTTGTTTTTCCTGTTGTCGCCCCGGAGAGTTTTTGCAATGCGGACTCTTCTCGCCCTCGCCGCTCCTCTGTTGTTGGCTGGATGCCCATCTGAAAATAGAATTCCCTCGCCTTCTTCGCCTACTCCCACTCCAGCGCAGCCGACGCCTACCGCGGCGGCGAGCATGACCGCAGCAACCGCCGCTGCAACTCCAGCCAGTCCCCGAAGCCCGCCCAGCTACGGCCCCCGTCCGCGCAGTGCGACCCCGGAGAGCTGCCAGTGTACGCCCCGAAGCTGCCAGTGCGACCGGTGCCAGTGCACGCCGCGCACTCCGAAGCTGCCGGTGCGACCCCAAGCGCAGTCGCCGAACCCGCAGCGAAATGAGGTTTCCTACCAAGGCATCTGGACAACGGCGGACGCGCAAGGACAGGTCGTTTGACATCGTCATTTTTCCGAACGGGCAAGCCGTCACCAACTGGGCAAAGGGGAGCTGAAGGAGCGCGGGGCGAACGCGGATACTGGAGGCAGGATCAGCAACGCCTCACCGCCGATTTACAGCGATGGCAGCACCGATATCATCGAACAGGATGAAAGCGGATTTCGACACCGGCGATATTCTGCCGGATCTCCACTGGACTCTCAACCAATGGCTCAGAGCGAAGCCCAACGGGCCGAAGGAGTCAATCGGCAATCGCTCGGTGTCTGGCGTCTCAACAAAGAGCCCGACGGTCTCACCTCTATATCGCTCTTCAGTCCAAGCGGGCGCGCGATCTCCACGGTCAACGGCGCACAGAGGGAAAATGGAGAGCCAACGAAAGAGGCGTCCTCTGCGAGTGGCCGGACGGATGGATCGATCAAATCGAACGCGGTGCCGCAGGCTGGCAGAAGCGCTCGTGGATCGGGCTCTGAATCCAGCGCTCCAGCCGATCTCTCCCTGGCAACGCGTGTCGGCGAAGCGCGCTTCTCTGTCGAACCCTGACGGTTTTACTGCCGCAGACCCTTCAATGATTCCAATGCAGGGCGCGTATTACCCTTCGAAGCGATAACGCGAGCTCGAGCTTCGGCGCGGTCATCCGGATGCCAGGGATTCTTCGAAAAGCCGGACGCTTCAATGCGCGAGACGTGATCCGCCGCCAGCCCGAGCACGCCGGAAACATCCAAGCCCATATGCTGCGGTGCGTAAGGCGAAAGATTTTTCGTGGCCAGGGCAAACAGCCTCACCGCAGGACGCATGCGCCGTCCGTCGGTCGGGTGCCAGGGACGAGCGCTTTGCTTTTTCAAATGGACGAATGCACCCGCGAAGCTGAATGAGTCCCTTGAAGAAGGCATGATTTTCGTCCTCGCGCTGCAACCAGAGATGCTCGAGGCACATCATGCGCCTCTGTAGTAATCCTGGGCGTTGAAGCAGACGAAGTAAGCCAGATAGCAAGGATCAAATCCTTCCGCCGCGAGACCGAAAGATCTCACATAAGCTTCGATCCGCTCGGCCTTGTTCATCGGCTGCGTGGACCATCCCGCACACGATAGAGCCGCACGCCAAGCTCGTTCTACTGTTTTTCTTCGAGCTTTTTCACCCGCTCGTAAAGCTTGCGAATGTTGCGAAGCAGCACGTAGTTTTCTCTTATACTCGCGCATCGGCTTCGCCGGAAGACCGACGAGAATCTCGCGAGGCGGCACACTCTTCGTGATCCCCGCCATCGCGGTGACAATGGCGCCGTCACCAATTTCGATGTGCCCGTTGACGCCCACCTTTCCGGCCAGCGTGACATAGCTGCCCATCCGCACGCTGCCCGAGATACCGACATGCGCGCAGATAACGCTGTGCCGGCCGATCGTGACATTGTGAGCAATCTGCACGAGATTGTCGATCTTGACGCCCTCCTGAATCCACGTCCGTCCGAAGCGCGCGCGATCCACGGTCGAGTTGGCCCCGATCTCGACATCGTCGTCGATTTGCACGATACCTGTTTGCGGAATCTTTTGCTGCCGTCCATCGCGAAGCTCGTAGCCAAAGCCATCGGACCCTATCACCGCGCCCGGATGCAGGATAACCCGGCTGGCGATCACGGAGCGTTCGCGAATCGTCACACGCGGATAGACGTAGCAGTCGTCGCCCGATCACCGCATGGTGGCCGATGTAGCTATGCGGACCCACGACTGTCCTGGCGCCGATTCGCGCACCGCTCTCGATGACGGCAAACGCCTGGATCGTCACGTCCGCGCCGATCTCGGCATCGGACGCGACCTCGGCAGTCGGATGAATGCCCGGACTCGAAGCCGACCGGAGGCGGCGCAAATACCTCAAGCAGCTTGGCAAAGGCTTCCGCCGGATTGTCCACCCACACCCGCGCGGCTGGCACTTCCTCTGCAAAACCATGCGGCACAAGACACTGCCGTGGCCCGGACTTTCCTTAGCGCCTTGAGATACTTGGGATTTCCGTAGAACGAGAGATCGCCCTGCTCTGGCGTCGTCGAGCGAGGCAACCCCCAGAATGGGCTTTCGCAGTCCTCTGGAGCCACCCGGCCGCCGACATGCTCTGCGGCTTCGCGAAGCCTCATGCGTCAATTCGCCGCAGAGGGTGGCTTCGGGGCGTTCTTATTCAGGCTCGTAATGATCTCGTTGCTGAAATCAAGATCGGCGCGCGAATAAAGCACCACCGGAACTTGCCCCATGCTGACGCCCGTCTTATCGAGCACCAAGTCATAGCCGGCGGCCTTCACCTTCTCGTTCACGACCTTCATGATGTCGTCGATGATATCCTTGCGCATGCGCATGAACTGCTCCTGAAGCTGACGCTCACGCGGTCTGGCGGAACTCAGCGATCTCTCGATCAAGGTTTCTGGCCTCCTGAACCTTCTCGTCGCGCTGCTTGGCCAGCTTTTCCTTGCCATCTTTGCTTAACTCCGGCTTCTCAATGTCCTGGTTCGTTTTGTTGATCTCGTCCATCGCCTTCTTGAAGCGTTTCCAGGCGGTCGTCGAGTTCCTTCTTGGCTGCTGCACGCGCGTCGTTGATCTTGTCCTCCGCATCCTTCGTTTTGAAATACGCGGTGAACACTTTGTTCATATCCACCAGTGCCGAGCTTGAGCTGGGCATTAGCGGCGGTGGAAGCTGGCGCAGAACGCGACCGCGGAAGAGTAGGGTGGAGACGATGAGTTTACGCATGTTATGGGTTATTAGAGCACAAGGAACGCAGGATTCAAATTGAACCAGTTTCGTGGCCAGAGCCGTTCAAAATTGGTAACTCGATATTGAAATTGAATTTGCCTGGAGGGCCGTTGAAAGTTTCGTGAATAATCGGGTAGCCGAAGTCAAAGCGCAGCGGACCGATTGGCAGGTCGAGACGCAGCCCGACGCCGATGTCGGCATTCAGGCTCGAAGTGCTAAAGTCGTAGGCAGTCGGGTTCACGAAGCCGAAATCGCTAAAGACTGCGAACCGGACGCGCGAGATGACCGGGAATGGTGACTTCGAAAGTAAAATAGCCCAGATGAACTGCCGCCGATTGGATTGTTAAATTCGTCGACCGGCCCGACTTCGCGATAGTCGAAGCCACGGAGGTTATTCGCGCCGCCAAGGTAGAGTCGATCGAAGATCGGGCACATTGTTGCTGCCGCCCCAAGAATCGACGACTGCCAGTCTCGCCCTTGAAGAAGAAGATGATGTCCCACGGGAGGAGAAAATACTTTGACGCTTTCAAGCGAGATCGCCGTAGTCCTGCACGGTCTCCCCGAGCCCGCCACCCGCAATGAAAGCCGGTCAACTCTATCAGTTCACCCTTGCGAGTCAGAAATAGGCTGTCGCGTGTGTCCCAGACGAGCGCAGCCGAGAACTGCGCTCTTCGTGAAGAGTCCCCGCAGAGTCTCTGAATCACCTGGCCCGCACTGTCTTCATCGACGTTAAAGATGCGGATGCCCTCGATCCGGTATTCCACCCGGCCGGAGAGAGCGCGCCAGAGTTGTCTTCCGGGCCTGAATCGGCCATCCCGTAGTTGGTTTGATCATAGACATCCGAGAGAAAGTTTGCCTCGCGGTAGTAACCTTCCACGCCCACAGAAAGCTTGTAGCCGAGGAACCACGGCTCGGTCAGTGAGACGACAAAGTCCTTGCGTTGCAAACCATATTGCCCGCGAATCCGGAATCGCTGACCACCGCCCACGAAACTCGGCCAGTTGAACAAGTCGAAATTCGACTGTTGCAGTTCCGCAAACCCCACCAGACTATCGATCGTGCTGAAGCCCGCGCCAAAGTTGAACGAGCCCGTGCGCTTTTCTTCCACGATAACGTTGAGGTCTTTTCGGCCGGGAACAATAGTGTCGGCGGGCGCCATTTCCACCCGGAGAAGTAATTCAGATTCTCCAGTCGCTGGCGGCTTACGTTCACGAGCGTTGTGTCGAAAACGTCTCCTGGCTTCACAGCCAACTCGCGGCGGATGACGCGGTCTTTCGTCCGGTTGTTGCCCTGAATATTGACGAGATTGACATAGGACTGCACGCCCTCGTCCACCCGATAGGTGACATCGACTGCACCCGGGACCGGCCGGGAGAATTTCGGGCACAGCAATCATGTCCACATAACCCCTCGTTCCATAGAAGTCCCGCAACGTCTTCAGGTCGTCGCCCATACCCTTGGGCGTGAAGAGCGACCCGTCCTTCATCGTCAATCGGCGTCCTGATCTCATCGGTTGGAACAACATTTACGCCCTCAAACTTAACGGTGTTGACGCGGTATTGGATGCCCTCGCGAATCGGTAATGACCAACTCGACTCCCTTTCTCGAGCGGCTGCGTCTGAACGTCCGTAACCTCCGCATCGGCGAAGCCGCGGTTCTGATAAAGGGTCCGAATGGCGGCGCGATCCTCCTCAATCTGCTCGGGCACTAGTCGCCCGCTCTTGTTGATGAAGGAGAGGAGGTTCCACGGGCGCGTCTTCATCACCTTGATGATGTCTCGGCGCAGGACGCTGTCGTTGCCGATGAAGGTGATGCGGCGGACGAATGAGGCGTGGACCCTCGGAAATCTGGAAGATTACTCGAACGCGGTTGGTCCCCGGGATCTCCTCCGGTGCGATACTGCACGGTCACGTCCGAGATAGTTTCGATCCTGATAAATCGTTGAGGATTTTCTGGCGATCATCTTCGAGGCCGCTCCTCGGAGAGCACTGTCGCCAACTTTTGAGCCGATTTCGCGACGCACGCCTCCTCATGGGGATCTGTTCGGCACCTTCGATCAAAATCTCGTCGACTGACCGGCAGGCCCTGTGAGGAGAACTGTGACTTTACGCCATCGGCGAAGGGTTCGGCAAAAATGCGAACGTTTGCTACGCCGCCTGTCGCATACAAGCGAGCGGATATCGGCCTCCGCGCGCGCGTTCGCTATAGGGCTGGCCAAGTCTCGTCGCCATGTTGTCCATGACGCGCTCCTTTGAGATGGCTGGAGGGCCGACATATTCCACCGCAATATCCCTTACGATCGGCCCCGGGGCTTGGGCCTGGAGCGGTGCACAGCACCGCGAAGACGGCCATGAACACAGCGAAATATCGGCGAAATCTCATGGTTGGCAGGCAGCCGCTCCGTGAAATCACAAGGGACCGGCCGAACTCGCAGTGCATGGCGGAATGACGGGAAGAAAACGTCAAGCTGCGTTTTCAGGCCCAGTTTGGGTAGTCGTTGCGCCTGACTTTGACTAAGCTTAGCGCAGATAGAAGCCGCAGTGCCGCTTCAGCGACGGCATCTGATCTCTTCCTCCCGCAATTCAGGAAAAATCGGTAGCGCGACGCGTCTCGCTGGCGGCGTGCTCCGACTCCGGGAAAGTCTCCCTCGTTATGGCCGAGATAAGAAAAGCACTCCTGCTGATGCAGGGGAACTGGATAGTAAACTGCATGGCCAATTTGCTCCTGTTCGAGATGGCGCAGCAATTCGTCGCGGCGCTCGGCACGAACGACATATTGGTGCCAGGTGTGATGATTTGTCACGCGGGTGTCTTTCCACGGCTCGGCCGGCAATTTGAGCAGATTCAGACAAATCTGAGAGCGCCGCGTGATAAAGGGTGGCGTTTCGCCGTCGTGCGGCGTTCCACTCTTCAACAAACGGAAGCTTGGCATGAAGGACGGCCGCCTGGAGCGCATCGAGGCGAAAATTTCCTCCGACGATGCTGTGGAAATGGTACGCTTTCCATTCCATGATTGCGCAGAAGGCGCAGCTTGTCGCGAGTTCGTGGCTGCGGCAAATCGCCATACCGGCATCACCCGCTCCGCCAAGATTCTTTGTTGGAAAAAAGCTGAAGAACGCGGCGTCGCCAAGCGTTCCCGCGCGCCGCGCGCCGCCAGCCGCGGGATATTCCGCTCCGACGGCCTGGGCAGCATCTTCGATGACCGGCAAGTGATAAGGCATAACCGCCTCGCAGGTGCGTCCATCGCGCAGCAGGCTCCAAAAGGTGAATGGGTATCACCGCGCGAACGCAGTTGCCGCGAGGAGTGAGCAATTGGCCATCGGCGCCGCGCGCAAGATGCCCCAGGCAGTGCTGCAGTCTTTCGGGATCCATGTGAAAGGTGTCGGGCCTGATGTCCACAAAAACCGGCTCAGCGCCGACTCGATGAATGCAGCCCGCAGTCGCGAAAAACGTGTACGGCGTCGTGATGACGGCGTCGCCGGGACCGATTCCCATCGCCATGAGAATCGCAAGTTGAGCATCGGTGCCTGAGGACATGCCAACCGCATGTGCGCAGCCGATGAACTCGCAAAAGGCCCCTTCAAACTCCTCGACGGTCCGCCCTAGAATGAATTGCTGGCTGTCAAAGACGGCACTCGCCCGCGTCTCGACGGCTTCTCGTACCCCGCTCGCGCTGGCGGGTGAGATCCAGCAACGGCACGCGCACGCAGTGCTACTTAACCACGCCGAATTCCGCGCGTCGGTTCTTGGCCCAAGCCGATTCGTTGTTTCCCGGGTCTGCAGGCATTTCCTCGCCAAAGCTCACGGTCTGGATGCGGCCGCCGCTTACGCCTCGCGAAATCAGGGCGTCGCGCACCGTTTGCGCACGCTTCTCGCCGAGGCCGCGATTGTACTCCTCGGTGCCGCGCTCGTCGGTGAAGCCCGCGATAACGAGTGTCTGGCTCATTGATTTCATCGCCGGATGCCACCTGTTGGACCTTGTCCAACTCCGCGCCGGATAGCGAAATGCTGTCGTAAGCGAAATACACCGGCGGAAACTGACCGCGCGTCACGTTGCTTCCAAAAAGTTCGCGCTCTCGAGGCGGTCAGGAAGTGGCGTGCCGGTGACGTAGTCTCCTTCGATTCCTGCGTAGGCATCGCCACCTTTCTTCTTGCAGGCATCAAAGCTCACGGCGAGAAGCGCGGCCACACCCAAAGTTAACAGCTTTTTCATGGTCCAATACCGAATACGGACTCTTCGCGAAATAATCAACCGGCGATCCGCAGTTTCTAGCGGTTTGTCAGCTCTGCAATTCGTTCTCCGTTTTCCGGCCGACTTCGACACCGGACTTTCCCTTCGAGTCCGAGGCTCTTCGGGAACTGGAGAGCCTAGCGCGACCACGTCGGTTCGCTCACCTTACCAAGACCGGTAACGATCGGAACGGAGCGGCCGGTCTGCGCGTCGAAGAGGACAATGGTCGATCCCGAACTGAATATCAAATGCCGGGAGTCTGCACCCCAAGCCGGATCCTCTCCACTCGTCACAAGGTTCGTCGCGCCGCTCTGCAAATCCTTTACTGCAATGGAAAACCCTCCTGTCCGCGCCGTGAATGCAAGCTTTGCGCCCGTCAGGCGACCAACTCGGCTCGGTGCAATAGTTATAGCCGGTCGAAATCAACTGTCCGCTCCCGCCTCCTGCTCCGATCCTGAAAAGTTGGGGCCCGCCACGCTCATCCGAGGAATAGATGATCTGCGATCCATCCGGCGACCATGTTGGCGAGGATTCCACGCCGCGCGTCCTGGTCAATCGGCGGGCGCCGCCGCCGCCGGCACCGATGACATAGAGTTCCGGATTTCCGTCCTTGCTCGAGCGTGCAGGCGATTCGGGCGGCGTCGGGCGAAAAGGCGGCGCCGGAGTTGGTGCCGGGAAACTTGACGATGCGGTTGCGCGACCCGGACGCAAGATCAATCAAATAAATGTCTGCGTAACCACTCTGATAACCGGTGTAGGCGAGCTTGCTGCCATCGGGCGCGAGTGCGGGCGCCACGCTGATCGAGCCATCCTTTGTCAACTGGCGCACGTTGGCGCCATCGTAATCGGCAGTATAGATCTCCTTGCGGCCTGTGTGACTGGATACAAACGCGATCCGTGAGCTGGCGATTCCCTTGTGGCCGGTGACGGTCTCCACAATGTCATCGGCAAATCGATGTGCCGCCATCCGCGCGCCGCCGGAATAGGTTTTCTGTAGCACGACGCCTCCACGCTGATCCGTCACCTCGCCTTGCAGTGAGCCTCCAGAGGCTGATCCGCCAATGATGTATGTGGCGCGCTCGGGCGGCGTCAGCATGAACCAACCGGAGAGATCCAGATCGTTTTGCAGAACCTTCGTGGCGGCGGCTCCCTCGCCTCCGCCAAGGCTTTTGAGCGCCACGCTAGTCGTGTCACCTTTGCGGATGGTGATGGTCGTCGCCTCCTGCCCGTGCAGTCCCGAGGCGAGAATAACAAAAAAATCGCGGCACGCTTCATAGGCACACGCTGTGATTGGCAAAAGCACGAGGGCCTTTGCAACCTACGATTTATAACGCCCGCGCGCCGGATATGTGCCGAGGCTTGTCATCGACTCCGCCAGCGCTCCCGCCCGCAGCAGCGTCCGGCCGACTTCCGGAGACTGAGGGCTGCCGTCGATCTCCAGAAAGAACACATACGTCTGAGGCTTGCCTGGCACGGGACGCGAAACGATCCGGGAAAGATTGACTTTCTGCCGCGCAAAGGGTCCCAAGAATCGATGGAGACTGCCGCAGACATTCGGAAGAGCCACTACAAGGAGCAGTTTTTGTGATCCGTCCCGAGAATCCCGCGCCTCTGCTCCAAGGACGAAAAAGTGCGTTACATTCACGGTCTGGCTGGAGAGGGCAATTCAAGCACTTCCAACCCATAAACCTCGGCCGCGCCGGGAGAGGCCAGCGCCGCCGCCCGGCTGCTTGCAGCCGCTTTCTGCGCAGCCACGGCTGTGCTGGCCACGGCGTGCAGGCGCGCACGCGGATGCCGCGCTTTCAACCACTCCGCATGATGCTTGATTTGCACAAAGTGCGAAAAGACCGTAGTGATCGTTTTCCCCGGACGACCCAGAAGGGCAATGCGCACGTCCAAGGCGAGCTCCTCGTGAATAAAGACATGTCCCGAATGACGGATCAGCAAGTCCACCGAGTCGTACACCGTCCCTCCGCTCGAATTCTCAATCGGCACGATCCCGAGATCTTCCGCGGAAGCTAATACCCGGTCGAAGATGGCTTCAATCGTCGGGCAAGCCACCAGGATAGCGCGTCTTCCGAACCTCTTGCGGGCAAGGATATGGGAAAACGTTCCTTCGGGGCCAAGATAGCAGACGGATCGCACAAAAACCTTGTGAAGCGACAATTGGCGCCTTGCAAGTGAACTCCGCTGGAGTTGCAGCGATCAACGAGAAATTTTCTTGTCACTGCTCATCTGTCGCTCATCACTTCCCGCATGCCCACCTACGTTTACGAAACCATTCCCGAGAAAAAGGTGCGAAACCCAAATGCTATGAGATCACGCAAAGCATCAAAGATGCGGCCCTTGTCAAACACCCTCAAACCGGGGAGCCCATCAAGCGCATCATCGCGGGAGGCGTGAGCGTGTTGACCTCGTCCCCAGGTGGTCACACTCACACACCTTCCTGCGGATGCGGTGTAGGCGGATGCAGAGGCTAGAGCAAATGCCGAAAGAGATTTCCGAAAGGAATCGCAGAAACCGGTGAGCTTCCCGGCCTGCGTCGCTTCTCTGCAGCCTCCTGGTCGCGGGCTGCGCCTCGAAGACTCCGAAGCCTCCGACCAGCCAGGCCGGTATCGCGCATTCCCAGTCAGCCCAGCCAAAGCCGAAGCCGCCCTTTATGACGAGCGTCTTCTCCTTGTTCGGATCGATCCCGAACCTCCTTCCTCGCAAAGCCAAGCCTCCGCAAGCTCAAGTCCCCCGCCTCATCGGAGTCGTCAAAACTGTCAATAGCGAAGATCGCTTCGTCCTGATCGATGCCACGACATTCCGGGGTGCCGAAGCCGGCGACCTCCTGATCTGCATCAGGGATCAAAAGGAAACCGCCAATCTCCGGATGAGCACGTTGAAAAATCCCCCTTTCTCATCGCTGATATCGCCAGCGGAATCCCATCCCCGGGCGATCGCGTCTTTAAACCCTGAGCCGATCCTTCAATCCCCGTTGACAAATACTGTTAGGTTTCTCTTAATTCTAATATGCTTAATAAAATGTTGTGATTGAGCTGAAGAAACCTGAAGTGCGTGCTGACGTCGAACGGCTCGCGGACATCATGATGACGCTTCAGCGTTGTTTGATGCTGCGTCTTTCCGAAGAGCTTTCACGCGGGCAGGTTTCCTTTCCGCAGTTTTTCTTGCTTGGGCATATCGCGACGCATGATTTCCTGTCGATGAGCGAAATCGCAGAAAGATGAACCACTCTACCGCTGCGGCTACGGGTTTGGTGGATCGCTTGGAGAATCTGGGCTACGTCGAGCGTTCTCATGCCGCGAATGACCGGCGCAAAGTCCTCGTGAAAATCACCGAAAAAGGAAGTGCGCTCGTGGACAAAATCCGGCAGGACATCGTGAACAATCTGTCGCAAATCATGGATCTGCTGCCCTTGGAAGAACAAAAGCTTGGCTGAGCATCTACGAAAAGGTGCATTCCTACTGCCTCAGTAAACAAAGCTCATGCTCCGAGTGAACACTCTCAAAGCCTGTCTGGTCTCTATTGGTGGCGTTGCGGCTGTCTTGTCCGCGCTCGCCCAGACAAACAGTCAATTTCCGGTTTCGACGAATGCTCCTGAACCGACGCCGACTCCCAAAACGAGCCCACTCCTGACGCCGCAAACCGTCCTGCCCACGCCGCCGCCACTGCCTGCGCTTTCTCCCTATCCGACGCCGCTTCCGGACGGCACGATGCCTCAGCCCTTCCGCCGATGCCTACGCCCGCGCTTGCCCCGACGCCGCTCCCGGATGGCACGATGCCTCTGACTCCACCGCCGATGCCCACGCCTGTCCTTCAGGACGCCAACACGCTCTCTGAGCAGCTCAACCTGCCTCTACCCAGCTCCCGCCCAGGTTCCGGAACCGCTCAAGAGGACGGGAGAAACCACGGACCTCAAGGACAGCGAGAAACTGGCCATGCAGCAAAAGATGGTCATGGCCGATTTCGAAAAATCGCTCGCCGTTCTCATCGCCAAGCAGCGCAATCCGAAGGTGCCGAACATGACGCTCAATGACGCCGTTCAGATCGCCCTCAAGCAAAACCCCGACATCCTCAATGCCATCCAGCAAATTCGCTTGACGCGAGGCCAGCTCATCCAGGTGGCCGCACAGGCGATTCCTCAACTGCATAATCAACTCGAGCTACAATCAGCAGCAGGAGGATCTCGTAACTAACGGGAGCGCGCTAGCGGAGGCAGCGCTATCGAAATTAATTGACGGGAGCGGGCGCAGCGTCAGCGTCTGTCTCAATTCCAAATCCAAACGGCGGCAGGCCTACCGTCATTTCACTTGGCGGCGGCGGCGGCGGCGCCACGTTCAGAACCAAACGTGGAACATTCAATTTCAAGCGACCCAGCTCATTTTCGACGGCGGCGCGACCATTTCCGGCATCAAGGCGGGGAGCGCGGCCTACGACAGCGCCTTTTTCAGCCTGCGCTCGATCATCGACAACATAGTCTCTCAAGTAATTAATCAGTTCTATCAAGTCGTCCTCAACCGGGCGCTGATCGTTGCCCAGGAGCAAAATGTGGCGCTGCTCCAGCAGCAGGTCAAAGACCAGCAGAACCGCTACGAGGCCGGCACCGTGCCGCGTTTCAACGTCCTGCAAGCCGAAGTCGCGCTTGCCAATGCCATGCCTCCGCTCATTCAGGCTCAGAATGCCTACCGCATCTCCACCTATCAGCTCGTTAGGCTTCTTGGCATGGACTATCCGAAGGGCCATCCCAGCGAGGTGCCATTCAATGTCGTCGGCACGCTCGGTTACAGCCCGCGAAAGATCGATACGGACGACTCCATCCGCGTTGCGATTGCCCGCAATCCGTCGCTCAAGGCCCAGCGCCAGACAATCCTTGCCAATCGCCTCCAACGTGAATGTGCAGATCGCCGGTTGGTTTCCCAGCATCAACGCCAATGCCGGCTATGAATTTACGAATAACCTCGCCTCGCAGAATCTCTCAAACACGGTGAGCGGATGGTTCTTCGGAGCCACCAGCACATGGAACGTTTGGGATGGCGGCGCGACCTATGGCCGCGTGACGCAGGCCAAGGCCCAACTCATGCAGTCGAAGAACAACTACGACAACGGGATCCGCCAGGTCGTGCTCGATGTCCAGCAGGCAATTTCCAACCTCCAGCAGGCGCAGGAAACCATCGACAGCCAGACGGCGAGCGTCGTGCAGGCAACCGAGGCTCTCCGGCTCTCCAAGGAACGCCTCGATGCCGGCGCGGGAACCCAGCTCGACGTCCTCAACGCGCAGGTGCAGCTGCTCACAGCCCAGACCAATGTTCTCCAGGCGCGTTTTGACTACATCGCCGCAATGTCCAGCTATGAACTGGCGCTCTCGCTGGACACCCAATACGTCGAGACATTCGAAGACCCGCTCGTGCGCCCGTTCAACCCGCAGGCGCTAAACAAAACGGAGCGCAATCGATTCCAGAAAGTTACGAATCCCAGCAAACCGCAGGCCAAACTTCCGCGTGCGTTTGAGAAAGAGGATCCTGTCCAGCCCATCTTGCAAGGCGCGCCGTCGCCGTCACCCGCACCAAAGCAAAGAAAAAGAAGACTCCCAGCGGGTTGAACAAGTAGGGAAGGAAGGATTTTCTGTCCGCTGCGGGCGCGCCAAGGTGCATTCGACCGACCGCCACTTACCGATCACCAGCCGCGCCCTCCCGCCGTGTCCGGCGGAATTCTTTCCGCGCTCGACGCCTTGCCCTTCCTTCGCGCGGCGTTCATTCAACGCTGCCCGGGCATCGACGTCGTGACGGATCGGGAGACTGCTCTTGGCCGTCTCTGGTCGGTCCACCGCGAAACGGCAGATGCGCTGGGATTCTCCGGCTTCCCATTCGCCGTTTGCCGGAACAGGTTCATGGCAACCTTGTGGCGCGAGTCGATGCGCCTGAATCGCCACGCCCCGTCCCCGGCGCCGACGGTCTTGTCACGAATCGCCCCGGGCTGTGCCTTGCGATCTACGTCGCCGACTGCGCAGCCGTTTATCTTGCAGACAGGGAAGTCCAGGCAATCGGCCTCGTGCACGCCGGAAAGAAGGGCGCCGAACTTGGAATTGTGACGGAAGCAATCGCAACGATGCGCAAGGCGTTCGGCACCGATCCCGCAAATCTTGTGGTCCAGGTCGCTCCCTGCATCCGCCCTCCGAACTACGAGGTGGATTTCGCCGCGGAGATCGTTCGTCAAGCCCGCGAAGCCGGCGTGCGCGATATTTCGACTGCGGCACCTGCACCGCCTCCAACCCGGAGAAATACTACTCCTACCGCCGCGAAAGAGGCCGCACCGGACGTCTCCTTGCTTTGGCCGCAATCACTTCGCAGCATACAGAATTGAGTCCTGAAGCCGATTGAGCAAATGCGCCGAAAAGCGCCCGAAAGAGACGGACATTCCGAGCACCGAACCGGAGAGCGATCGGAATCCGCCTGCTGGCCGGAGACCGGGCGGCAATTCGTCCCTATCTCATCAAACCGAAATCTCAGGCAGCCACCTGCCAATTCAGGCATCGAGCCGTTCAAGAAGCGCGGGCAACTCCACAAGTCCCGTGATCGTGAAATCGGGTTCGACGTCCGCATGTTCTTCCGAGCCCGCAACCTTCAACCAGATGGAGGTGATGCCGGCATTCCGTGCTCCGGCGATATCCCTTTCCAGACTGTTTCCCCACCATGACAGCCTCGCCCGGAGCAATCCCAGGCGATCAGTAAGATGAAGAAAGATTTCCGGCCGCGGCTTGCCGATGCCGTAACGCCGGAAATGACCACTTCGCTTGAAAAAGACTCTCGAGACCGCTCGCCGCAATCTTCTCACGCTGCAGGTCCGGCGCGCCATTGGTCAGCATCCCAAGCGCGTATTTTGCGGAAAGCCGCGTCAGCGTTTCACGGGCGTCAGGCATAAGACGCTGCAACAACCGTCTCTCCCTGCTGAAGACCTCCGCCAGATCGCGCGAGCCTTCGGCACTCTCGATCATCTGCTCGCGCAATGCGTGATCAAAGACCTGCTCGCGGAAGCTCAGCGCCCAGTTTCTGAGTTCGACTCAGCTCTCCTTCTCCTTCGAACCTTCCCCATAGGCACTCAAAAGCGCTGATTCCGAGGCTGCGGCAGAACGCATGGCATGGTCCGGCCCTGCCAGAGGGCCTTGGCCTGCTCACGCCTGCCTCGCGGGCGAAGCGCTCTGCTTCAGCCCCGTGCCGGTCCCGAGCATAACGTGCCACAGCTTGGAACGCCTCCCGCGAAACCGCCTCGTCCACGATCAGCGTGTCGTCCAGATCAAACAAAACCGCTCTCAATGACATCTGCGGAGAAAAGTTTCATACCGCCCCGCGCTCAAGAGCAAAGATAGCGCCAGCCTTCGTTGTAAGCCGGAATATATCCCCTTCGCCCACGGCCTCGCCTACGCGCAACCGTGGGAGAGGACATGAGTTTACTCCTTACCGTCGGTCAACACTGCAAAAAGGATGTTTGCTTCCTCTCCCTTTCGCTCGATCTTATCGCCGTTAGAGAGGATTACCTTGATGATGAAGCTCGGAGTAGCCGCCTTCACACTTTTAGGCGGGTGTAGTCACTGCCGTCAGCTCGCTCTTTGGTGCCAGTTTTGCCGGCTCGTAGGTGACCGTCACGACCTGATCTGTGTTGATGAACGATCCGGAGCAATCTCGATTAGGGGCATAGGATGACATCGTCAGAGTCTACCTCCAGCGGATCAAGAACGAATTGTATCCGCTAGCGAGCTGAGTGTGGAGTCCGTAAATAGGATTGTATGTTTCTTTTAGCATGGCTTCCCAAGCACGGTCGATCTTTTCCAGAACACGATGCGGGTTGGCCGTCCAACGGTATGGCTTCGGGTTAAGGTTATGATGATCAAGGAAGCGGAAAATGTCTCGCTACCAAGGCGCCGACACTTGCGAAAGCTGCCCGAGCGAATCACCTTGCGGGTAATTTCCCCAAAGAAGCGCTCGACCAGGTTGAGCCAGGAAGAGGAGGTTGGCGTCAGGTGCAAGTGAAAGCGGGGATGACGCTTGAGCCAGGCGATCACCTTGGGATGTTTATGCGTGGCGTAGTTGTCGCAGATGATGATGAATATCGAGCTCGGCGGAGAAACCTCGGCCTCGATCCTGCGCAGGAAGGCCAGCCACTCCTGATGGCGATGACGCTCGGCGGTATGAGCAAAGACCTTGCCCGAGAGATAGTCGAGAGCGGCAAACAAGGTGACCGTTCCGTGACGGTAGTAATCGTGAGTCTGGGTGCGGATATGACCTTGGCTCAAGGGCAGACCGGGCTGACTGCGTTCGAGGGCCTGACACTGGCTCTTCTCATCGCAACAGAGCAAGAGGGCGCGATCAGGCGGATGGAGATAGAGGCCAACCACATCCCAGAACTTCTCTTCAAAGGCCAAGTCCTTGGAAAGTTTGAAGCTCTTGAGTCGATGGGGAGCGATGGCATGAGCCGACCACAATCGTTGCACGCTCGATTTGCTCAAGCCGGTTTCCCGCGCCATCGTCCGCACGCTCCAGGTTCCTCCGCCAGGGAGCCTGTCGAGCCGCCAGACTCAAGGCCGAGCGGATGGCCGCAGCCGCTATGGTCGGCTTGCGCCCCCGCCCGGGAGCGTCTTTAAGCCCCTCAGGCCCTTGGCCGCCCAACGCTTCCTCCAGCGACCGATGGCCAAAGAGGCTAACGCCCTGCTCTCGCGATATCTCTTCGTGGCTGAGTCCCTCGGCCAAGCCCAAGATGATCCTGGCCCTGAAAACATCCCGTTGACTGCTCGTCTTGGCCGTCACGATGCGTTGGAGTTCCCGTTGCTGTTCAGAGGTGACCTCGATCGGAATGGCGGCAGGCATAATCGCTACCATGCCACAATCACGCCTTTATGCAATCATATTTACGGGACATTACACTAGCATTTTCCGGCAGCGCTTGTTGAGAGCCTTCAGCAGGATTATCCCGACTGCGTCGGGCTCTGCCAGTTTGGCTGCGCATTCACCACGGCGCTCACGCGCCGGGCAGTCGAACACATTCTCATCCCCAAGAAAGGTCATCTGATCCTCGCTAGCGCGGGATTGGTGGAGAGTATGGGGATTCGAACCCCAGATTCGACAACAAAGAAAACCATGAGACGTCCGCAGAAGTCATTTTATCAGCTTTTAGCAACAGTGAACGTTGACGGATTTGCGCATACTCTAACCCGCACTTCACTTCCAGATCGGTTTCGGGAATCTTTCTCGTCTCCATAGAGCCCATCTTCTAAACTTTGAAGCTTACCAGGCACAGGCGAAGGGGGACTCGCTGCCCGGAAGAGGAAAAGATCTCATCGAGCTTTTTCAAGATCTCTTCATCACAAGAGTGATTTCGGTGGCGCGCAGAGTCGATTCCACTCGTCTCGCAGGCCACTAGTGCAAAGCGCGCTTTATCTTCGATTCCATCACTTTCAGCCCTTCCTCAACAGGCACTGCCCCGTTGAGAATCCTGATTCGTCGTCTGGAAAAAAGCCGTCGACACTTTGTTGTAATCGGCGCCTGTTACCGTCGAAGGACGCGCGACTGCATTCTCGAAAACGGGCTGTAATCGCGCAAACCACGGCTGAGCGGCCAATACGTCCCTTGTCCTTATACACAGCGGGTAGTGTCGGCAGTCGTGACAGTTTGATAGCGGTGCTCTTTTTGTGTTTCGAAGGAAACCAAGTACGTCTAATAAGCTTCGCTGCCGCATCCTTGTTCTTTGAATACGCTGACAGCATCAATTGCCATCCTCCAAGGGTTGCGCCATGGCTAGCATTCGGGCCGTCCCCTTGAGGCAGATAAGTTACGTCAAACGTACCCTTGACCGCGCTCGCCTCGCCATTAGAGAGCGCATATACGTATGGCCAATTGCGCAAAAACGCCGCATGACCCCCCTGCCAGGCATTCCGAGTCTCCTCCCCTCTTTATAACTAGTTACCCCTTTTGGAGAAATAGTTCCCACCCAGCCCTTTGCCATTTCCAGGATCGCCTTCGATTGCGGATTGTTGATGGACACTTTGCCATCTGGCTCTACGATGTGTCCCAGCTCCGTTGCTCGCTAGCCACTCGAGGCCATTGCAGGTGAGTCCCCGCCTGTGCGGCGCCCTGGAACAGAAAGCCGTAAAAATCCCCGCCACGCCACTCCTCCACGCTCACCGTCCTGGAATTTTTTTGCGCCATCTGCGTGAGAGCTCGCTCCAGGTGTTGGGCGGAGTTCTTGGATCCGTACTTCCTCCAACAGATCTGTTCGATAATAGAGCAGACCTGGCGTCCGTATAAAAGGGAACCGCGGCGGCTTGCCCTTGACGGTGTTGTTCTCGATCGATACGCGGGAAAGAACGCGCCTAACCCTTCAGGTGTAAAATATTGCTTTTAGATCAACCGCGTGCGGTGCAGCGATGCCAGGCCAGATGACGTCAATTATGTAAACGTCAATGTCTGGAGTTTGGGCCGCCCAGTTCTGCTGCCACAGCCAGTGTTTCTGATGCATACAGCGGACGAGCGATATAGTTAACTTTTATTCCAGTCCCGCTTGGGGACCATTTCGTCGACCTTGCTTCCTCATCCAGCGTCCGCCTTCTCCTTGATCGGCGTCGCCAGCAAACGTGATCGTCTGACCCTGCGCGACGCGCTGGTTGCAAATACAAACACTAACAATCGAAGTACTAAGCCATCAAAGCGCGGCCAATTCTCACTTGCGCCCCGACTTGTGCGGGACTTTCTTTTATGATGTTGTCGGTTTAACATATTTCGGTACTGGCTTATTACTTTACGTGGATGCGCCTATTCCGGATACAGGAACTGCCGAGACAGTGAGTAGGGGAACGTGGCAGCAATGAAAACCTAACGAAATGTGCCGCTTAGGAAAGACCTTCTATGAATGCGCTCAGCTGCGACATGCGTGGGGCCATGCCCTTCACGGACATAATAGCCGCTTGTGGCTACGCCCAGTTGTATATTGGCTTTCAGATCACCGCCAGAAGGCGGCCTAAGCAAAAGCCAGCATTGAAGTGGTCACCGGCCCCGGTGCTGATCCGAGGATTGTCGGTAAATGGCGCCTCGACGGATACGTCGGAGTCCGAATCATTACCCGACCGCATGCCGAGACCAGTGAATGACGACAGCATCAATACCGAGCCACTCCCGTAGCCGCTTTGAATAAGTGAGAACCTCGTCTGGGGTGTTGTTGGGGCGCGCCCAATCAACAGCCCGCGCTATGAAAGTGCTCTCGCGCAAAGTTAAAGCCGAGATAGACTTGGAACTTCTCTACTAGTCGTGACAGCATCTTAACGAAGCGCTCAATGTCTCTTCAGACCTCCTTGCGGGATCCGGCCGTATCAATGAAAAACGGTTTTGCGCGGGCCGGACAGATGGTCGCCGATCGTGATGAAGAAACCGTCCATCATGTCTGTCATCGAAAAAACAATGCCCCAATTTCGAAACGCGATTAAGCCCGGCATGACTAACTAGGTCGGATAGCTCATCAATTGGCAAGCTTGCTTAAGAACGGACTGCCAGGAGATTTCGATTACGGATTGCTTTTACCGCAAACTAACTTGCCATCCGTGAACTCAATCGCGTCCGAGTAGCCAGGCTCTGCTATAGAATAGGTCTTTCACGTTCCTCGCAAACTCATCAAATACCGGATGAAGTTCAGGCGAACCGAGGCAACCGATGTAGCTTACCGGGATATCGAAATGAGCCAGAGCATTCGCAAAAATCGGGGCCATTACCTCCTATCTTCGTCAGGCGCGGCACCATCTCGATATTCATGTTGCGGCCGCCGGAGGCTCGCCAGAACCTTCTCGGAAAAGCCTTGAGCGTTGTCAGTCTCGGAGTTCGGTAGACGAGCGACGCTCTGAAACCGCATGCAGAATCGTATCAACAAAGCCGTCGAGAAGCCGGCCACGACCGATGGGGCTTTAATGCGCGCGGGGCGCTCAAGAGCCTATAAGGCGGGATCCCACGATTGCTCGGCTTGGGGGCGACCGTGTTGCTCGTTGATGTCGTCATGCGGAGGGCTATGCGGTGGCTTCTTCCAGCTTAACTTCGTGATCCTACAAATGCGCCTCAAGCGGTCGTCGGCGGAGTCCGGTCACGATGATGTCGATATCTCGCGGCTCGCAAACCCTGGCAAAATCAAAGACGCCAACCTTGCTATGGTCGATCGGTACGATGACTTTCTGCGTTCGTTTAATGATTGCGGCCTTGGGCTGTGCCTCGTTATAATCCGCCACGGTGATCGCCTCTTCGGTGATCCCGCTGCGCGCCGATGAACGCAGTTGCAATCGAGAATTGATTGACGATCTCCAAAGCGAGCGGGCCGGAAATGCCGCCGCTCTTTCGGCGCATTTGTCCTCCGAGCACGATGTGAGTTATTCCACCGACGTCCGCCAAACACTCGCCGATGCTTGGCGAGTTCGTGAGCACTGTTAGCTGCAAACCCCGCGTCGCCAACTGCTGCGCGAAGTGGTGCATCGTTGTGCCGCAGTCGAGGAAAATCGCCTCGCCATCCTCAACTAAATCACAGCAGGCCAGGCCGACCGCTCTCGCTTGGCCTCGACGTTTTGAACGGACCGCGTCATGAGATCCCGCTCCCCCGGCGCACGAATGCTGAGCAGCGCCGCCGTGGGTCCGCTTCAGCAGACCTTGCTGTTCCAAAGATGTAAGATCTTTCCGCATCGTGGGGTGGCTGACATCGAACGACCGCTGCCAATTCATCCAGATGGATTGCTCCCGCGATTCGCGACGAGAGCGGCGATCCTTTCTTGTCTCTCTGGCGGCAAACATTGGGGGCCTGGAATCTCTTGGGCGGTCATAAACTGGGCGAGATATATGACAAATAAAATCGGAAGTATATATACTGTCAAACGAAAAATATGTCGAGCGTGCGTTGCAGATATCAGAGTAGCTGTGCATCGGTCTTCACAGAGATAGCCTATAGCGCAGTCGTGATTATGAAGATAGCAGTGTAACCCTAACTATCAGAAACGATAACTTCAATACCCACGAGTATTGCAACTGTATTGAACAGTAATAGCTCAAGTAGTGAGCATGTACTCTAGATATTGAAAGTGCATGAAAGACCCTTCGACCCTGTTCGAATTGGTGTCCTTGGATGTGGATGATCTCTCAGGCCGCCCATTTCGAGAGCTGCCAGAAAGCCCGAAACGCGCGGCTGTACGCCATTTGCGACGCGCGCGGATGACCTGCGAAACCGGATGACGCAGGTCTGGGAGCCAGAAGTGGCCTATAGCCGATACGAGGAAATGCTTGCTGACCCTAAGGTGGAAGCCGTGATCATCGGAATCGCGGATCAGTTCCATGTCCCTGCCGCAGCTCGAGCCATCGCTGCTGGCAAGCACGTCCTTGTCGAAAAACCCCTGGGCGTAAGTGTCGAGGAATGTGCCGATCTGCTCAAAGTCAAAACGAAGTGCTCCAAATCTCGTCTTTCGGGTTGGCTCCATGAAGCGGTTCGATCCCGGGCGTAGCCTTTGCACGCCGCTTCATTGACGAGGAGATGGGGACCCGGCTTGCGCTCAAAGCCTGGTATTGCGACTCGAGTTCTAGATATACCGAGACCGGCAATTTACAGCCGTTGATCGAAAAGAGCGCCAGCTCGAAGCGGCCTAAAGGCAACCCTAAAGCTAACAAAGAATCCTACTACCTGTTGGGGCACGGAAGTCACTTAGTGGATACCGCGCGGTTTCTGGGCGGTGAGATCGTCAAAGTGCGATGCGAAATTGGTCAGGAAGTATGACGCGTATTGCTGGTTTGTTGCGACAGATTTTGCCGGACGGCAGCGTTGGTCATCTGGATCTGACACTTGGCTGTCCGCATGGGATGGCACGAAGGATTCCAGATATACGGGGAGTTTGGCAGTGTCGTAGGCAAGCTCTTTAATCCATGGTATCTGCATGTCCGCAGAGGTGGATTGTTTTTCACTCCGGGACGGTCAATTCAAACGAGTTCTTGGCGAGGACTCCACATTTCTATCGGTTGCAGGTTGAGTCATTCGCCGGTGCCGTGCGTGGCAAGGACACTTTTCCTGCGGCCGGGCTTGAGGATGGTTTAGCGGCCATAAAAATCGCTGCGAGCCATTCAGCTGTCCACCCAAAAGGGAGAACCAGTCACGGTTGCCGACGTCACACGGAGCTCTCGGATGAAGATTGGGATTTTCGCGAAGACCTTTAGCCGCCCGACCGATCGAGGAACTGTTTCAAGCGATCGCAGGTTACCGAATCTAATTCCGTCCAATTCAACCTGTCCTGCGCTGGGCTTGACCCTCTTCCGGAAAACATGCCATCCGAGGCAGACTCAGCGAATCGCTGACTCTGCAGAACAGGCAACGGTGGAGTTGTCTCGCCATTTCCGGAACGTTCAACATGGCTCATCCGGATCCCGTGGAGTCGAAGCGCGCAACTTGACCAAATTTGAAGTGTTGTGCGACGTCGCCGCCACCCTTCATATCCCGGTGATCACGTTATGCACCGGAACTCGGGATCCAGTGAACATGTGGAAATGGCATTCCGAGAACGACTCCAAAGAGGCTTGGGACGACATGGTTCAAACAATGGACTCCGCCCTTGATCGCCGCCGAAAGAAACAGACTTGATACTGGCGTTTGAGCCTGAGAGTGAAAATGTCGTCAACTCGGCGACTCAGTGCGCGCAAGCTCCTCAATGAGCTTCGCAATCCTCGCCTACGGACTGTCATCGACCCCGCGAATCTCATTTCTCCCGGATGCAATCAGAAAGAAGTCACTGGATGAAGCTTTTGGCTCTATTAGGTGATTCGATCGTGATTGCGCATGCTAAGGATCGAGACAGTAACTTTCAGGCATGCGCCGCTGGCAAGGGTATTCTTGATTTCGAGTATTACCTTCGCTGCGCTAAACAGAGCGGTTTGCCGGTCCCCTCATTATGCACGGACTCGATGAAAGAGGATGTAGTGCGATCGCGCGCGAGTTCTTGCGCCGGACACTAGCTAACGTCGGTTTCGATCTCATGACCACGATCGAGACCAAGTTTTCCGCAGACAGGAGCGCCGGTCCTCAACGTGGATGACGCAGGGGGCGCGGGATTGCCGGTGATTTTTCAGCACGGCCTATGCGGCGACGCCGCGGCAGACGATCGAAGCCTTCCTCGCGACCCGCGCTTCCGTCGAATAACCATCGAAGCACGTGGCCATGGCGGATCCGAAGCCGGCGACCCCGATCTGTTCTCCATTCGCACGTTCGCCGCCGACATTGTGGCCTTCATAGAGACGCATCGCCTTGCGCCCCATAATCGTCGGAGGCATTTCGATGGGGGCCGCTGTCGCATTGCATATCGCGGTGCACAGGCCCGACATCGTGAGAGGTCTCATTCTCGCCCGTCCAGCGTGGATCGTCGAGCCAGCGCCAGCCAACAATGCGCCCAATCGAGAGGTAGGCCGTCTTCTTGCAGATCTTCCACAGGACGAGGCCAGAAAGAGCGGTTTGAGGCTAGCGAGACAGCAAGGCTTCTGGCAGAGGTAGCGCCAGATAATCTCGCCTCTCTAAAGAGCCTTCTTCTCTCAGAGAGCCACAAGCAACCACAGCGGCGCTGCTGCAGGCGATTGCGGGCTGACGGACCGGGCGTATTCGGAGGAGGACCTTCGTGAATCTGGAGATCCCTACGCTGATTATCGGGCACGACAGTCGACTACATCCACCCGCTGGTCACACGCCTCTGCCCTTTCGCAGCTCATACCCCGGTTCGCAGCTTGTCTCGTGTTACGCCAAAAGCCGTGAGTAGGGCCGCTTATCTTCAAAGACCTTCACACAGCAATCACCGAGTTTTTGGAGACTTTTCTCTGATGCCACAATCAATGAACACCTGGCCTGAGACCTTTCCTGAAGGTTCACCTGATCGGGAATTGTCCGTTTGGTTTGCTGATCTTGGCCATTTAGCAGACCGTCCTTGTGTTAGAGAAGAATTGGCCTTTTTCGCTCTCGCGGAGCTCCGATTAGTCACGATTTGGTAGACCTTTAAAAAGCCCGAGGAGTTCATGTCACATGCGTTACCTGGTTGCTCCGGACAAGTTCAAAGGCTATGGCGCGCGGAGTCGCGGAGGCGATCGCTTCAGGATTGCGTGACGGCGATCCGACGGCTGAGTAGATCTGCTTCAATCGCTGACGGGAGAAGGAAGTGCGAAGTTGTTAGCCGCTCAACTAAGTGCCGATACTCACTACAGTTGACTCCCTTGATCCTTTGGGCCGAAGGATTACCGCTGAATATTTCACCAAAGGAACTGACGCGATATTTGATGTGAGCGAGGCTTCCGGCCTCTGGCGAGTGCGCCCTGCCGATCGGGCCCCGCTGCGTTCGAGCACTTACGGCTCCGGCGTAATCATCCGACATATCATCGAGAGCGGTCTTCAGCAGATCTTTAGCATCGGCCTCGGAGGGGAGTGCGACAGTTGATGCTGGCCTTGGAGATGGCCGCGGCTCTCGGGTATCGATTTTACGATCACGACAATCGTTTGGTTCGAGCCGCTCCCATCCGCGTTTTCTGAGATCCAACGAATCCAGGCACCTGCCATCGCCTGCATTGCGAAGGTGATCGCACTCGCCGATGTTGAGACTGTTCTGATGGGACCGGAGGGTGCGACCCGGACCTTCGGACCGCAGAAGGGACTCACCCACGACGAAGTTTCAGCGCTTGATGAAGATATGCTGCGCGTCTGACTCGCCTAGTCGGACACGCGATCTCGGAACAAATTTTCGAACACGCCAGGCGCTGGAGCGGCGGGCGGATTCGGTTACGGGTGTTGACGTTTCTAAAGGGGCAGATCATGCCAGGTTTCAACGTGGTCGCAGAGAAAGTCGGTTTGCGAGAGCGGATGGCGTCAACGGATATAGTCATCACCGGCGAAGGGAGGCTGGATTTTCAGACGTTGCAGGGAAAGCGCCTTATGGAGTTGCCTCGGTGGCTAAACAGCTGGACAAACCGGTCTGGGCTATTGGGGCGTTATCGAAGACCGTTCACTTCTGGCGGGTCATTTCGATCATCTGTCTTCGCTGGTTTCGGATGACACCACGTTGGAACAAGCCGATGAAGGATCCCCAATCACTATTGCGCCAGCGGGCATTCGAGCTGTGCCGGAATCTGGTCGGCCCGCCATGACAGAACTGTAGCAGGCAAAGAAGCGTATTGGCCCCATCCGACCGAAAACCTCCGTTAAGAAACACTAGCACGAGTAAAGTCCTGCCGCTCTGTTGCTTCCGGAGCCTAGAACGGGCGCAGAATCGATTTCTTGTAAAGAAATTCGCCCTCCTGACACTCTTAACGACGACGGTAATCATCACATACGACCACGGGTTTGGTTCGCGTTGCCGTTTAACTGGCGCTCACGGCCTGCTCTACGATCCGGGTGGAAGTTTCAGGAACAGCACGCGGACCAGGTCGGTCTTCGAGGGGGCAAGCGTCGCTCGACCTCACCGGCGGGAGAACAGCAGATCGGTTCAGATCTCAAATTCAACACGACGGTGGCGCAGGAGGAGCAAATTCAGGACCACAAATGAGCACCCCAAAAGACTTTACCGAATACCCGTCACTCATTTGCCGGCTCCCATGCTGATGCACCGTCGCCAGCACAAATCGTGAAGGAGGACAGATGAGAGACATTGCTGAATCCGAGTGGATTCCCTCGAACGCCAATGCTTGGCGAATCGAACAAGCGCGGAGAGGGATCGCTGTCCTGAATGCGGCTCAGACAACTGGGTCGTCAATCTGAGGACGATCCCGTCTACTGCTTGGTTAAGCAGTAACGACTGCGCAGAGATTTGGCCATACGAGCAGATTTGGCACACGTGCGTGACGAGGACGAAAACGACTTGTGAAGCTTCTTGTCTTTCCCGCTACACTGCTTATCGCCGTTTTGGATGCTGGCGGGCTCAATCGGGGATCCATCGAGCATCAAAACTACAATCGGAAAAGTAATTATCGTTAACTAGACGAACGCTTGCATTTCAGCCCTCAAGCTATAGGACAGTGTGGCCTATGGCCCTTCTCGCGAACCCTCGGCATGAGCAGCAATACGTAACGCTCGTTACTTCGTTCAGTTACGTATTGCTGATCAGTGCGACGCGATGGCAACACAGTGCGTGACCTTGCAGCTGATCGATGCGCGAGAAGATCATGTATGGTCCCAGACCTACGATCGGCAATTGGGCGAAATGCCATGACGCTGCAATCGGACCTAGCCACGGAAGTCATTGGCAACTCGCTCACAAGCTTTCCAGCGATGTCGTTACGCTACCCTCCAGCAACGCTGAAGCGTACGACTTGTATTTACGCGCAATGGTGGCCGGCAACTCGCTCAATCAACGGTCTCTGCTCGAAGACTTTACCCGCGTCGAACACTGGCTCGACCGCGCTATCGAACTCGACAGCAAATACGCGGGCGCCTACGCGCTGCGCGCACAGTTCTGCGCATGCTCAAGTATGTTTTAAATCACGACTTAAGCGACGCCAATCGCGAGCTGGCGCGACAAGACGTCGAAGCAGCGGAGCGATTCACGCGAAACTCCGCTATGGTCGTGCTCGCTCGTGCACGTTACCTTGGAGGCTGTTTGAAAGTCGGCCCCAGTAAGCTATAGAACCACTTGAAGCTACCGGCCATCGCAGCATCTGGAGAAGAACCTAATCTGCTGAAATGGCGCGCATTCTATTTGTGTCGAGCCGAAAGGTTCGGCGAAGGGAGCTCGCTGTGTATAGGGAAAGCGGCGGCGCTCGATCCGGGAAACGCTTCGATTTTTCACCGCATGGCGGCGTGTGAGCTTTGGGGACCGCGCCAACCTGAAGATCGCTCTACGCGTTGTACGGTCGTACAACGAGCATGGCCCCCGGCCGGATTCCAACGGGCGATTTAGAGTTTGCATTCACGGGCAACACCCAGCGTCTGCGCAAGGACATTATCGCCACATCGGTGACCACAGGAAGCGACATTCAGCTCTCAGAAATGTTTGACTTGCTTCGCTACGAACAACGTTTTGCGGAACTTAGCGAACTCGTCTCCCAGACCAAGTTTAACGTTTTACGTTCTGGCGGCTATCGCGAGTTCGGTGGGCCGGCATCGGTAACAAACCCATTTCTGAAATTCGCGGGTGGACTAACTTGTTGCTCGGTGACACCGAGGCCGCTGAACGCGATGCCAAAGACGTGATGGCGTTTGTCAAAGACCAATCCCGTCACAGCACAAAACGCCGGGCACTTGCGCATGCTGACGGCCGAAACCACTGTTCTCCGGTAACCCTGCGCAAGCGATTGCCGAAACTCACTCGCCGCGCAATGCAGTTGAGTTCACAGCGATTCACTTATTCAAACCGCTATTCGCTGCTGCTCGCCGCGCGCACCCCACCACGCTTGGAGCCGGAGCGCATGATGAAGCGGTGGCGATACTAGAAGAGCTTGCAACCAAGCCTCCGGCACACATGGCCCCGCAGAGATCACCCGAGATCCGCTCTTTTCCATTCCGCTCAAGGATAACGCGCGCTATCAAGTACTGGCGAAGAAACTCGAAGCGGAGACTGCTTCGAATCAAGAAACTATTTGGCAGGTCGCAGTAAAGTTTACCCGGGCAACACAGGGTTCATCGCTCAAGTCGCCGATCCTCGTATCATTTGCGCCGCGACCTTCGCCTCGATGCGATGGCTGGGCGTATCCGCGTCCATGGTAGCGACCGCCTCAATAGCCTCGCATTTTTTTACCCATGCAATTCATTTCACCCATGCCATTTCCATCAGGACTGCCGCCCGTGGCGAATGTCTTAACCTTCATTGCTTCTAGATCAATCACGGCAATAAAATTGCTTCCGGAGCAGGCAACGTAAGCAACTTTGCCATCAGGCGCGATAAATTCCTGTTGGTGTCTTGCCTACTTTGATGCGTGCTTTCTCCGCTTGGGACTTGGCATCGATCACGACTAGCTCGCCACCGCAGAGATCGGACACTAACGCATACTGACCATTCGGCGTAAATTTTAAGCGGTTCGAGCGCTGGGTTTTCGCCTCGAGGAGTTTTAACGACTTTCTTGGTGGCTGCGTCGATGATGGATATCCCGCCATCACGCGAATGCGCTGACCAAAGCGACCGTTCGGTGATAGGTCAACCCTTCGGGCCCTGCGCCCACCGGAATCAGTGTTTGCTGCCATTGACCGGCAGTTCGTTCCAAAACGCTAATGCTATTCGAGGCAATGTTTGATACGAACAGCGGACCCATCGCGGTTGGCGAGCGCAATGTGTGTTCCATTCTGTCGGTCTCAAATTGCCAATCGATGCGGCGCGATTTTACGTCATGGCGCGCGATGCGCTTGCTGTCCCGATGTGAAATACAAACCCCCATCGATAAACGAAAGCCCATGCACGGCCGCTTCAATTCTCCGAGTTCAACGCGCTCCAGTTCTTTGCGTGCCCGTACATCCACCACCGACAACGTGCTACCCGGTGTTTGCGAACCATAGTTGCTCACGAACGCTAACTTGCCATCGGTGGAGACTTCGATCTCATGCGGCCCCTCCCCGTTGCGATGGTGGCGCTTGCAGCGCCCGTCACCGGATCGACAAAACGACAATGTCGCATCGGACTTATTGAGAACCAGCAGCTGCCCCGCGATCCCCATTGCAGGGAAAGCCATCAACAGGGCCATCGCGCAACGAAAGTACGAATGAGATTTCATAGTGTTACTTCCTCCCGATGTGAGTGAGTCAGGATAATCTTAACTCAGAGCCAGTTTGGCCGTCTTTGGAGCAATACGTAACTG